>OLRJ01002956.1_pt1 | contig 11959 bp, 9 predicted proteins | sample 1672741 | NCBI WGS metagenome assembly OLRJ01 (sample SAMEA3136719, study PRJEB25190) | human gut metagenome | biome: human gut; feature: human-associated habitat; material: faeces | place: Austria | collected 2013
GCCGTAGCGGCCTATCATGAACTGGCGTATCTTTTCTTTCATAAACGTCCTTCCTCATAAAAGAGGGGCGGGTGCGCCGCCCCTTCTGTATTTTTCTGCTCTCAGGATACCATGCAACCATGAGAAAATTTTGAACAGAGTGCAAACCTATCGTAAAGAGACGGCGTTTAAGTGCCGCTCACTCCTCCCGGCAGCGGATGGTGAGGGAAACTTCGGTGTCCAAGGCACCTTCCATCCGGCAGTGGAGCTTGGCCGGGCCGGCCTCGCCGGTGGTGGCGAGATAGGTGCCTGCCATGCCGCCCCGCAGAGGGACGACGCTGGGACCAAGGAGGCGCAGCGGCCCCTCTACGCTCAGCTGAACGGCCTCACCACAATAGGGCAGGAGATTGCCGTTCTGGTCGATGGCCCGCAGGCTCACGGCGGCACAGTCCCAGGTGGGGCCGTCGGTCAGGATGGGATTGTGGACGGTGCATTCCAGCCGGACGCTCTGCACCGGCTCCTTCACGACGGTGCGGACGGCCCGGCCATGCCACACGGCCTCGAAGCGGTAAACGGCGGCGGGGCTGCCCAGCACACCGATATATTTGTAGTAAAGCTGCACCAGCTCGTTCCAGCTCAGGCGCAGTGAGTACATCCGCGCCCGGGACAGGGGCGAAAGCTCCATAGAGTCCCGGCGCATCTCGTTGAGGATGGCGGCTACCTGCGGCGCGGCAGTGCGGTCGATGCCCTCGTATTTTTCAAGCAGCAGGCCCACGAAATCGTGTATCTCGATGGGCGGGTGGGGCAGAGCCGCAAAACGGCCCCGGCGGTCGGGGGTGAACTCGGCTACGAAGTCGTTGTCCCGGTAGAGCCGCAGGCTCTCGGCGTTGGTGAACGCCCAGCACGCCCCCGCAAAGCCGCCCGGATGGTCGCCCAGCGCCATGCTGGATGAAATTTCGAGCACGATGTCGGAAGGGGAGCGGGGCGTCTTCTGGCTGGCGTAGACGGCGGCAGAAAGCTTCGGGTTGCGGAACATGTCCATCACACCCTGATAGCTGATGCGGTCGCCGCTGCCGAATTCGCGGTGGGTGTTGTAGTCGGTCATGCACCAACCGAAGCTGCCCGCCACGCCCTGCTGAGCGATGGTGTCGTTGAGGACGGCGGTGTAGCGCAGGGCCTGCGCCAGGCGGTCAAGGGCGGGAATCAGGTTGCCGTAACAGGCGCTGCAGGATTCTACTTCTTCTACAGTGTCGGCAAGCTCTACCACTTTCCGTGACTTGGGAATGGGAGCGCCGGGGTTACCGTCGAGGGCATTGATGTCGGCCTGGCGGATGTCGGCACAGCCAACGCCAAGAGCAGCAGCCTTTGTAATGTAAGGAACTTCTTCTGGCTGATAATACATCATGTCGCAGACATAGGCATCCATAAGAACCGGATCCACTGCTGCCAGAACACGGTTCATTTCCACAGGATTGCCGCCGTCCTCGAAATCCAAGTCGCCGCAAATATTGTCTACCACGATGAAATCCTGGTGGATAGCAAGGCCCAGGTGGGCAATGGGGTCATGAAGACCTAATGCGTGGAAACGGCGCTTCTCAGAATTAGGGAGAAGACCTTTCATGTTCTTCAATGCACAGGTGATTTTGGTCTGACAGTGACCTTTTAGTACCGGAACATTAATAAGAAAGTCCAGGTCAAGGACACTTTTGCAGATGTTTATGGTCATATCGCCACATTGTACAGGCACACCCTTTTCCTTTTGCATGTCAAGGAACGGAACGTTATATTTTTCACAGAGGGACTTGAAACCACAGACTTCGTAGGATTCGGAGGTCTTATCTCCTACCCAGGAACCTTCCATGATCACCAGCTTGGAAAACCCTTTTTCCTGAAGATATTCTACGATTCCGGCGACTACCTCCGGGTGAGTGGTGCCGCCCCAGTAGGCTTCCATGGGGGCGACCAGGTTTGGCTTGATGCCGATCCGCATATTGTACAAACCAAATTCTGAATTCTGTTTTTCCACAGAATCCGAAGAATAAAAACAGTCCACTTCTGCTTCAGAGTTGTCAATAAGACTGCTCTTTGTTTCAAACTTCTTCTCTATCTCTCCTGCCAGATCACACGCCTCCAGCAGTTCTTTCGTCATCTCCTTATATTCAGTTCCGCATTTTATAAAAATCTGATTCTTCTTCATTTCCGGATCAGTACTCCTTTTTCTCCATAATCTTTATGGATATTGTACAGGAAATCAGAAGCATTAGCAACATAAGAACAAACAGCATCGCCAGACAGACTGGGATTCCAAGGTTCCAAATGCGCAGGCCCAGATTTTTCAGACTGGAAAAATCCACATTCATTTTCTGGCATAGTTCTACGCCAATCCATCCTACAGCCATGATGCCAAATACAAGAACAAGCAGCACCAGCCTTCCTGTAGAGCTTCCATATTTCAACTGTACCGGAAACACAACCGCATTTGCGAAAACAGCAAGAAAAAGACCGGCAGCTGCAGAAGCGATCAGTTCTTCCCAGGACACCTTACGATATCCGGAAGCATTTACGCCAATTGCAATTGCAACAGCAACAGCCCACAATACCGTGACCATCCCTGCACCCAGCAGATACTTCTCCTTCACGTATTCTTTCCTGCTGATAGGAAAAGTAAAAATATAAGGCATACCATTATCCATATCATCACTTGCTATGGTATTCAGTGCCATAACAGCAGCCAGAACAGACACATAACTGATTAGAAAAGAAGGACCTGCGGAAGTACTAAGGAAACAGAAAATGGCTATAATATATACGCCAATGAACGTTTTCAGGTTTCCCCTCATAATTTCCATGTCTTTTACAAACATACCTTTCATAATACTTCCCCCTTGATCATCATGGTAATAACCTTGTCCACAGACCCACGTTCTATTGCAAGCTGCGGGTAGTTCTCCGCATAAAATGCACGCTCATCTGTGAGACAGCTGTAGCCGTATTGCTCCTTCTTCACCTTGAGAATATGCTGCTTATCAAGCAATTCATATTGCTTCTCGTCAGCCTTGATAAGACCATATTCATCCAGCAGCACATCTGTATTCTCATGAAGCACGATCCGTCCCTTATCAATCATATAAATATCATCACACAGGCTCTCCAGATCTGAGGAAATGTGGGAGCTGATCAGAATACTTCTTCCTTCCGTCTCCATATATTCCCGAAGGAGTTCCAGAATGCTATCCCTGGCAATCACGTCCAGACCGGCTGTAGGCTCATCCAGAACAAGAAGCCTGGCATCAAAGCTGGTGGCTGTCAGCACTTTTAACTTTGCTTTCATTCCTGTGGAAAACTCTTTCAGTTTCTTATCCATGGGGATGGAAAACTGGCTGCACCGCTTCTCAAACATCTCCCGGTCAAATTTCTCATAAGTCTCTGTCAGAATATGCACAATCTGTTTCACGGTCAGACAATTGGAAAAACCGCTGTCAGAAAGTGTCGCGCCTATATCCGCTTTCTCTTTTTGGGAAATCTGCTCCATATCCTTATTAAACAGACGAATCTCTCCTGCATCAGGATGAACCAGCCCCAGAATAACCTTAAAGGTAGTAGACTTCCCTGCTCCATTGGCTCCGATCAGACCGGTGATCTGTCCTTCTTCTATTTCCATACTTACATCCAGGGAAAATCCAGGATAATTCTTCTGCAAATTCTTCAAACTCAGCAGCATATCTACTCCTCCATAATAAGCTCAAACAGTTCCCGGATTTCTTCCTCAGACAATCCGCTGATCCGCGCTTTCCGGATCACTTCCTCCAGTTCTGTCTCAATCTCCCGCTTCCGCTCTTCCATAAGAAGTCCCTGGTTATTCTTGGCAATAAAGCTGCCTTTCCCATGCACCGTAACCACGAACCCCTCTTCCTCCAGAAAGTCATACGCCTTCTTCACCGTAAGAGCACTAATCTTCAGCTCCTTCGCCAAAGTTCTCACAGAGGGAAGCATTTCCTCTTCCTTTAACGTCCCGTCAATGATCATCGCCTTGATCTGATCTGTGATCTGCTCATAAATTGGCTGCATCGACGAGTGATTAATTATGATCTTCATGTGACTCCTCCTTATGTGAACAGCATATAACAGTATTATACTGTTGTCAAGTGTTATATGCTGTTTATTTCCAATTAATTCATAGTTACTTTGAACAATCAGCCTGGGAGGGGCGAGTTTGTTTATGGAACCTGCAATCAACGACGGAGTAAAATCCCGTTTTTTGACGTTGTCCGCAACATACTGTCCCTCCCAGGCGTCCGCCTTCGCTACACAAAAAAAGACGTGCATACCTGAGTCTAAACTCACATACACACGCCAATATTTTTATTCAGCTTTATTAAACACTTCTTTATCCACAGCCCCATTCTGGCAAGCCACAATGGTCGTACAAACAGCATCACCTGTAATATTAACCGCTGTTCTCGCCATATCCAGAATACGGTCAATACCCATGATAATACCAATCGCCTCAACTGGAAGCCCGACAGAATTAAATACCATAGTCAGTGTAACAAGACCAACACTTGGAATACCAGCAGTACCAATAGACGCCAGTGTAGCCGTTCCGATTACCGTCACATAATCCATTGGAGTCAGATGAATTCCAAACGCCTGTGCTGCAAACATAACCGCAACACCCTGCATGATCGAAGTACCATCCATGTTGATAGTCGCACCAAGAGGAATGGTAAAAGAAGAAATCTTTTTGGAAACCCCCATCTTCTTGTACAGCGTATCAATAGAAAGCGGAATAGTCGCATTAGAGGTTGCAGTGGAAAAGGCAAAGGCCATAACCGGGAAAAACTTTCGGATAAACTTTACCGGATTCAGGCCCGTGAACACCTTCAGCAAAATCTGGTATACACCAAAACACTGGATTGCCAAAGCGATCAGAACTGCGATCATATATTTTGCCAGAGGCACAAATGCGCTGAAACCAATGGTTGCAAAGGTTCTTGCGATCAGGCTGAATACACCAATAGGAGCCAGACTCATAACCATCATGGTCATTTCCATCATAATATCATTAAACTGGCTGATAAAGTTGGAAACGGTCTCCGCACGCTCCCCAAGCTTTGCCAGGATCACACCAATGATCAAAGCAAACACTATGATCTGAAGCATTTCCCCACTTGCCAGAGACTTGATGGGGTTATCCGGAATGATATTGAGAATGGTCTGAACCAGAGAGGTAGACTCCATAGTCTCAATATCGGAAGCATTTACCTGGATCTTACTCATATCAAGACCAATTCCCGGTCTCAAAAGAGTTCCGATTCCAAGGGCAACTGCAACTGCCACCGCTGTTGTGACCAGATAAAATGCAAGTGTTTTTCCACCTACATTTCCCAGCTTCTTAGTATCACCGATAGCCATACTTCCACATACCAGTGAGCAGAAAACAAGTGGTACTACCAGCATTTTCATAAGGCGGATAAAGCCCTGTCCCAAAACGTACAGCACTCCTTCAACAATCACATCATTCTTCACACTGCTATCCGGCACCAGGTAATGGAGAACCATTCCTGTGATTGCTCCGGCGACCAGCGCAATAAAGATCATACTGGTTAAGCTGATCTTCTTTTTCTCTTTTACATTCTTTTCTTTCTTCGCGCTCATCTTAGCCCTCCCGTTTTTCTTTCATAAATTCTTCCAGAGAATCCTTCCAGCCAGGCATCTCATATACATCGATAATGCGAAGGATAAAATTGTCCAGAACTGCATATGCAGGTCTGGCAGAAGAAAGATCAGACTGCGGGGTAGGTACCGGATTCAGCTGCTCCTCTTTGCCTGCAAGGCGAAGTATCTCCTTTGCAAATTCATAACGATTGCAAACACCCTGACAGGTTGCATGATAGGTTCCGTACTCATTGGTGCGGATCAGATGCAGGATAATTCTTGCCAGATCTTTGGCACTTGTAGGGGAACCATACTGATCCTCGGCTACAGCAAGAGCTCTGCCCTGATCTGCAGCCTCCAGAACACGGTTTACAAAGTTATTTCCCTTTCCGAAGACCCAGTTGCTTCGGATGATAAAGTGCTTGTGGGTAAACTCCTTCACATAATTCTCCCCGGCGCACTTGGATTTTCCGTAAACAGTCTTAGGATTTGTATTGTCAAACTCTGTGTACGGCTTCTGTGCCAGACCGTCAAAAACATCGTCTGTGGAAAGCTGCACCATCTTTGCCCCTGTTTTTCTTGCTACAAGGCTTAAGTTGCGGGCGCCTAAAGCGTTTACACGAAATGCTTCCTCCGGCTGCTTCTCGCAAAGCTCTACGTCTGTGATCGCAGCACAGTTGATGATCACATCCGGACGGTTGATCTCTCCAAAATGGAGAACTTCGTCTGTTTCTGTAATATCAAGCGCATTTTTGTCTGTATTCAAAACTTCAATTTCCAACGGATCCAGCACTTCATTAATTGCCTCGCCAATCTGGCCTTCAGATCCTACGATCCATACTTTCAGCATGTTTTCTCCTCCTTTTCACACGATAAATAATATTTTAACAAGCCAGGCCATACACTGTCAAGAAAAAAGATTGCGTCCCTTTTCCCAATCTGAAAATTGAATTTCCAAAACAGCTCTTAACATCTTGAATTTCCCAGTCATACCTTGTATAATTTTTGCCAAATGAACAGGGAAGGATTCAGAATATGAAAAGAAAAGTAGGGAAACGAAAAAAGCAGCTGCAGCAAAAATATTTCTTCCGAAGACTTCTTCTTACAGAAGGGATCCTGATCATTGCAGCAGTAATTATACTGGGAGGAGTTTTCCTCGTAAAAAGGATACGGGAAAATGTAAATACAGTTTCCATGGTTGAGGAAGCCAGCGGTCTGGACATGGATGACTCCAATTCTCTTGCCGCTGTAAAGGCTGCAATGGCAAGACCGGCAGAATTTTCTCCTAAGTGCGTAGATTCCACCAGACCATCTTTATACATAGAAACCACATGCATTGAGGTGGACGGACAGATACTTGCCAATACTTCGGATTATACCTCCACAGATACTCACGCCTTCGATGCCGGGATCAGCTACACAGATGTGGATGGAATCGTCACCTTCCGCGGAAACAATTTCCGCGACACTGCAGCCTATGGCAATACACAGATCAAAAATGGAAAAATCCAGGATCTCTGGACAGCAAAAACCGGCTCTATTACTTACGGAGATGCCACCTGGTCCGGAAGCGGCTGGACCGGACAGCCTCTTATGGAAAAATGGTCCAGAGAAGTAAAGAAGTCCATGAATATGTACGACTGGGCAAAGAAAAAAGACGATCTTGTAGAAGTGATCTATGCCTGCATGGACGGCTATGTGTATTTCCTGGATCTGGAAACCGGCGAGGCTACCAGAGATCCCCTTTACCTTGGTTTCACCTTCAAAGGAGCAGGTGCACTTGATCCCAGAGGTTATCCAATTATGTATGTGGGCGCAGGTTATGACAGCAATGAAGGCACTGCCAGGGTCTTTGTTGTGAATCTTCTGGACTGCAGTGTGATGTATACCTTTGGAAATAATGATGAATTTTCCCTTCGCGGAAATTTAAGCTACTTTGATTCCTCTGCCCTTGTGGATGCTGCCACAGATACCCTGATCTATCCAGGAGAGAACGGAATTCTTTATCTGATCAAGCTGAATACCAGTTATGACCCGGAAGCAGGCACCTTGTCCATCAATCCGGATCATATTGTGAAATGGCGCTACTACGGAACACGTACCAGCGTAGGTTCCTACTGGCTTGGTATGGAGGACAGCGCAGCCATCTATGACGGTTATCTTTTTATTGCAGATAACGGCGGCAATCTGATGTGCCTGGATCTGAATACCCTGCAGCTTGTATGGGTGCAGGATATTCTGGATGACTCCAACTCTACTCCTGTTTTGTCTGTGGAGGACGGACACCTTTACCTGTATGTCAGCACCTCTTTCCGCCTGGGCTGGCGAAGCAGCACCACTGCAGAGGTTCCTGTCTGGAAAATTGATGCGGAAACAGGAGAGATCATCTGGCAGACCTCTTACGACTGTTCCTCCGAGGACAGTGTTTCAGGCGGTGTACAATCTACCATCGCTATTGGAAAAGAAGAATTGTCGGATAACATTTATGTGACGGTTGCCAGAACCGGCGGACAGGCACAAGGTGTACTTGCATGCATTGATAAAAATACCGGGAAAGTAAACTGGGAGCATGAATCTGCCTATGCCTGGTCTTCACCTGTATGTGTATACAATCCGGATGGCAGCGGAAAGGTTCTCTACTGCAACAGCACAGGACATATTTATCTTCTGGATGGAAAAACAGGAGATGTTCTTGACTGCCACCAGATCAGTGAGGGAGTCATCGAAGCATCTCCTGCTGTATATCAAAGTTATATGGTTGTGGGAACTAGAGATTGTAAAATATGGGGGATGGAACTGCAGTGATACGGTTCCTCCCCCATTTTATTTATGCGATAGGTGAACCAAAGTTCGTGCTTGTACGAAAAACCTTGGCGACTGACGCGATAACGGGCAAAACTCGCAGAGCGTGTTTTGTCTCATTTACTCGATAGGCGAGCCAAACTCGCGCAGCGTATTTATCGCGTTTACTCCGATTTAATCGCCCAGCGCATTTTCGTAGACCGTGCGCGTCCATTCTGGGCACATTCCTGGGCTGACGGACGGATCACGTCTCTGGAATAATCGGAATAAATTCCCTCCTTGTATCCAGCCTTCAGCGCTTTCTTCACCAGCTTATCCTCTCCTGAATGGAACGTAAGGATTGCTGCTCTTCCTCCGGGCTTCAGTGCTCCCGGCAGCTTCTCCATAAACTCATACAGAACCTCAAACTCCCGGTTCACATCAATCCGAAGGGCCTGGAAGGTACGCTGGCAGGTCTTTTTGATGGTCTCCTTCTTCTCTTTTTCCGGAAGGAAATCCAAAGTTTTCTCAATGACCTGGCGAAGCTTTGTGGTGGTATCCATGTGGTTTCCCTTGCGGATCTCATCTGTGATTGCCTTGGCAAGCTCCTCACAATATGGCTCATCTGAATTTTCATAAAGCATTCCTGCAAGCTCATCCCGGGTAATATGTTCCAGCCGCTCTGCCGCACTGATCCCGGCTTCCTGATTCAGGCGCAGATCCAGAGGTCCGTCTGCTTTGAAGGAAAAACCTCTCTTGGGATTATCAATCTGCATGGAGGACACACCGAGATCAGCAAGAAGGAAATCAAAACCTCCCACTTCTTTGGCAATCTCATCAATGGTACAGAAATTCTGAAGTTTAATGGTCAGAATATCCTCACCGAAGCCAAGATCTTCCAGTCTTTTCTTTGTCTTGGCTGCTTCCTCATGGTCTACGTCAGTGGCATACATATGTCCCTGTCCCTGCAGGCACTGAAGCATGGCCTTTGTATGGCCACCGTAGCCCAGTGTGGCATCAAAGCCAATCTGTCCTGGTTTGATCTCCAGAAAATCAATAATCTCTTTTACCATAATAGAAATATGCATACCTGCCGGGGTATTACCTTTTTGCATTACATGCTGAATGGTATCCTGGTATTTCTCTGGCTGAAGTTCTTTATATTTCTCCTCAAATTTCTTCGGGTATCTGCCTTTGTAACGCACTCTGCGCTTATGAGGCTGCTGCCCCTCCTGCACACTCTGCGCATTCTCATGCTGTCTGTTCTCTTTTTCCTGTGACATTCTGATCTCCTGTATCTTTTTATCTGTTGCCATCTACCAATTTCGCAGAAAAATTCTTTATGCCGGAATTATCACCCATTTCGTAAACAGCAACTTTCATTTGCTAATTCTGCCGCATCATCACATCAATGTTTCCAAATTACAGCTAACATCTTCTGGAATTACCCCTGCTTCCGTTTCTCCAATTCCATACTGATTTTCGAAACAAACAGATCAAACGCCACGTCATTCTTTCCGCTGTTGATCACAATATCAGCCTTGGAACGAGTGGGCTCTACATAAAGGTAATGCATAGGTTTCACTGTATTTAAGTACTGTTTAATGATTCCATTCAAGTCTCTTCCCCGCTCTTCCACATCACGGGAAATCCGGCGGAGGATACGCTCATCGGCGTCAGCTTCCACATAGACCTTAATATCAAGGAGCTCACGCACTCTGGGATCTGCCAGAAGAAGGATTCCCTCCACAAGGATCACTGGACTTGGGGTGATATGAAGGATCTTGTCTGAACGGTTATGTTGGGAATAATCGTAAACCGGACAGTCAATAGCTTTCCCCTGCCTCAGAAGCTTCAGATGCTCCACCAGAAGCTCTGTCTCCAGGGAATCCGGATGGTCGTAATTCACAGTCACACGCTGCTCAAAAGGGATTCCATCCTGTCTGCGGTAATAATTGTCGTGATAAAGGACTACTACGTCATCTCCAAAACGCTTTTTAATTCTGTTTGTAAAAGTAGATTTACCGGAGCCGGAGCCGCCGGCAATTCCTATAATAAGACTTTCCATATTTTTCTCCTACCTGTCAAGATCAAATTCTTCCGGCATAAATCTCGGACAAATGTTCTCTGAGGTACAAATTACAGTTGAGGAAAGACGGGTACCAATGGCACATGCCTCTCTCATTGTTTTTCCATAGGTAAGGCCTACGCACACACCTGCAAAAAAGGCGTCTCCCGCGCCTGTGGTGTCAACCACATCTACCTTCATAGCTGGATAAACGCCCCAGTTTCCTTCCTGATCTGCATAAGCTGCACCATCACTTCCCATGGTAACCACCATCTTTGGAATATGGGCGGACTGGATCCTTTTTGCCAGACACCGGGCCATTTCTTCAGTTTTCAAGTCACCGTAATCCTCAGAAAACAGGATGCCCGCTTCCTGCTGGTTGCATACAAAGCAGGCTGTCCGTCTTAAGAAGTCACGTCTTTCGATTGCAATAGTCATATTCGATACAAGAGCGTATACTTTTTTGCCGTATTTCTCTGCATAGTGAAAGGTCTTCTTCACAATTTCCTTGTCAATATCGATCTCGATCACAACACTGTCCGCATCCTGGAAAATTTCATCTCCGTGTTCACCCAGGATCTGCTCTATAGGGCGATGGTCCGGACGTTTGGAAATAGATGCCACCACATCTCCGTCCTGGTCAAAGACAGCCAGCCAGGTTCCCATGCCGTTTTTTACCTTACGCATATATCTGGTATCTACTTTATGACGCTCCAGTTTGCGGATCACATCATCCCCCATAGCGTCGTCATCTACCAGACTGACAAAGGTTGGTTTCAACTCTATATTGGCAATATCTTCCACTACATTTCTTCCTACGCCGCCGTGGATCTGCTGGATCACACCGGCATTTCTTCCTCCAGGAATAAATGGTGCTGTGGAATACCCTTTCACATCGATAAAAACATCACCGATTACAACAATTCCCATATTATTACTTTTCTCCTTTGTTACGTGATACCTTTTGGTTTGCGCTGCCTCTTATGGAACCCGCACTTCCTTGCGGCTACATACCGGCTATGATTTCTGTCACCAGCTTTTTAAAAGATTTCGCCACTCTGTCTGCAGTCTCCTGAACCTCCTTGTGGTTCAGCTCCTGCTTCGAAATGCCAGCTGCCATGTTGGTGATACAGGAAATTCCGCACACTTCAATTCCCATATGACGGGCTGCCATTGCCTCACATGCAGTGCTCATTCCAACTGCGTCACCGCCCCATATAGCTGCCATTCTCACTTCAGCCGGAGTTTCATAGGCAGGACCTGTAAACTGCACATATACGCCCTCCTGGAGATCTATACCACATTTTTCTGCACTGGCACGGATCACCTCTCGCAATCGTTTGCTGTATACCTCACTCATATCCGGAAATCTGCTTCCCAGTTCCTCAATGTTCGGTCCGATCAGCGGACTCGGAATCCCTGTGGTAATGTGATCGGTGATCATCATAAAATCACCTGGTTTAAAATTCGGAT
>OLRJ01002957.1_pt1 | contig 11957 bp, 8 predicted proteins | sample 1672741 | NCBI WGS metagenome assembly OLRJ01 (sample SAMEA3136719, study PRJEB25190) | human gut metagenome | biome: human gut; feature: human-associated habitat; material: faeces | place: Austria | collected 2013
CAGGTAAATTCCCGTTAACGGATGTTGGAGCATTACCATTTACGGCGGAAGATTCGCTTCAGGCGAGTTATGCATTATGGGATTTATATGAATCAACAGATTATCTGAAAGATGAATGGAGTGGCGTACATGTGATATTGCTTCACACAAACTGTGATTCTCCGTTGCTTTTGGTAAATAAAAAAGTGGAATCATTAGCTGATATCAAAGGACTTTCTGGAAGATTTATAGGTGGCGCTTCTACAGATTTTGCAAATCTTGCAGGTGCAATTCCATCAACCATGGCAGTTAATGATATTTATACCAATATGGAAAAAGGTGTTGTGGATGCAGCGGCAAACTGTGGATGGGATGTTGTGGATTCTTTCCGTTTGTATGAGCAGGCAAAATATATTTTGGACTGGCATTTGAATGTTAATCCATATTTTCTTGTTATGAATAATGATTCCTATAATAAGCTGCCAGAAGATTTACAGAAAATTATTGATGAGTATTCAGGATATAAGGCGTTGGAATATGTAGGAACAAAATGGCAGGATATCAAAGCTTCCTGTATGGAAGCGAATAAAGATAAAATCTATACATGGAGTGACTCCGAACAGCAGAAAGCAGATGAACTTGGCGAAGAGGTTGCTCAGGACTGGATTAAGAAAGTATCTTCTTCTGGCACAGATGGACAGGGTTTGTATAATGCTTGGATAGATCGGTTACAGAAATATGAAGATAAAATTGCCAAATAGTAATTAAAATAGAGTTCCCCTGTAACAAATCGCTGCTGCATTGCGACAGCGATTTGTTACAAACAAGGTTTTCTGGAAGATTTTTTGCTGGTTGCGAGGGATATTAACCATAAATATATGGTAGTAGAAGGGAGGATAATGACATGTCTATGACTGTATTAGCCATCCTGGGAATCATATTATTGATCGTTCTGCTTCTTGCGGGAGTTCATATTGGATTCGCCATGATGCTTGTAGGGTTTGTAGGTTATGTGGCAGCAGTCTCATTGACTGGAGGAATAGGTATGTTGAAATCTATTCCGTTTGCCCAGACTGGAAATTATAGTTTGGCGGTAATTCCGCTGTTTGTATTGATGGGACAGTTTGCTTTCGCTTCAGGGTTGTCGGGAGATTTATATGATGCCTGTTATAAATTTTTTGGACGCATTCCAGGCGGATTAGCTGTTTCTACTATTGTAGCAAGTGCTGGATTTGCAGCAATTTGCGGTTCCAGTGCAGCAAGTTCAGCTACAATGGGAGTGGTTTGTTTTCCAGAAATGAAACGATATAAATATGATGATGGTCTGTCAACGGGATGCCTGGCAGCAGGAGGAACACTTGGTATACTGATCCCGCCAAGTGTGGGTTTTATTCTTTATGGAATTGCTTCCGGAGAATCTATTGGAGCATTGTTTGCAGCTGGTATTATTCCTGGTATTTTGCTTACCGGTTGTTATATAGGTGCAATCGTGATCCAGGTTGTAAAAAATCCGGCAAAAGGACCAAAAGGAGAGAAGTTCTCGGCAAAAGAAAAAATGCAGGCATTGATCAAGGTTATTCCAATACTGATTCTTTTTGTAGTAGTTATCGGAGGTATTTTTATTGGATTTTTTACTGCAAATGAAGGTGGAGCAATTGGCGCTTTTGGAGCAATGTTATTTATGCTTTACAGAAAATGGGGCAAATGGAAAGAATTTTTCAATGCTGTTTTTGAAGCGGTAAAGACTACCGCAATGATCTTTCTGATTGTAACAGGAGCTTATGCATTTGGATATTTTCTTACAGTAACAATGCTTCCTACAATGCTTGCATCTACAATTGCAGGTCTGGCAGTTCCAAAATACGCTATTTTAATCTTGATTCTTTGTGTATATGTGGCATTAGGATGTATCATGGATTCATTATCAATGATCGTTCTTCTGGTTCCGATATTTTTACCAATCGCACAGCAATTAGGATTTAATACAATCTGGTTTGGAGTACTAATGGTTATGGTTATGGAAATGGGGCAGATCACACCACCAGTTGGTATCAATGCGTTTATTATTGCAGGAATTGCAAAAGATGTTCCACTTGGAAAAGTATTTAGAGGACTGGTTCCTTTTATTCTGGCATTGGTTGTGGCTGTTGTGATCGTATTGCTTTTCCCGCAGTTGTCGCTGTTTATTCCAAATCTGATTTATGGATAAGGGGGCATAGGATATGAAATGTTATAAAAAGGTGTATGCGGTTTTTTATAAAATCAGTAAAATACTGGCATATGTTTCGGTAATAGCTGTCCTTTTTATTACTGTTATGACGACCATTGATGTTGTCCTTCGGTTAATTTCTGAACGCACGCCGTTAAATATGTTTGTCAAAGGAACGTATGAATTTACACAGTTATTTTTAATTCTGATCGTATTTTTTGCATACGCGATTACCGAATTTAGCAATGGACATGTAGGGGTGTCTATCGTTACCGATAAGTTGCCAAAGACAGTGAGAGAAATTGTAGGTATTGTGGTAAATGCAATTGAAGCTGTATTTTGTTTTATATTAACTTATGTATGCTGGCTTCAGACAGCTGCTCATATCAGTAGTAAGATGACATCATCGGTACTGTTTATTCCATTTTCACCATTTTCTTTTTGTATGACGGTCGGTGCGTTGCTTTTTGCTATTAGTCTTGTGCTGAAATGTATTAATAATATTATTTCTTTTATAAAACATGGGGATGAGTGGGAACAGGAATTGTTACACTAAATAATGAAATATACAAAACCTCTTTTAAATAATAAAATAAAATCCATAAGGAAAGCCGGGTAAATTACCCGGCTTTTTCTTGTAAATAAAACATAATAATGTGTGTAAATATAGAGTAGAAACAGCTATTAAAAATCTGTTTTAACAGGAAGTATTTATACCCAAAAGCTTGGGCTGCTAAAATATGGATATGATTTTACTTACTCACAATCTTATAATAAGCTCTTGCAGTCAGAAAGTATACCAGAATATAGATCGCAGAAAAGACAGCAAATGTTCCGATCAGGCAGAGGATAAAGCCTTTTGTGTTGACCATTCCTACGACTTTCAGCAATCTGGAGACCATTGGAAAAGCAAATGCGGCATGGATGCCTGCGGTTACCAGAGGAAGGAAGAAGACCATCAGAATCTGGGAATGGATGCTTTTGCGGATCTCTTCCCGGGAAAGTCCGACTTTCTGCATGATCTCGAACCGTCTGGCGTCCTGCAGTCCTTCTGAAATCTGTTTGTAATAGATGATCAGGATTGTAGCAGCCAGGAATACAATGGTCAGGAAGATGCCAATAAAGAAGATGCCACCGTAAAGATAGTACATATTTCTGGATGCGTCGGCCTGATTTTTGACAGAATAGTTATTGAAAAAACCATCTGTTTCAGGCATTACACCGGAGATTCCCTGTGCGCTGACCTGATTTTGAAAGTCTTCCTGAATGGCAGGGACAGCATCGGTATTTTCGATGTCTGCTCCGAAATAGTAGGAAATCGTACCATAGTTTACTTTGTTTAATTCTTTGTCTCTTTCATAAATGGAGAAGAGCGTGTCTTCGTCTTTTACGACAATATACCATGTCGTATAGTTTGGATTTACTGTAACGCTATACACCAGTTTGGAAACAGGAACGACTTCTTTTACGGAAAAACTCATGGTATCCAGCTTTAAGGTGTCGGAATTCAAGTTCAGTTTTTCAGAACAGAACAGGAGGACTTCATTATTCTCCAACTCCTTTTTAGAATTGGTCAGGCGGTTATAGTCGTCCAATGTCAGAACACTAATCATGCACATATTATTGATTTCCTGCGGAGAAGATGACGGATATATTTTTTCGGTGTTCAGTTCAAAATGGTTTCCGCTGCGGAGGGATGTCAGTATCAGGCTGGTGCAGTGCAGGGAATCCGTTGGCGTTTCTCCGTGTTTCTGAATCGTCTGCTGCAGCTGTCCGGCAGCTTTCTGGAAAAGACTCGTGGATTCATCCAGTGTTTTCACAGGGGAAGTCTCCATACTCAGATTGACCTGGCGCGGATATTGCTGATGGATGACATCATTGCAGCCTGTATAAAGGGAAATCGTGGATGCCATCGTTATGATCACAATGGTGGAGAGGATGCAGATGCTGGCAAGGCTGACGGCATTCTGTTTCATGCGGTAAAGCAGACCGGATACGTTGATGAAATGGTTTGCTTTGTAATAATAGCCTTTCCGTTTTTTCAGCATTTTCAGCCATGCGATGCTTCCGGTGGTAAACAGAAGGTAAGTTCCTGCGATGACCAGAAGGACTGCAACAAAAAACAGCGTAAATGCAGCAAGGGGGTTTGTGATCTTCACAGAGATTCCATATCCGAGAATCAGTACGACAAGTCCGATGATCGTGAGAATCCATTTTGTTTTCGGCTCTTTTTCCCCTACGTTGCCTGCACGGAGCAGTTCAATGGTATTGGAAAAATGAACCTGTCTGCAGTTGCTCAAAAACAGGACCAGATGAATGATGACAAACAAAATGACTGTTGTCATGATAACAAAAGGATTAAATTCAAATCCAAGGCTGACTTTCATTCCGAGGATCCTTAAAATGCCGGCATAAGCAAGTTTGTTGAGAAGCAGACCGGCAATCAGACCGATAATGGTACTTGCTCCGCCGAGGATCAGCGTCTCATGGAGCAGAATACGGGAAATATGCCGCTTCTCCAGACCAAGGATATTATAAATGCCGAATTCCCGTTTTCGTTGTTTGATCAGGAAACTGTTTGCATAAAACAGAAAGATGAATGCAAAGATTCCCATTACTCTGCTGCAGATTGTGAGCATAGAGGATATTATTACCTGTCCAAAGAGATCTGAGATGCCTCCGTTTTTCGCCAGGGAAAATACGATAAAAAACAGTGTTGTCATAAGGATGCAGGTAAACAGGTACGGCAGATAGATCTGCCGGTTTTTCCGGATGCTGTCTACTGCAAACTTTCTGTAAAAGCCTTTTTTCATCGCTGATCACCGCCTGTCGCAAGGATTGTAAGAGTATTGGCAATCTTCTGATAAAGTTCATCGTCAGAGCTGTGGCCACGGTAAATCTGGTGGAACAGTTCGCCATCCTTGATGAAAAGGATGCGGTTTGCGCGGCTGGCAGCTTTGGTGGAATGGGTTACCATAAGAATGGTCTGTCCTTCGGTATTGATATCTGAGAAAAGCTGCAGCAGCTCATCGGAAGAGCGGGAATCCAGTGCGCCGGTCGGCTCATCAGCAAGGATCAGCTGCGGTTTTGTGATCAGTGCGCGGGCAACAGCGGTACGCTGCTTCTGACCGCCGGATACTTCATAAGGATATTTGCTCAGCAGATGGGCAATGCCAAGTTTTTTAGCGATGGGCATCAGACGTTCTTTCATTTCCGGATAAGGTACACCTGCCAACACAAGTGGAAGATAGATGTTATCCTCCAGAGAAAAGGTGTCCAGCAGATTAAAATCCTGAAAAACAAATCCGAGATTATCCCGGCGGAAAGACGCCATTTCCTGTTCACGGATATCCTCCAGATTTTTACCATTCAACAGAACAGATCCGCTGCTCGGACGATCCAGAGATGCAAGGATATTCAAAAGCGTCGTTTTTCCGGAACCGGATTCTCCCATGATTGCGATATATTCTCCTTCTTCCACAGAGAAAGAGACATTGTTCAATGCCTGTACTTTATTACCACCGAAGCGGGTGGTGTAGACCTTATTTAAACTGTGTACTTCCAGTATAGCCATATGTGTGACCTCCTTTTATTTTCATGTACTCTCGGAATCTAAATCTTTCTGGCTACATTTCCGATATACTGCTTCCATTTTCTCGTCGTACACACCGTGTATGCACTGCGAAAATGTCATTGTATATCAAAAATATATCTCAGAAATCTTCATTTAGAAGTTCCTGAGAGTGCATTTTTATTTGCTGAAATCAGTATAGCAAGAGATCGTACTTGGCTGCCATTTCTTCAGCTTACATCTTAGGAGTGTAACCTTACATTTTTGTAAGGTTGTTGGATCCTGTCCGGTGTCCGACCTTCATAACCTTTCGTAAGTCCGTCTACCGAGGTCAAGGTGTTTCATTAGAGATGTAGGTTAAAGCACTATTCGACTGTAAGCTTTCGCGAAGCCAGCTCCAGATAAAAACGACTGCCAACACCCGGTTCGGATTCGACCCAGATGCGATGGTGCAGCTTATCCGCTGTTTTCCTGCACAGATACAGACCGATGCCAGTGGAGTGCATATTTTCATGCCCGTTGTAACCTGTAAATCCACGTTCAAAGATTCGCGGCAGATCTTCCGGCGCGATACCGATTCCGGTGTCAGAGACGGACAGAATCTTCGTGTCCGGATCAACAGAAATCGTGATCTGACCGGCAGCTGTGTATTTGAGGGCATTGGACAGCAGCTGCTCCAGAATGAAAAGCAGCCATTTTTCATCAGTAAGTACGATGCAGTCTGTTCCTTCGTAAGAGAATCGAACCTTCTTCTGAATGAACAGAGGAGCATATTTTCTTACGGCTTTGCGGATGATGTCATCCAGTCGGCATTTTTTCAGCACAAAATCCGAGGAGTGTCCGTCCAACCGGAAATAACACAGAACCATTTCTGTATACTGTTCGATTCGGAAAAGCTCAGATTGCAACTGACGGTTCTGAGGGGTATCTTCTTCCTGAAGCAGCAGACGCATGGCAGCGATGGGGATTTTGATCTGATGCGCCCAGGTGGTATAGTATTCGATCAGGTCAGTACGTTCCTTTTGCAGGCGGACCAGATTCCCGGCATTGACTTTTCCAAGGATATGCAGCAGGTTCTGATAGCGGTCTTCCAGACAACTGGAAGGAGCTGGCAGAGCATTGGTCATCGTATCGATAGCGTGTGCCATACGCTGGAGTTCCAGATATTTTTCCCGATAGCGGAAAAAATGTGGGAGCAGGATCAGCACGACGGCAATGATGGAGAGTACAGCAGCATACAGAACCGGTTCCAGAGGCAGCTGATACAGCAGATTGATTCCAGTAAAGATGCCGCAGCACAAAAAGAACGGAAAGAGAATCTGTTTATGGTCAAAAAGAAAAGCGGAAAATAATTTGTTATTCAATGATATACCCCATTCCTTTTTTGGTTGTAATAAAATGTTCCAGCCCGGCGGCATCCAGACGTTTCCGCAGACGGGAGACATTGATGGTCAGCGTGTTTTCATCCACATAACAGTCGGTTTCCCACAGACGAGTCATCAGAGTCTCACGGCTGACAATTTTTCCTTTATTTTCGAGAAGTGTCTGTAAGATCCGATAATCATTTTTGGTCAGCTCGATTCGTTGTCCATTGTAGTCTAGGGAGGCATCGTTCATGTTCAGGATGGCTCCTTTGTGTTCAATAAAAGAAGTCTGTGCTCCAAAATCATAAGATCGCCGAAGAATCGCCTGTACTTTTGCCGTCAGCACATCAAGGTCAAAGGGTTTTGCGATAAAATCATCCCCGCCCATGTTCATTGCCATGACGATATTCATGTTGTCGGAGGCAGAGGAAATAAAGAGAATCGGATTTTTCGAGATCTTGCGGATTCCCTGACACCAGTAATAGCCATTGTAGAAAGGAAGTGTGATGTCCAGAAGGACAAGGTGTGGATCAAATTCGGCAAAATCCTTCAGTACATGTTGAAAATCCGTGACGATCCTTACGTCATGGTTCCATATTTTTAAATGGTTTGCAATTTTTTCGGCGATGATCGTGTCATCTTCCACGATTAATATGCGGTACATGTAAATCCTCCTAATATTATGTGGGTTCTTAGTATTTTGCAGATTTATGCTACAAATTTAATTCAGAATCAAAATTCGTTATTTGAAAAATACTAGGTATATAGTTGTATGAAAATTATTTTCACTAAATGTGACGTAACACAGGATATCTGAAAATCCTGTTAAATACTTATGATGATTGTACCAGTAGTATAGCACCGGAAAGAGTATTCCTGCAATTCGTGTTCCGGATCAGATCACAACGATTAAGAAAATGATAAGGATTTGTGAATCCATTTTGTTACTTTTCTATGGCATTCTATAAGCAGGTTACAGATGCGTATTCATAAAAAGAGTTTGTTAAAAAATGGAGTTTCTGACAGGCAAATATTTACAAATTATAAAGGGATTTTGTCAGAAGGTAGAAAAAGTTGAAGCTGGTATGTTGCCTTTTTATGACTCATGTCAGAATCTGGCTGACAAACCACACAATTAAAAATAGAAACAGAGATGGAAACAAAAAATGTATCAGGAGGTGCAGCATATGGAACAGCGCATGTATAGAAGAACTGCACGCAGACGGGGGATATTACTGGCGATGGCATTTATCCTTACCTGTGCGTTCAGTCTTGGCTTAAAGGGAGCGGATGGTGGAATTGCCGGTTTCGCCGGTTCAAATGCAAGAACGGTTCATCAGGCGAAAAAGGTGTTGCGGGAACATCCGGAGTATCCGGCAGAATTGACTGATATGCTGAAAAACAATCCGGAAACGGCGCAGTTTATTCTTGATTATGGAACAGAAGCAGGGAAGGACCATGACACTGATATCAGCGGAGAATTGAAAACCGGACAAATCCCTCTTTTTATCCAGTGGGACGAGCGCTGGGGCTATGAAACCTACGGAAACAAAAGGCTGGCAGCAGATGGATGCGGTCCGACGAGCCTGTCTATGGTACTGGCAGGACTGACGCAGGATGCGAAATGGACGCCGTTAAAAGTGGCGCAGTTTGCAGAAAATAACGGTTACTATGTGGATGGAAGCGGTTCCAGCTGGGATCTGATGAAATCCGGAGCAGAACAGCTGGGATTACATTCCAGAGAGCTGTCCAAAGATGCCTCTGTGATCTCAAAAGAATTGCAGGAAGGCCACCCGGTCATCTGTATCATGGGTCCCGGGGATTTTACAACCGGAGGACATTTTATCGTGCTGACAGCAATCAACGGGAATGGAACCGTTATTGTGAATGACAGTAACAGTGTGATCAACAGCAATAAAGAATGGGATCTTGATGATATTATTCCGCAGATGAAAAATCTGTGGGCGTTTTCCAGATAAATATGGTTTTAATGATAGATGGAAAATAGATAGTTACTCATAAGTTTTCCTTTCGGATCTTTAATATACATGCAGTGAGAACCTGACTTCATATAAAGATGGAAACTTCCGTAGAATAGAACGAATGAATTAAAGAATAAAAGATATCCTTTGTTATCAATTGTTCAGGAACTGTAAAGTTGCCTGTCACGATAATGAAGGATATTTTTTATTAGAGCAAACATAATCAAAAAATATCAGGGAACAGATCAGAAAAATTTTAAATAGAGCCAAAGAAAAGAGATATGTATGATTCTTATGCAATAGGATATGGAAACAGTAGTGTATATCTGTTGTGTAAATGCAAAATCATTAGAATGTAGAATAAATTTATACAAAAGATGCACCCTAAAAACAGGTATAGATAAATAAAAGGCATTTTCAGAAGTTATGTTTTCTCTGATATTTGCACGGTTATAAATTTGTGACCAGGTTATAAAAATGTGCGTAAACTTTTTGTATTGTGTGAAAGATACAAAAAACTGTTGAAAAAATGTGCAAAAATACAAATATAAAAAATTTATTTGTTAAAAAAATATTCTTCTTGAATTGTGTGAAAAGGTTTGATATAATCCAAATTGTATTTTTTTGAATACAATTTTGTATTTTATCGAATACAATCCGCGCGTGAAAAATTAGGAAAGGAAGTGAGAGTTTGCTTCAGGAAACAATGTTGCGAGTGCAGGAGGCAGAAGAAAAAGCCAGACTTCAGATTGACGAAGCGAAAAAACAGGCAGCCGGGATCATTGAGGATGCTCACAGGCAGGCGGAAGCAATTCAGCTTCAGGCAAAGGAATCCGCAGCTGCTACAGCAAAAGATTCACTGGATAAGGTTATAAAGGAAGAGGCTTCAAAAGCCGAAGCCTATGATAAAGAACTGGAAGCCAGAATCCATCAGCAGAGTGAAGATGCGATGCTGAAAAAAGAGGAAGTCATTTCTTCTGTAATATCAGAGTTATTCTGATAGATTGCGCACCTGTGAGAGGAAGTGAAAAGGTGCCGTGACAGTGAACAACATATTTCACTGAAAAATAAGTAGTAAAGGAGGGAAGCTTCCATGGCAATTGTAAAAATGCAGCGTGTCAGTATTTTCGGACTGAACAAAGACCGGGAATCTATACTGGAACGACTGCAGGAGCTGGGCGTTGTACAGATTGATTTTCATGAAGATGAGATTAAAGATATGCCGACCCGGAATACTTCGGATGAGAAAGCGGATTACGAACGCGAGATCCAGAAGACAGAGCAGGCACTGGATATTTTAAACCATGCTGCACCGGAAAAGACATCTTTGTTGGATTCGCTGGCAGGAAAGCCACTGATTGAGAAGCGTCAGATGAATGAGATGCTGGCGGATCAGCAGAAATATAGAGACATTGCAGATCAGATCCTGACACTGGATAAAAATATCACAGAAGCCAGAGCCGAGATCGCAAGGCTGCAAAACCAGACAGAGGCCCTAACGCCATGGCTGGAACTGGATATTCCCATTGAAAGCAGTGGAAGTATACAGACAAAGATTTTTCTTGGGCTTATCGGTTCCGAGATGTCAGAAGAAGCAATTCTTACATTATTAAAAACCAACGATCCACCGGTGGAAGCCGTGGACATAGAGATCATTCATCAGGAAAAAGACCACACTTATCTGTCAGTTGTTTGTCTGAGAAACGATGCGGATACAGTAGAAGAGGTCTTGCGTAAAAACGGTTTTGCAAAACCATCCTCAATCCCCAATGGAATCCCGGCAGAGACAAAAGCCGGACTGGAGAAGGCCATCGGAGAGTTAGAGGAAGCGATAGAAACATACAAACAGCAGATCTGTAATCTTGCGGATAACCGGCAGGCACTTCGGATGCTGTCCGATCAGTGCAGGATTCAGGCAGAGCGGTCCGATATTTCCGGACAGCTGCCACAGACGGAGAAAACCTTTGCATTAAGCGGTTATGTTCCGGCGAAATACACAGAGAAGCTGAAACAGGAGTTTTCAGAAAACTATATTGCGGATGTGGAGATCGAAGAGGTAGGCGAAAAAGAAAATGCGCCGGTATTGTTGAAAAACAATGCATTCTCCAATTCTGTAGAAGGGGTTCTGGAGTCCTTTGGACTTCCGGGAAAAGGAGAGATCGATCCGACGACGATCATGTCATTCTTTTATGTATTCCTGTTTGGACTGATGTTATCCGATGCGGCATATGGAGCCATCATTTCCATTGCCTGCGGCGTCGTCTTACTGAAATTCAAACGGATGGAACCAAGCTTTAGAAAATCCATCAAAATGTTTTTCTGGTGTGGAATCTCCACTCTGTTCTGGGGGGTTATGTTCGGAGGATATTTTGGAGATGCCATTACTGTTATCGCAAAAACATTCTTCGGAAAGACAGTAACGATCAAAGCATTGTGGTTTGTTCCGCTGGATGATCCGATGCGGATGTTGGTTTACTCTCTGTTATTCGGCGTGATCCATCTGTTTACCGGACTCGGATTAAAAGGATACCTTCTTCTGAAGGATAAAAACATCGTAGGATTTATCTGTGATGTAGTGTCCTGGTATCTGTTCCTGATCGGACTGATCCTGATGCTGCTTCCGTCAGAGATATTTGCTTCGATCGCACAGACGAAGATCGTGTTTCCTGCAGCACTGGTTACATTGTCGAAAGCAATGGCGATCATCGGAGCACTCGGACTGTTACTGATGTCCGGAAGATCAAGCAAGAATCCGGCACTCAGACTTGCACTTGGAGCATATGATATCTACAACATTACCGGATGGTTAAGTGATGTATTATCATACTCCAGACTTCTGGCACTGGGACTTG
>OLRJ01002961.1_pt1 | contig 11945 bp, 9 predicted proteins | sample 1672741 | NCBI WGS metagenome assembly OLRJ01 (sample SAMEA3136719, study PRJEB25190) | human gut metagenome | biome: human gut; feature: human-associated habitat; material: faeces | place: Austria | collected 2013
GTTCATAATGTCCAAGATCCAGGTCTGTCTCTGCACCATCATCCGTGACAAAGACTTCTCCGTGCTGGATTGGGTTCATGGTACCTGGGTCAATATTGATATATGGGTCAAATTTCTGCATGGTGACTTTATAGCCGCGGGCCTTCAAGAGACGTCCAAGAGATGCAGCGGTGATACCTTTCCCAAGACCGGATACAACACCGCCGGTTACAAATACATATTTTACTGGCATAATCAGTTCCTCCTTAAATCGTATCTGTTCAGTACCTTCACAGATACATACTAAAACACCTCGCGGGACAGTGAGGTATGAACAGTTGTTTTGAATCAGCAAAAAGGGTGTAATCTCCTAAGGAAGATTACACCCCATTGTGCAACATAGCAATATAAAATTGCATGGCATGTAATCATACCATGCAACTGATTATAGCGGATTTTTCCCCAAAAAGGAATGGAAAATCCTAATTTACTTATGATTAGTTCTGATGAAAATGATTCATTTTATTAATGAAAATTTCGTTTACTTTCGTATACCGGCTCAGAAGTGAACTGGATAGACAGACGCTTAAAGGTCTTAATATCCACGCTGGAGAGCAGTACACTGGTGTGTACCTGACAGCCGGCCAGTTTTGGCAGCTGATCCAGAGCAGCCTGTGCATCTGGATTATTTTCAGCACTGGTAGAGAGGGCAATCAGAACTTCATCGGTGTGAAGACGAGGATTGCGGCTTCCCAGATATTCTGTCTTCAGTTTCTGGATCGGACGGATAGCAGCAGGAGAGATCACGTTCTTTTCATGGTCGATACCGGCCAGTACTTTCAGTGCATTCAGTAAAAGAGCTGCGGATGCACCCAGAAGATCGGTGGTTTTACCGGTAACGATGGTTCCGTCATTCAGTTCCATGGCAGCAGCAGGACCTTCGGTCTCTTCACTGCGCAGCAGAGCAGAATTGACAACCTTTCGGTCTGTTTTACTGATACCGGCCTGTTTCATGATCAGCTCAATTTTCATGACTTCATCTTCAGTAGAAGAACCATACACCAGTCCGTTCAGAGAATTGTAGTAACGACGGATAATTTCCTGACGGGAAGCTTCCCTGCAGGCTTCATCGTCACAGATGCAGTTTCCTGCCATATTCACACCCATATCGGTAGGGGACTTGTATGGACTTTCACCGGAGATCTTTTCAAACATGGCATTCAGTACAGGGAAGATCTCAACATCACGATTGTAGTTAACGGCTGTTTCGCCATAGGCTTCCAGATGGAACGGATCAATCATATTCACATCGTTCAGATCAGCAGTAGCAGCTTCATAAGCCAGATTTACCGGATGCTTCAGTGGAATATTCCAGATCGGGAAGGTCTCAAACTTCGCATAGCCTGCATGGATGCCCCGCTTGTGTTCATGGTACAGCTGAGACAGACAGGTGGCCATTTTTCCACTTCCTGGTCCAGGTGCAGTGATGACAACCAGCGGACGGGTAGTCTCGATATAATCATTTTTTCCATAACCTTCATCACTGACGATCAGAGGAATATTGCTCGGGTAGCCAGGGATCACATAATGGGTATATACTTTGATACCCAGCTTCTGAAGACGGCTGCGGAATGCATCTGCACTGTTCTGACCGGCATACTGAGTGATGACAACACTCCCTACATATAATCCGCGCTCTTTGAAGACGTCAATCAGACGAAGAACATCGGAATCATAAGTAATACCAAGGTCCCCACGGATCTTGTTCTTTTCAATGTCACCGGCACTGATGACGATGACGATCTCAGCCTGATCAGAAAGCTGCATCAGCATACGAAGCTTGCTGTCTGGGGCAAAACCAGGGAGTACTCTGGATGCATGGTAATCGTCAAAAAGCTTGCCGCCAAATTCCAGATACAGCTTGTTACCAAACTGACTGATGCGTTCTTTAATATGTTCTGACTGCATGGTCAGATATTTGTCATTATCAAATCCTGTTTTCATGTTCACCTATCCTCGTTCGTTTTAAATACAGAAAACCACTCATGTGCATGCACATTGTGGTTTCAAATTTCGATGCTGTAATTATCATATACTAACCGGCTCATTTTTACCAGACATTTTTTACAGGAAATGTACGAAACTTCGAAAAGTCATTGACAACAAAGTAAGGCGAGACTAACATAAAGTTAGAGAAATAAAACTTTTCATAGTTGTGACATATCTTATCTGTGAAAAGGGGGACGTGAGGAGGAGATTATGTTTTTACAGATACAGGGTATCAAAAAGTCATTTGGGTCCGGAGACAGCAGAGTCAATGTACTAAAAGGACTGGATCTGGAGATTGAAAAAGGGGAATTTTGTGTACTGCTTGGACCGTCCGGTTCCGGAAAGTCCACGCTGCTGAATATTATCGGTGGAATTGACAGTGCTGATGAGGGAAAACTGATCATTGACGGGGAATGTCTGGCAGATATGTCGGAGAAAAAGCTGTCAGTGTACCGTAGAAAGCATCTTGGCTATATATTCCAGATGTATAATCTGATTCCCAATCTGACCGTAAGGGAAAATATAGAGGTGGGAGCTTATTTAAGTGATCAGCCTCTGGATGTGGACGAATTGCTTCATACCCTTGGCATCTATGAGCATCAGAAGAAACTGCCGAATCAACTCTCCGGTGGGCAGCAGCAGCGGTGTGCTATAGGGCGTGCTATTGTGAAAAATCCGGATATTCTGCTTTGCGATGAACCGACGGGCGCACTGGATTATGCTACTGGCAGACAGATCCTGAAGCTTTTGCAGGATACTTGCAGAAGCGAGGGCATTACCGTGGTACTGATCACGCATAATTCTGCACTGGCGCCGATGGCAGACCGACTGATTCGGTTTCGCAGTGGAAAAGTTGTAGAAATGACTTGCAATGAATGTCCTGTTCCAGTATCGGAGATTGAGTGGTAGACCTTATGCGAGCAGACAAAAAAGATATCATAAGAACGATAAAAAAAGGGAAAAAGAGATTTTTTTCTATTTTACTGATTACGGCATTGGGCGCGACCATGATGACAGGGCTGAAAGCGGCCTGTGTGGATTTGCGTTATTCTGCAGATCAGCTGTATGACAGTCAGAAACTGTTTGATATCAGTGTTGCATCTACCCTTGGACTGGACGAGGATGACCTGAAAGAGCTGCGGGCTGTGGAAGGTGTGCAAACAGCAGAAGGCGAATACAGCGCATCGGTATATACGGATATTGACGGAGCCAGACAGGAAGCGGAGATCCGCACGATCGGCAAGTCACTGAACCATCCCACGGTTGTAAAGGGAAGTCTCCCGGAAGCGGCAAATGAGGTAGCGGTAACGGAATCTTATCTGGCAGATACAGGGAAACAGATCGGAGATACGCTTACCTTTGACGAGGAAGAAGATAGCGATGTTTTTCCGGATGGAGTATATACGATCACGGCGGAAGTGCTGAATCCCATGGATGTGAATAACCGGGAAGGAAGTGTTTCCTTCCGTTCTACTTCTTCTACGGATTATACAATTTTTGTCCCGGCAAAAGCGGCAGACACAGAAGTGTATACCGCTATCTATCTGTCTTTGGAAGGATCGGATGAGTTGATGTGTTATACGGATGCTTATCGCTTACAGGTTCGTCAGGTGGAAGACCAGATAGAAAAAGAGCTAAAGGAAAAACGGCAGACAGCCCGGTATGAGTCTGTAAAAAAAGAGGCACAGGATGCTTATGATGAAGCATCAGAAGAGGCAATGCAGAAGCTGGAGGATGCGAGACAGGAACTCATCGATGCCAGAACTGAGATTACAGATGGTCAGAATCAGCTGAATGATGGGAAAGAAGAACTTAAAAACCAGGAAGCCATAGCAAACCAGGAGTTTGCGAAAGCAAAACAGCAGCTGCAGGAGTCTTCAAATCAGATAAAAGCATCGGAAGAGCAGCTGGCAGCTTCCGAACAGGAATTGCAGGCTGGAAAAACAGCCCTTTCTCAGGCGAGAGAGACTCTGGAACAGCAGGAACAGGCATCCCTGTCCGAACTGGAATCCGGAAAAATGATGTTGCAGGAGACTCTGGAAAGTACGCAGGCATCCCTGCAACAGCTGCAGGAGCTGGAACGGCAGATGCAGCAGGTACCGGGGGCAGATCTGACAGAGATACAGGGGCAGATTGCACAGGCACAGCAGGGTATAGCCCAGATACAGGCGCAGATGGAAACTTTGCAGCAACAGGAAAAGGCTGCAAAAGAACAGTTTGCAGCTGGCAGAAGACAGCTGGAGGAACAGGAAGCGACGTTGGCTTCCGGTGAACAGCAGCTGGCGGATGGCAAGGCACAGCTGGAAGCAGGCAAGGCACAACTTCGTTCTGGCGAGCAGACATTAAAAGAACAGGAAATGCAGGCGACAGCTAAGATTGCAGAGAGTCGTGCACTGCTGGAAGAAAAACAGCAGGAATTGGACGATGGTCTGCAAAAACTCATGGATGGTGAGCAGGAGCTGGCAGAAAATGAGGACAAAGTTGTCGGAGAGCTCGCTGATGCACGGCAGGAAATGGATGACATCTCCATGGCAAAATGGTATGTGCAGGGACGGGATTCCCTGAGTGGCTATTCCAATGTGGATAATGATGCGATTTCAATTGAGGGGCTGGCTAATTTCTTTCCGTTAATCTTTTTTATTGTGGCAATACTAATCAGTCTGACGACAATCACAAGAATGGTAGAAGAAGACAGGGGTCTGATTGGAACATACAAAGCACTTGGTTTTAAAAACCGGGAGATCCGCAGAAAATATGTTGTCTATGCGGCAAGCGCTTGCATTACGGGTGGTATTGTTGGAGATCTGTGTGGCTTTGTTGTTTTACCGAAGATTATCTTTGTATTTTTCCGTATGATGTATGTGATTCCAACGTATGTGATCCGTCCGGAGTGGGTCTCCGGAATCATCAGCATTCTGCTTTTTGTCGGCGGTATTCTGATCGCTGCTTTATGGGCGTGCAGAGTGGAACTGTCTCACATGCCGGCAGTGCTTATGCGTCCTCAGGCGCCAAAAGAAGGATCCCGCATTTTTCTGGAACGGATTCCTGCCCTGTGGAAACGTTTTTCATTTTTGAATAAGGTAACTGCACGAAATCTGTTCCGTTATAAGAAACGTCTGATCATGACAGTGGCCGGAATCATGGGATGTACGGCATTGCTTGTATGCGGATTTGCTATAAAAAATACAGTGACAGAACTGATGCCGTTGCAATATGAAAAGGTAAATCATTATGATCTTCTTGCAGCAGCACAGGAAAAGGATAATGAGAAGCTGCTGACGTATATGGATGACACACAAAACATAGAATCTTATCTGAATATACAGCTTACCAGCGTAAAGCTGTCCAATGCGGAAGGAAAAGAGCAAAGCGTCCAGATGTTTGTCATTCCTGAAGGACAGGATCTGGAAACGTTTATCCGTCTGGCGGATCAGAAAGGGAAGAAACTTTCTCTGGATGATGAAGGAATCCTGATAACTAAAAGCACCTCGGATGTACTGGGGGCAAAAAACGGTGCCCGGTTGACTATAAGAGACCTTTCCATGAATGAAAGTACCGTGGAGGTTGCCGGCGTAACGGAAAACTATCTGGGCGACATTGTGTATGTCAGCCAGACGTATTATGAAGCGCATTTTGGTACAATGGAACCTAATGCGGTGCTGGTAAGGTTTACGGATCAGTGTAAAGATCGGCAAGCCTATGTAAAACAGATCAGTGAGAAAGAGGAGATCATTTCTGCGACAGGAACAGATACACTGAAAGCAGAGTTTTCCCAGGCATTTTCCCTGATGAACATGGTCGTCTATGTCATTATCCTGATGGCGGCGGGACTTGCCTTTGTCGTATTGTTTACCTTGTCTACGACCAATATTTCCGAACGTTGCCGGGAACTTGCCACCATAAAAGTACTGGGATTTTATGACAGGGAAGTGCATATGTATGTAAATAAGGAAACGATCATTCTTTCTTTAATTGGCATTGCATTTGGTCTTCCGGCCGGATATTTCTTAAGTAACTGTTTGACATGGGCATTAAAGATACCGGGACTGTACTTTGCTGTCAGCATCTATCCGGTCAGCTATGTATTTGCAGCAGTGATCGCATTTGTATTTACCCTGATCGTAAATCTGATCACAAACAGACTGTTAAATGTGATCGATCCGGTAGAAGCTTTGAAAAGTGTTGAATAGATAATGATTATATACCCAAAAAAGGTTGAGACCGCAGAGGTTTCAACCTTTTTTTCTTAATGATGAAAAGGGTACGGTATTTTTTTCGGTAGAATCAATGGAAGGTCGCGCGCAAAAAATGATTGCGAAGTCTGAGATATAGATGTTTGTGTTGCATAAAAAATCTGTAATCTGTTGTGATAAAAATGCCACATATAAAGAGCCTTTATGAGATAGAAGATATGAATAACATATTTGCGGTGTGCGGATGATTGGATTTAAGGGTTTTGAGAAACAACATATTCGTTAGATAGGTTTGACAGAACGCCCGGTAAGATGGTACAATGGGCGCTGGTAAAACAGCATGTTTCCTGTTGGAAAAGTCTGAAAGGATGACAGGCAGGATCAGCGTTGCATAGGAAAATGGAACGCTGATAAAAACGGATGATTGTATGGAACATAGATAAAAACAGATTGCTATAAAGCATATAGGAACAGATTATAAAGAACAAAATATACAGGAGAGATTACCTTATGTTAAACCAGTTTTCGAGAACTCAGCTTCTGATCGGCAAAGATAATATGGACCGTCTGAAAAATGCCCGTGTGGCAGTGTTTGGCATTGGCGGTGTAGGTGGCTATACCGTAGAAGCACTGGCGAGAAGCGGTGTGGGCACGTTGGATCTGATCGATGATGACAAAGTATGTCTGACCAACCTGAACAGACAGATCCTTGCCACGAGAAAGACCATCGGAAAATATAAAGTTGATGTGGCGAAAGAGCGTATTCTGGACATCAATCCGGATGCGGTTGTAAATACGTATAAGACCTTTTTTATGCCGGATACCGCAGAGCAGTTTGATTTTTCTCAGTATGATTATGTGGTAGATGCCATTGATACGGTAACCGGAAAGATCCAGCTTGTGATGCAGGCGCAGGAGAGCGGGGTGCCGATCATCAGCTCTATGGGAGCCGGGAATAAGATGGATGCGGCAGCGTTTGAGGTTGCGGACATCTATAAGACATCCGTCTGCCCGCTGGCAAAGGTTATGCGCCGGGAATTAAAAAAGCGCGGTGTGAAAAAACTGAAAGTGGTATATTCAAAAGAAAAACCTCTGACGCCGATTGATGACATGGAAATCAGCTGTAAGAACCATTGCGTCTGCCCACCGGGAACGGAAAGAAGTTGTATACAGAGGCGACAGATCCCGGGAAGCAATGCATTTGTTCCGTCTGTGGTGGGGCTTATCATTGCCGGAGAGATCATAAAGGATCTTACAGTTCCGGTAACAATGGTTCATGAATAACAAGTGCGGAACAAAAAAGATGACAGAGCTCTGCTTTTACGCAGGGCTTTTCTTTTTTTCATGATTGCCAAATCTTAAAAATGTGTTACAATAGTTATGTACATTTAGAGAGACGGGAAAAGTTCGCCTATTTTCACGTCGGGAAGGGGAATTATGAGCAGAATTTTGCTTAAATTGAGCGGGGAAGCCCTCGCAGGAGATAAAAAAACAGGCTTTGACGAGCCTACCGTAACAGCTGTAGCAAAACAGGTAAAACAGCTTGTAGACAATGGTACAGAGGTTGGTATCGTAATTGGTGGCGGAAACTTTTGGCGTGGACGTACCAGTGAGACAATCGACCGTACAAAGGCAGATCAGATCGGTATGCTGGCTACTGTAATGAACTGTATTTATGTTTCTGAGATTTTCCGTTCCGTTGGAATGAAAACAGCAGTTATGACTCCTTTCGTATGTGGAGCATTTACAGAGCTTTTCTCCAAAGACAATGCAAATCAGAAGTTTGCAGAGGGAAGCGTTGTATTTTTTGCAGGAGGAACCGGTCATCCATATTTCTCCACAGATACAGCAACCGTACTTCGTGCCATCGAGATTGAAGCAGAGTGCATCATGCTTGCAAAATCAATCGATGGCGTTTATGACAGTGATCCGGAGAAAAATCCAAATGCTGTAAAATATAGTGAAGTTACGATCCAGGATGTCATCGACCAGAAGCTTGCTGTTGTAGATATGACAGCATCCATTCTCTGTATGGAGAATAAAATGCCGATGTTCGTATTCGGATTAAACGAAGAAAACAGCATCGTGAGAGCGATGAAAGGCGAGATCGACGGAACAAAAGTTACGGTCTAGCCGAAAAAGGCCATTCATGCCACAACAATAAAATATTTTTTGGAGGTTTTCATTATGAATGACAAAATCAAGCCATTTGAGGAGAAAATGCAGAAATCCTATAATAACCTGTTAGATGAGTTTGGCTCTATCCGTGCAGGTCGTGCAAATCCGCATGTATTAGATCAGTTAAGAGTAGATTACTATGGTGCACCGACACCGATCCAGTCTGTGGCAAATGTATCTGTTCCGGAAGCAAGAATGATCCAGATCCAGCCATGGGAAGGCTCCATGTTAAAAGAAATCGAGAAAGCAATCCTTGTATCTGATCTTGGAATCAATCCTACCAACGATGGTAAATGCATCCGTCTTGTATTCCCGGAACTGACCGAGGAGAGACGTAAAGATCTGGCAAAGGATATCAAGAAAAAAGGCGAAGGCGCCAAAGTCGCTGTCCGCAATATCCGCAGAGATGCTAATGACAGCATGAAAAAACTTGGAAAATCCGGCGATGTTTCTGAAGATGAGATCAAAGATCTTGAGTCACAGGTACAAAAAGTAACAGATAAATACATTGCTGAGATCGATAAAGCAGTGGCAGAAAAAACAAAAGAGATCATGACAGTATAGTCAGTCTCTCAACATAGTTGAAAAAACCGGGGGGACATGTGCGGTGATGCGCTATATGTCCCTTTTGGTTCGTCTGACATAAAGGAGAACGCAAATGATGGAATTAGAAGGTCTGAAAATACCGACGCATGTATCGATCATTCTGGATGGAAATGGCAGATGGGCAAAAAGCAAAGGTATGCCTAGAACCTATGGACATACGGTTGGCGCAAAAAATATCGAGCAGATCTGTATGGATGCAGATGAGATTGGTATCAAATATCTTACTGTATATGCATTTTCCACGGAGAACTGGAACCGTCCATCCACAGAAGTAGCAGCGTTGATGAAACTGTTAACCCATTATCTCCGCACGATCGGGAAAAAAGCGATGAAAAATAATATGCGCATGCGTATTATCGGGGACCGCGAGGGTTTGTCGGATGATATTCAGGATGCAATCGTAAAGTTGGAAGATCTGACGAAAAATAATACCGGTCTGCAGTTTCAGATCGCTATCAATTATGGAAGCCGGGATGAAATGCTCCGTGCCATGAAAAAGATGCTAGTGGATTACAAAGAAGATAAGTTTACTTTAGATGAGCTGGATGATGCGAAATACGCATCGTATCTGGATACGGCAGATATTCCGGACCCGGATCTGATGATCCGCACCAGTGGTGAGGAACGGCTCAGTAATTATCTCATGTGGCAGCATGCTTACAGCGAATTTTATTTTACAAAGATTCCATGGCCGGATTTCAGCAAAAAAGATCTGATGGATGCAATTCGCACATATACGGGAAGAGATCGTCGGTATGGAGCAATCGCAGAAGAATAATTTGTGGTACAGTGTAAAATTTTCATGGCTATTTGTGTTGCTGAAAATGGGTAGCATGAAACTGAAAAAGATATGACAGCGAATGGGTTTCCAGAGGGAATCCAAGTACAGGATTATCTGTGATGTTCATTAATTATGACGGTAAAATGTATTTTATACAAAATAAACAGGAAAGTATTGAGAGAAAAATATGTTTAAGCAAAGATTAATAAGTGGTGTCATACTGGTTATACTGGCACTGATCTTTATTATACAGGGAGGGTATCTGCTGCTTGCGGTATTGGGTATCATTTCCCTGATCGGACTGTATGAATTATATCGTGTATTTAAGATTGAAAAATCGTTACCGGCGTTGTTTGGATATATCGCCTCGGTTGTGTTTTATCTGAATCTTGGATTTCATTTTATCCCGGATATCATGCTGTTTGTGATGGCATTGCTGATCCTGTGCATGTGTTCGTTTGTATTTTGTTATCCAAAATATCATGCAAATCAGATCATCGCTGCATTTTTCGGCGTATTTTATGTGTCTGTGATGTTGTCCTGCATCTATCAGACCAGAGAGCTTCCGGGAGGCCGTTATCTTGTATGGCTAATCTTCCTGTGTTCCTGGGGATGTGACACATGTGCGTACTGTGTGGGAATGCTGTTTGGCAAACATAAGATGACGCCAAAGCTCAGTCCGAAGAAATCGGTAGAAGGAGCTGTAGGAGGCGTTGTAGGTGCAGCGATCCTGACGATCATCTATGGATTTATCTTTAAAGGACATATGGGTGCAGACAATGCATATATTTTCATGATGGCAGGTATCTGCGCAGCAGGCGCTCTGTTATCTATGGTGGGAGATCTTGCAGCATCTGCCATCAAACGGAATTTTGATATCAAAGATTATGGAAAACTGATTCCGGGACATGGCGGAATTCTGGACCGTTTTGACAGTGTGATCTTTACCGCACCGATTATCTACTATCTGACATTGTGGCTGATCAAATAACAGATACAGCACGATAAGGATATGAGGTTATACTTACAATTTAGGGAGGCATAAATTGGGGATTATCATAGCAATATTATTGTTCAGCTTTATCGTGATCTTTCACGAGATGGGACATTTTCTGATTGCAAAAGCAAATGGTATAGAGGTGGAAGAGTTTGCACTAGGCATGGGACCACTTTTGTTCTCAAAAGAATATAAAGGAACGAGATACTGCCTGAGACTGCTGCCGATCGGCGGTGCCTGTATGATGGGTGAGGATGACGAGGCAACCGGTTCGGAAGGCAATTTCCACAGCAAATCCGTGTGGGCGAGAATCGCAGTGATTGCCGGAGGGCCTGTGTTTAATTTTATTCTGGCATTTATCTTGTCAGTGATTCTGATCGCTATGGTAGGTTATGACCAGCCGGTAGCAGAACAGGTGGAGAATGGCTATCCGGCTGCGGAAGCAGGAATCCAGCCTGGAGACAGGATTGTCAGGATCGGGAATAAGAAGATCAATATCTTTCGCGAGATTTCGACTTATAATCAGTTCCATCAGGGGGAGACGGTTGATGTCACCTATGAGCACGATGGAGAGAAGCATACGGTTACATTGACGCCAAAATATGATGAAGAGAATCAGTATTACCGTCTGGGAATTTCGAGAGGAGCGAATGAAAAAGCAGGATTTTTCAAGTCGCTTCAGTATGGTACGTATGAGGTGAAATACTGGATCTGTACTACAGTATCCAGTCTGAAGATGTTAATTATGAGACAGGTGGGCATAGATCAGATGTCAGGCCCTGTCGGAATCGTCGGTGCGGTGGATGAAACGTATCAGGCATCGTCTCAGTATGGCGTGTTGACTGTGATCGCCAGTATGCTGAACATTGCAATTCTGCTGTCGGCGAACTTGGGTGTAATGAATCTGCTTCCGATTCCGGCACTGGATGGAGGCCGCCTGGTATTTCTATTTGTAGAGGCAATCCGCAGAAAGAAGATACCGCCTGAGAAAGAAGGCTATGTGCATCTGATCGGATTTGCACTGTTGATGGCACTTATGGTAGTTGTAATGTTTAACGATATTCGAAAATTAATCATGTGATAAGGTGGATGTATCTGTGGCATGTCTGAAGAACATGCTGTGGATACATCTTTTTTGTATCGCGATGAGTCGAAGTCCTAG
>OLRJ01002967.1_pt1 | contig 11923 bp, 10 predicted proteins | sample 1672741 | NCBI WGS metagenome assembly OLRJ01 (sample SAMEA3136719, study PRJEB25190) | human gut metagenome | biome: human gut; feature: human-associated habitat; material: faeces | place: Austria | collected 2013
TGCTGGCGTTCGGCATTCCGCCCGTGCTGTCCAACACCACGAACACGGTGGGCGTGTGCGGCACCGGCATTGGCGGCCTGCTCTCCGCCCGCAAGGAGCTCAAGGGCCAGGGACGCCGTGTGGCTGTCTACGCTTGCATCGGCTTGGTCGGAGGCATCATCGGCGGCTTGCTGCTGTTGGAATTGCCCGCGAAGGTCTTCGAATTCGCTGTGCCGCCGCTCATTCTGTTCAGCGCGTTGATCATCGCGCTGAACCCGCGGAAGAAAGCGGCCGCACGCGACGCTGTCGCGCAGGCGTTGCCCCAATCGCAGCAAGGCGAGCGCGCGGCGCTGATCGCCAGTAGGACGGCCAATGGCAGTCTGCGCAACGACCCGTGGTGGCTGTGGATCGGCGTGAGCTTCGTCGGCATCTATTCGGGATATTTCGGTGCCGCCGCCGGTACCCTCGCCCTGGCGATCCTCGACCTCGGCAAGATCGGCCCGTTCCACCAGATCAACGCGCTGAAGACCGTGGTCGGCTTCGGCGCGAACATCTCCGCCGCGATCATGTTCATCTGCCGTGGCTCCGTCTACTGGCCGTTCGCCATCGCCATGTGCCTGGGCTGCATCATCGGCAGTTCCATCGCCCCTCCGGTCACACGCCATATCCCCGAGAACATCATGCGCGCCGCCGCCGTGCTCACCGGCATCGTCCTCGCCGTCAAGCTTGGCTGTAGCACCTATTTCTAAAAGCCTTTGGTTCCGGAGTGTGGCGTGTGACCGTGCGGCTGCGCTCCGGAACGACAATTTCCGGTTCCTCGTGTGCCGAGATTCGTCTTGGCCTGGTGACTTGCGGCGGGTTTGTTCCCAAGCGGGTGTTCCGTAGGTGGTTTTTCGCTTCCGTAGGTGGTTGCCGGAGGAAAGGCGTTTGAGAAACGGCTTAAATTAAGCCATTCTCAGACACCAATACCAGAACCAACCACCTACGGAACCACAAAACCACCTACGGAATTGAGTCTGGCAACGGTGTTTGGCGCTTTTACTGAAGATGGTGAAAAACGGTATATGCCGCTTCGAGTGGCTCGATTATTTCGAATATCTGAAAAGAGTAGGAACCCCCCATTAGATAAGTGTCGATAGTGCCCGCATGACGATATCTACATCCTTGTTTTCCAGCTCGCGAATGACGTGCAGATAGGTTTCCTGAGTTGTAGTCATGCTGGCATGGCCTAGACGGCGTGACACGCTGGCGATCGATACGCCGGCGAACAGCAGCAGCGATGCGTGTGTATGGCGTAGACCATGGACGGAAATAACTGGCACGTCCACGTTTCTGCAATGTTTTGCAAGCACGTCGTTGGCTGTTGAGTTGTAGACCTTGCCGTGCACGAAAATAGGTTTATCATGCGGAAGATCCTTGAGTAATCCAGACATTTGCATGATGAGTTGCCAGTCGAGTTGCACTTTACGCACGGACGATTCGTTTTTCGTGGGTACGAAACCGCCGCCGTTTTTATAATCCCAAGTTTTGTTGACGGAAAGCGTCTGGTGTGCGAAATCAAAGTCATCGGGTGTGAGCCCAAGCGCCTCAGAGAATCGGAGTCCGGTTTTCGCGATAAGGAGGATAAGCCAATCCCAGCTTGCCTCGGCCCCAAGATCAAGGTCCGCGAGCATGGCATGCAGCTCGAATTGGTTGAGATACTTCATTTTCTTAATGCGTGGCTGCTTGCCTTTGATGATGACTTTGCGCGTTGGATCACGCGGGATGAGTCCTTCGTCAACGGCATCGAGAATGGCGCCTTTGATCTGATGGTGAAAATCCATGGTGGTTTGGCGCTCATGATGCTGTGCATATCCGTTGATGAGCTGCTGGTATGCGGTTCGATCCATATCGGTGAGTCTGAGTTCAGGGATGAGCTTGCCGAGCCAGGATTGCGTAAGTCGATATTTGCCCATGGTCACGTCTCTGATGGCGCCTTCCTTGTACGTTCTCACCCACTGGGCGTAGTAGTCGCAGAACAGCGATTCTGATGTGATGGTTTCCTGCATGAGATGCGCCTTTCTAAAAATTGGGGATTGGCGCAGCCATCATACTTACGCTGATGAAGGGTGATGAGCGAGTCCAGACGGTCGAAGAATGCGCCGATTTGGCGTTGCTCGTTTTCCGAGGCAGGCATAGAAATTTCGATTGAAGCGAAGTCATCGAATTTCAAAACTTGAGTGTCCTTGGAATTGCCCTGTGAAACCTGTTGATACTGTTTCAGCAACATCGGCTGTCTGAGAAGGCGCGCAAAGAATCGTGCATAAACCTCGGAATTAGGCTTTGCTACTACGTATGCGGGGCTTACGATGCCGTCGTACCGACTTGCATCTACAGCTCCCTGCCACATACGCATACTGTTGTAAACGACATCTCCGGAATGCACTACTTTGTAGTTCGCGAGACTCGCCCCAGGTTTCGTTTCCCTATCGGACTCAGACGCTGGATATATCCCGTTAGCTACGCTGACAGACAAAATCTCTCTATCAGAAGCTCGTTCATCGCTCTCCTCAAACAGTTCCCCCAGCTTACGCTGTTCCCAAGGGTCAGTGAAACCAGTGAAACGAATCTGCGGAACCAACGCTTTTTCATGCTGTTCGGCCATATCATTCACCCCCGAGCAGTGCTTTGAGCTCTTCCAAACCCGCCATATCGCGAGCATTGCCGGTCAAATCGCCCAGCATTCCGGCCAATTCCTTCTCCGCTTCATCGATTTGGCCGCATACATCGGCATATGTGGTGGCGTACTTGTTCTTCAACGCGTTCACTTTGCCGATGAACTCGTCGATCACGGCATTCGGCAATGCTTCCAGCTGCTTCTGCAATGGTGTGATCCACTTGGCTTCCAGCAACCTTCTGGCTTCGTCATCACTCAACGCCTTGATCGCATCGCAGGTCTTCTCTTCCAACGCGTTTCGCTTGGTTTTGATACCGGACTTCAGTTTCTTTGACTCATCGAACAGCTTTTGGGCCTGCACCAAGCCGCGCTCGAAATCGGAAGCCGGATTCTTGCCGATCGCCTTGACCGTTTTCTTCAGCTCGGTGGCAACGAAGGCATCACCGTCCTGATTGATCGCATCGCTATTCTGCTTGTCATCCTCATCGAAACCTTCCAAAATGGTTTCAATCTCGGAATCGATGTCTTGCACACGGCGTTCGTCCGCCTCGATCGCGGCCAAATCATCGTGCAGCAGCTCGCGCTGAACCAGGTCGAAGGGCAGAACGCGGCCAATCCAGCCGTCCTGCACTTCCACATCCTTGCCGCCTTTTTTCTTGATGACCATGTTCGGGTCCACGGCTCTTGCCGCATCGAAACCTTCGGAACCCAGCACTTCCAAATCAATGGAGATGCCGCCCCATGCGTCATCGAGCTTCTGATAGGCGTCATACGGGTCGATCAGCACGGTATCGGCAACCATCGCATCCAGTTCCTTGCCAATGGCTGTTTCCTGCCCGAGCGCATCCACCTGTTCGGGATGCTCCACCAAGCGGGAGCGCAAATCGACAGGCAATCCGGAAATGGCCTGGCCATACGAGGCGATGAACGCCTGTACGTCGGCATTGTTGCGCACCACAGTGGCGATGTCATCGTGATCGCAGGCGTAGCAGGCACCATTATCGCGGAACAGTTCAGCTTTCAGGCTTGGCCAGGCGTTCCAATATTCCTCAAGCTGCTCGACCTCGCTTTTCGGAACGCCACCGAACATCGAAGCGTACACATCCCATGTCTCCGCATCCTCGGATGAATCAACATACCGGGGAATGTTGAGGTTGTAATCGTTGGCGCGAATCTCATCGATGGACACCAGACGGCTGAATTTGGGCACCGTGCGATTGTTCGACACCACGTCGACAATGCGCTTGATGTCGGAAGCCTGTAGCTTGTTGTTCTTGCCGTCCTTGATGAAATGCTTCGACGCATCAACGATGAGCACCTTGTCATCGTCACGTTTTTTGCGCAACACCATCACGATGGTGGGGATACCCGTACCGAAGAAAATATTCGCCGGTAGACCAATAATCGCCTGAATATGACGGTTCTCAATCAGATTCTTACGAATCTGACCTTCCTCGCCGCCGCGGAACAGCACCCCATGCGGCAGAACAATGGTCATAATGCCATCGGCACGCAGATGGTACAAGTCGTGGAGCAGGAACGCATAATCCGCCTTGGATTTCGGGGCTATGCCATAACTGAAGCGCGGATCGATCTCCTTATCAGTGGGATCCCAATTCTGCGAGTAGGGCGGATTGGAAACCACCGCATCCACGAACAACGGATTGTAGGTCTCCTCCTTGTTCTCCAACGTGTCGAACCACGGCCAGTCGTCCTCCAGGGTGTCGCCGTTGCGGGCAACGATGTTGTCGGGAAGAATGCCACGCATCACCAGATTCATACGCGTGAGGTTATAGGTGTTCTCCTTAAGCTCCTGCGCGTAATACATGATGGAATCCGGATTGCCGTTGCGCCGAGCCACAGCCTGGCCGATATGAATCAACAAGGAACCGGAGCCGGATGTCGGATCGTAGATCTTGATCTGCTCACGCCCCTGCAAATGCCATGCGACAATTTCGCTCATCAGCTGAGAGACTTCGGAAGGCGTGTAGAACTCGCCGGCCTTCTTGCCTGCATTGGCGGCGAAATTGCTGATGAGGTACTCGTAGATGAAACCAAGCACGTCATAATCCTGACGCCCATCCATCGGAATGTCTTTAATGAGATAAATCAAATCTCGCGCGGCCTTGGACTGGCTTCTCGCATCGGTACCGAGCTTGGAAAGCCCGGTCTGCAACGTGTCGAAAATACCGTCGAACACTCTCTTACGCGCCGGATTGATGTTGCGGGAGAACGCCGAAAGCGCATCACGCACGTTGGAAATCTCGAAATCGTTGCCCTTTTTGATCCATGTGGAAAACAGGTTGTCATAGGCGATGAAATAGCCACACTCATCCTGTACGCCTTCCACAATGTCCGGATTATCCTCCGTAAGTTGTGGCAGGTCATCCTCGGTGAAATCGTTGGCCTTCAAGCGCATCAGCTCGTTTTCCGAAAGGAATTTATAGAAAATGAAGCCAAGAATGTAATCCTTGTATTCGTTCGCCTCGATCTTGGAACGCATCTTATTGGCGGACTCCCAGATTTTCGAAGCGAGCTGCTGCTTGTTCATCTATCCCTCCTCATTGCGGTGCCGGCAAAATGCGCGGCTCCACGAGCGACTGCACATCTTTCACAAGAATACCGCACCCCCGCTTGGGAACAGCGTAAGCTGGGAGACGTTGCCAATGTTTGCAGCGGCAGAGACTATAAGCATCTGGCGGAAGGACCAATCCCAGTATACGGAACAGGTGGTTACATGACATCTGTTTCTAAGGCTCTTTCGTATGATGAAGATGCAATTGGCATAGGGCGAAAAGGAACTATCGACAAACCGTATAGACTGCAGGCACCTTTCTGGACGGTAGATACGTTATTTTATGCCATTCCTGAGGCTTCCTCAGATATTAATTTCCTTTTGTGCTCTTTTCTGAACGTTGATTGGAAAAGCAAGGATGAGTCGACGGGGCTTCCAAGTCTTTCAAAGCGAGCAATAAATGAAACCGAAGTTCTAGTTCCAGACAATGGCGAGCAGCGCCAAATCGGCGCGTTCTTCGACCGTCTGGACTCGCTCATCACCCTTCATCAGCGTAAGTATGACAAGCTCTGCGTGCTGAAAAAATCCATGCTCGACAAGATGTTCCCTAAAGGGGGCTCCCTGTATCCGGAGATTCGTTTCGCTGGTTTCACTGACCCTTGGGAACAGCGTAAGCTGGAGAACTACGTCGTTGTTTCAACTACTAAAAATGTTGACGGTAAATTCAGGAAGGAAGACGTCCTATCTGTCTCTGGCGAGTATGGCGTGGTAAATCAGATTACCTTCCAAGGACGTTCATTTGCCGGAGCGTCTGTCTCGAATTATGGAGTCGTTAATACCGGAGATGTCGTATATACGAAGTCCCCGTTGAACTCTAATCCGTATGGGATTATCAAAGTAAATAAGGGGATTCCGGGCATAGTCTCAACTCTGTACGCGATTTATCATCCGCGGGATAATGTTTATGCCAATTTCATTCAAGTATATTTTGAGCAGCATGAGCGGATGAATAATTACATGCATCCCTTAGTTAATAAGGGAGCAAAGAATGATATGAAGGTTACTGCGGAGAACGCTTTGAAAGGAATGGTCACATTCCCTAGCCGTAAAGAGCAGTCTGTTATTTCAGCATTTTTCTCCCGTCTGGACTCCCTCATCACCCTTCATCAGCGTAAGCTCGAATTACTGCGGAATATTAAGAAATCCATGCTCGACAAGATGTTCGTATAGGGGTGTTCATGGCAATAATCACGTTATTTCACGGTTCTCCGTACGAATCCGTGACCCCCGAATACGGTTTAGGCAACGACAAACACGACTACGGGCGTGGTTTCTATCTGACCGCGAATGTGGAACTGGCCAAGGAATGGGCCGTGTGCCGGCCGGATGAGTCCAATGGCTGGGTCCACCAGTACGAACTGGACACGAATGGGCTGCGCATCCTGGATTTTCAGGAACATAGCGTGCTTACCTGGCTGGCTGAGCTGATGAAGCATCGTGATGCCGCTGATTCCAAGCGTTATCGCGTGCTGGCTGCGAAGTTCATCGCCAAATACGGCATCGATGCCAGCGGCTATGACGTCATCAAAGGCTGGCGTGCGAACGCCTCGTATTTTTATATCGCCAAAGAATTCGTCCGCGACAATGTGGACGTCGATATCTTGGAGGAACTGCTGTCGCTTGGAGGTCTGGGCATCCAGTATTGCGTCAAGACCGCAAAGGCGTACAGGCAACTGCGCGAAGTCCCGGACGGCCTGCTTTCCGTCAGCTACAGCGAATTCAACGACAAATACAATCAGAGGGATGTCGAGGCACGCCAAAACATGCGCGACCTCATCGATTCCGATGCCAATACGGTGACCAACGTGTTCAGCACGTTGCTCTAGGGGTGATGACAATGCGGGCATATCCAGAGGTCTACCGGGATGATGTGGTGGAAACTCAAGGCAAGCTCTTCGACTGCGTGGCACAATCGTTCCCCAACAAGAGCACGGAGGACTTCATCACCGTATATATGGCGAGCAAAACACGCAAAAGCATTGATGAGGCCAAAGCCTACGTCAACACGATGGATGCGAAAGAGCTGTGGAAGTATTTCACCGAGACTGAGCACTACCAGTTGAAGGACGGCAGGGCGCTCGAAGGATTCATGCCTGATTGGATTGGCGAATTCTACGCCTACTACCAATGGTTCTACGGCATTCCCAGTGCTGAAGTGATTGCCAAGGTGCCGCTGGACTTCCTGAAGAAAGCCTATTTCGGGCTTCATGATCTCGATCTGGAGCTTGCGGTGCGGAAAGTCGGCGAAGAATGACGGACATCATCTGCTTCCATAATCCTGATGAGGAGAACGGATACCTGAGCAACTGGTATCCATCGCGCTTCGTTGTGGTTGATGTCGAGTTTTCCTCGATGGAACAGTACATGATGTACCGCAAGGCATGCTGTTTTAACGATGCCGAAACAGCCGCGCGGATTCTTCGAACCAGCGACGTGGCCGAGATCAAACGCCTTGGCCGATTGGTGGCCGGTTATGATGATCACGTATGGAACGGCGTTCGTCAAATCGAAGTCTATGAAGGATTGCTTGCCAAATTCAGTCAGAACGCCGAACTCGGGGCGCAACTCGTAGCGACCGGCAATGCGATATTGGCGGAATGCGCCGTCAAAGACCGTATTTGGGGCATCGGCTTGTCAATGCATGACCCAGCTAGGCTCGATCCAGCCCAATGGCGCGGTCAGAACCTGCTCGGATACGCTCTAATGCTCACAAGAAAGAAGCTCAACCGCGTAGATGAGCGATAATACGGCCGTTTTCCCGTATCAATCGCCCCCGCTTGGGAACAGCGTAAGCTGGGGCAACATCTTAAGCTCAGTCGAGAACTTGGACATACTGGGGTTGATGCTCGAAAACTTACGGTAAAGCTTTGGGGTAAAGGAGTCGTTGAAAAAACTGATTTATATGGGGGGAGTGCCCAAACTCAATACTATATTCGTCATGCCGGCCAGTTTATGTATGGCAAGCTTGATTTTCTTCATGCTGCCTTTGGCGTCGTGCCTGATAAGTTGGATTGTTTTGAATCAACTCTTGACTCGCCTGCATTTGACATTGAAGGCTTAGACTCAAGTTTTTTACTGAATTTGGTAACACAAGAAGACTTCTATCTGAAAAACGGAAATATTGCCAATGGAAGCCGAAAAGCTAAACGTATTCATGAGGAAACATTTCTGAATATGGAAATCCGCGCTCCAGAACTTGTAGAGCAACGCCGAATCGGTGCGTTCCTCGACCGTCTGGATTCGCTCATCACCCTTCATCAGCGTAAGTATTGTGGTGTTGCTTCTTGGATGTTAGGGGTTGCGCTCGTAAGATTGGGCTCAGAAAGTGACGGTGCGTTCGGGGAGATGAAACATGTTCTACGATAAGGAATCGGATTTCGAAGACGATCTGGTCGCGGTGCTGAAACGCCACGGGTGGACCGATGGTGTGTTGGAATACCCGACTGAACAGGATCTCATCGATAACTGGGCCAACATCCTATTCGACAACAACAAAGGCATCGATCGCCTGAACGGGCAGCGCCTTACCAAGGGTGAGATGGCGCAGATCCTTGAACAGATCGAAACATTGCGCACGCCATTGGCGTTGAACTCCTTCATCAACGGCAAAACCGTGTCCATCAAACGTGACAATCCCGCAGACACAGCACATTTCGGTAAGGAAATCAGCCTGAAGATCTACGATCGCCAGGAAATCGCCGCTGGGCAAAGCCGGTACCAAATCGCAAGACAGCCGATGTATCCGGCAAAAAACAAAATGCTGAACGATCGTAGAGGAGACGTCTGCCTGCTCATCAACGGCATGCCGGTCATCCATATCGAACTGAAGAAAAGCGGCATTCCCATAAGCCAGGCCACCAATCAAATCGCCAAATACGCGCATGAAGGCGTGTTCACCGGGCTGTTCAGACTCGTGCAGGTCTTCGTGGCCATGAATCCGGATGATGCCGTGTACTTCGCCAATCCCGGTGAAGGCGATTTCAACAGCAACTACTTCTTCCACTGGGCTGACTTCAACAATGAGCCCATAGCGGCGAACAACCATGTCGGGCAGGATGAATGGAAGCGTTTCACATCTGATCTGCTATCCATTCCCATGGCACACCAGCTCATCGGGTTCTATACGGTCGCCGATTCCGCAGACGGATGCCTCAAAGTGCTACGCAGCTACCAATACCAGGCGGTGAACGCCATTTCCGACCGTGTACGCACCTGCAAATGGGATGAGCCGGTGCCAAGCGGCACGCCGGGCCGTCCGGGCGGTTATGTGTGGCACACCACTGGCTCGGGCAAAACCATGACCAGCTTCAAGGCTGCGCAGCTCATCGCTGGCTCGAAAGATGCCGACAAGGTGGTCTTCCTCATGGACCGTGTCGAATTGGGCACGCAGTCGCTGCTGGAATACCGGTCGTTCGCGGATGATGCCGATGATGTGCAGGGCACGGAAAACACGGATGTGCTCAAATCGAAACTGGCAAGCATCGACCCCAAAGACACGCTCATCGTCACCTCCATCCAGAAAATGAGCAACATCAAAGCGGGCGAGGGGCATATCACCGAAGAGGAAGTGAAGAAGCTCGCCGGCAAACGCATCGTATTCATTATCGACGAATGCCATCGTTCCACGTTCGGCGAAATGCTGCAGGATATTCGCCATTCCTTCCCGAACGCATTGTATTTCGGTTTCACGGGCACTCCGATTCATGAGGAGAACCGTAAGAAGGGCGCGACCACATCAATGGTGTTCGGCGATTGCCTTCACCGATACAGCATCGCCGACGGCATCCGCGATGGCAATGTGCTCGGATTCGACCCGTACATGGTGTTGACCTACCGAGACAAGGATGTTCGTCAAGCGGTCGCATTGGAGAAAGCGAAAGCCGCGACGGTTGAGGAAGCCCAGGCAGATCCGGCGAAAGCTGAGGTGTTCTACCATTACATGGATCCGAAGCAAATGCCGATGGGACCCATGGAAACGCAGGCCGGAGAACATGTCAAAGGCATTGAGGACTATCTGACCGCAGCGCAGTATGCGCAAGGCGCGCCACATGAAGACAAGGTCGTGGAGGATATTCTCGACCAATTCCCATTGCTGAGCAGAGGCAACAAATTCCATGCGATGCTGGCCACGAGTTCCATTCCCGAGGCGATCAGCTATTACCATCTGTTCAAGGAACGTGCTCCGCAGATGCACGTGACCGCGCTGTTCGACCCCAACGTCGACAATTCCGACGGCGCAATCCTCAAGGAGGATGCGCTTAAGGAAATCATCGGCGATTACAACGAACTGTTCGACAAGGATTTCATCATCCCCACATGGCCGAAGATGAAGAAAGACATCACCGCGCGGCTTTCCCACAAGCGTCCATACCTGACGGTCGACCAGCACCGTGAGAAACGGCTGGATCTGCTGATCGTGGTTGATCAGATGCTGACAGGTTTCGACTCCAAGTGGGTCAACACGCTGTACCTCGACAAAATCATCGACTATGAGAACATCATCCAGGCGTTCAGTCGCACGAATCGACTGTTCGGTCCCGATAAGCCTTTCGGAACTATTCGCTACTACCGCAAGCCACACACCATGAAGGGGTATATCGAAGCGGCGGTAAAACTGTATTCCGGAGACAAGCCGCTCGATCTGTTCGTGCAGAAACTGCCGGAAAACGTGCGCCTGATGGATGCGCGTTTCGAAGAAATCGCCTCCGTGTTCAGTGCCGGAGGCGTGGAAGATTTCATGCGACTGCCGGAATCGGTGGAGGCATGCCGCAAGTTCGCAAAACTGTTCGTGGAACTCAATGATTTCCTGGAATCCGCCAAAGTGCAAGGTTTCACTTGGGAACAGCAGGAATACTCCGTCACCCATGACGATGGATCCGTGGAGGTTGTGCGGCCGAAGCTTGATGAACGGACATATCTGATTCTTGTACAGCGGTATAAGGAAATGTTCAGCAGCGGCGAAGGTTCCGGCAGCGGTCCGGAAGCACCATATGAACTTGACGGCCATATCACTGAGATAGATACAGGATTGATTGATACGGATTACATGAACGCCAACTTCACCAAATGGCTCAAGGCGCTTGGCGGAGGCGATCCGGCCCTGTTGGCATCAGCCGAGGAGGAGTTGCATAAGTCGTTCGCTTCGCTCAGCCAAGAGGAACAACGGTATGCCGAACTGTTCATGCATGATGTGGAACGTGGCGAAATCGAGTTGGAGGAAGGCAAGACGCTACGCGACTACATCACATATTACGCGAACAGCGCCAAAAACAGCCAAGTGGAGCAAATCACCAAGGCGTTTGACGTGGATGGGGCGTTGCTCAACGAGATGATGCGGCTTGACCTTACAGAGACAACCCTGAACGAATTCGGACGATTCGACCGGTTGAAAGCGTCGGTTAACAGGTCTTTGGCAAAGGCGTTTTTCGATAAGCCGGATAGTCCGGTCTCCCAATTCACGGCGAATCTTCTCGCCACGAAGCTGCTGAAGAGCTTTATCCTTGAGGGAGGATTCGATTTGGACGATCGGAAATAGCGGGGAGAAGCATGGCTGTTGTTGACGAAGCGAAGCTGAGATACTTGGACTTCCTCTCCCGCGAGGATCGTGTTCGGCACCACCGGTACGTCGAGGAGATGAAACAGTACGACATGATGCGCGCCGGCGACATCAACGCCATCGCCGAAAGCACACGTCTGTGGGACTCCGGACTGTA
>OLRJ01002978.1_pt1 | contig 11891 bp, 8 predicted proteins | sample 1672741 | NCBI WGS metagenome assembly OLRJ01 (sample SAMEA3136719, study PRJEB25190) | human gut metagenome | biome: human gut; feature: human-associated habitat; material: faeces | place: Austria | collected 2013
CAGCTCGGAAGACATGATGTCTGTAGTGGCGTTGGTGAAGGAATACTCTCTGAATGCCAAAGTTATTACCAAAGTGAACAAACTGCGTGCTACCGCAGGACTGCCGCTATTGGCAGCAAAGTAGCAAACTTAGCCAATGTGAAAGAGTGATTGTGTATCACTGCTGAAACTATGCTTGATGGAACGCCGGATGCGGTGAAAGTCGCATGTCCGGTGTGAAGTGGGGGAAAACCCGGAGATAATTTCAAAGGGTTACCTATCACTATCATTTCATTACATCCGTTCAGAAAAAGATATTCTGAAACTGGTAAATACAATCATGGTAAATACCAAGGGCGAGGGAGAAAAATCTTCCGAGGATTTCTGGACGAAAGCAGAACGTCTGCTGTATTGTGCTTTGATTGGTTATATCTATTATGAAGCACCAGAAGAAGAACAGAATTTCTCAACCCTGCTGGAATTTATCAATGCCAGTGAAACCAGGGAAGAAGATGAAGAGTTTAAAAATGCTGTGGATCTGTTATTTGAGGAGTTGGAAAGGGACGAGCCGAACCACTTTGCAGTAAGGCAGTATAAAAAATACAAACTGGCTGCAGGAAAAACGGCGAAGTCGATTTTGATCAGCTGTGGTGCCAGACTTGCTCCGTTTGATATTGCGGAACTTAGGGAACTGACTTCTTATGATGAAATGGAACTGGATATGATTGGAGATCAGAGAACTGCACTGTTTATTGTAATTTCGGATACAGACGATACTTTTAACTTTGTGGTTGCTATGATGTACAGTCAGCTTTTCAATCTGTTATGCGACAGAGCCGATGATGTTCATCATGGAAGACTGCCTTATCATGTGAGAATCCTTTGTGACGAGTTCGCAAATATCGGTCAGATTCCGAAGTTCGACAAGCTGATTGCAACGATCCGAAGCAGGGAAATTTCTGCTTCCATTATACTCCAGTCCCAGTCGCAGCTCAAGACAATTTACAAGGATGCAGCCGAAACCATTACGGGAAATTGTGACACAATGTTGTTCCTGGGAGGTAAGGAAAGTACCACTCTGAAAGAAATTTCAGAAACACTGGGTAAGGAAACCATTGACTTATATAACACTTCTGATACAAGAGGACAGAGCAGATCTTACGGTTTGAACTATCAGAAAACAGGAAAAGAATTGATGAGTCGGGATGAACTGGCAGTCATGGACGGTAACAAGTGTATTTTACAGCTTCGTGGTGTCCGTCCGTTTTACAGTGATAAATTTGACATTACAAAACATAAACGGTATAAGCAGTTATCCGATTATGATAAAAAGAATGAGTTCCATGTGGAAGAATACATGAAACATCAGATGGAAGTCCGGTTAGATCCGGAAGAACAGTTCGACCTTTATATGTATGAAGGCAGTGAACTGGAAGAACAATCAAATAATGAAAATGAAGGCACAGGGCATGTAACGTAAAACATACATAGCTCTTTTTTTATGCCCTTTTGGGAGGTAGCGATATGCATAAGCATGAAAGACCGCCCATCAGGGCGGAACCCTCCGAGTAGTAACCAGTAAAAAATCACAATGAAAAACAGGAGTTACGAAAGGAGAACATAGATTATGGCGTTTTTTACATCAGCAATTAATATTTTACAGACACTCGTTGTCGCAATCGGAGCAGGACTTGCAGTTTGGGGAGTTATCAATCTTCTGGAAGGTTATGGTAATGATAATCGTGCGACACGTTCGTAAGTGAAAAGCTTGCGCACAAAGTCGAAGGGCAATTGTAGCCCGAAACTTTGGAGAACTGATATTCCGATGGGTGAAATGAGGGGGTAACGTCCCGAAGCGCCACCCTAATACTCCGAATGGCGGGGAGCATGCAACGGCTCTCTCCAAAAGTTTATAGAGCTCGGTGAAGTCGGCAGAGAGCAACCGTAAGACTGGTTTTCAGACCAGACACGAAAGCTGTCCAGAGGTGGATGGTGTTGCCTATATGCCGGGGGTCGGATATCCATGGTGAGAATGTATGAAAATACTGACGAAATTCTGAATGTACGAGTCTAAACGTTGATGCTGTCGAAAGGCAGTACACCTTTCATGGTGGTATCTGTGGGCGAGTAAAATTGGTTGTTATGAAAGTCCATGCATCGTTACAGGCGGTGCGGTTATGCATGACCAGATACAGGCTTAGAGGAAGAACCTAAAGATATCCAATGATAGGAATATCGGAACGTGGAAAGCTGGGAACACGGAGGCGGTTGCAAGCCAGTGATGTGGTGGATGGGAATACCTTCGCGAGAGGGCAATAACCATTCTTTATTCCAGTGAGAGTAGTGGCACAGTACCTGTGAAGCCGTGAATAAGTAAGCGGTGGAGGGATAGCCACAAGTCGAATTCAGCAAAGAAAATGAAAACACAACAAACACAGCTTCGAGTATGACAAAGAAAATCCAAACCGAAGGGAGAGGATGCCTGTGTTGACTTCGGGGCAGCAAGAAAGGAAAAGTAAACAGAGAAAAATCCGCAACTCAGAGTATTACGACATGGAAGGTACTTTTGACAGGCTGTATGCAGAAAGTAAGAAAGATAAAACCTTCAACCATCTGATGGAAATCATCGAGAGTGAAGAAAATATCAAGCTTGCATACAGAACGATAAAGAAGAATACAGGAAGTGATACTTCGGGAGTGGATAAAAGGACGATAGCCGACCTTGCAAAGTTAAGCGAGGAAGAATACGTCCGTCTCATACGGAAACAATTCAGTAATTATCATCCACGACCCGTAAGGCGAGTGGAGATACCAAAGCCCAATGGAAAGACCAGACCTCTGGGAATTCCAACTATCGTAGATCGGATCGTACAGCAATGTATTTTGCAGGTCATGGAGCCGATATGTGAAGCAAAATTCAGTGAGAACTCCAACGGGTTCCGCCCGAACCGTTCCGCTGAGACTGCTATTGCGCAATGCATGAGGCTGATACAGGTACAGCATCTGTACCATGTGGTTGACCTCGATATTAAAGGCTTCTTTGATAATATCAGCCATACAAAGCTGATTCGTCAGATATGGGCATTGGGAATCCGGGACAAAAAGCTGTTATGCATTATAAAAGAGATGCTGAAAGCACCTGTTGTTCTGCCAAATGGGGAGAAAACATATCCCACACGGGGTACCCCGCAAGGCGGTATTTTGTCGCCATTGCTTGCAAACATCGTATTGAATGAACTGGATTGGTGGATTGCTTCCCAGTGGGAGCAGATGCCAACAAAGACAAAATTCAAAACGAGGAGCAATGCGCAGGGAACAGAGATTAAGAGCCACGCCTACAGGGCTCTGCGCCGGAGCAGACTAAAAGAGATGCATGCAGTTCGGTACGCAGATGATTTTAAAATTTTCTGCGCAACACATGAGGATGCTGTCAGAGCATACAAGGCAACAGAGTTATGGCTAAAGGACAGGCTGGGGCTGGAAATCAGCCCTGACAAATCCAAAGTAGTTAATCTCAAAAGACAGTATTCTGATTTTCTCGGGTTCAAACTGAAAGTCCGTAAAAAGGGTAAGAAATATGTAGTTCGGTCTCATATGAGCGATAAAGCATACAAAAAGGCTCATGAAAAAGTCTCGGAAGAAGTAAAGAAACTGGCTCATTCGTCAGATGATAATGCTCAGTTCATGCAGCTTCAGAAATACAACTCTGTAGTTGCCGGACTTCATGAATACTATTGTATTTCTACAGAAGTATCTCATGACTTCAGCAGACTTGCCTTCAGTATCAACAAACAGCTCAGAAACAGACTGAAAGGCAACTTATCCAAAAAGGGACAGCTCAGAAATGGGTTCATTAAAGAAAAGTATGGAGCAAGCAGACAGATGAGGTTCCTTCATGGACGTCCGGTGGTTCCACTGGGATATGTCCAGTCAAAGAATGCCCAGCATAAAAGGAAATCCATCAATAAATATACGGTCAAAGGTCGGGAACAGATTCATAAGAATCTTGCAATCGACACAGCGACAATGTTATGGCTGATGAGAAATCCTGTAAAGGGCAGAACCATTGAATATGCGGATAACCGTATTTCTTTGTATGCGGCACAGTATGGTAAATGTGCAGTGACAGGAATTCCGATGGATTCCCACGATATTCACTGCCACCATAAAGTGCCGGTTAGCAATGGCGGTTCGGATGAATACGCAAATCTTATTCTTGTCAGCAAAGCGGTTCATATCCTTATCCATGCTTCTTCAGAACCTACGATTGAGAAGTACCTGAAATCCTTAAATCTTGACAATAAACAAATAGAAAAGCTTAACAAACTTCGTTCTATGGCAGAAATGCCACCTATTATTCTTTGAATTTAATGCTGTAACGAAGTGTGTAAGTTGTGTTTAAAAGCCCTGGACGGCTGAATTCGATGGAGCGCCGTGTGCGGTGAAAGTCGCATGCACGGTGTGGAGCGGGGGAAAATCCGGAGATAACTTCAAAGGATTACCTATCGCTATCGGGTGCGAAGTCACAGGGAATCAAGCAGCTTATGGCAGGTGGAGGTGTCGTTCTGATCGGTACACAGCTTGTACCATTACTGGCGAATTTATTTTAGCCGGGGCAGTAAGAAAGGAGAACACGCATGGATAAGATTTTTGAGTCCATAGAAGAATGGATGCGTAACCTCCTTACAGGCATGGTCAGCTCAAACCTGACGAACATGTTTACCGATGTAAATGAAAAAACCGGTGATATTGCAAGTCAGGTTGGGCAAACGCCCCAGGGATGGAATGGCAGTATATTTAGTCTGATTCAGAATCTGTCAGATTCTGTGATCGTGCCGATTGCCGGGATGATTATAACCTTTGTGTTGTGTTATGAGCTGATTTCCATGCTCACAGAGAAGAACAACATGCATGACATTGATACATGGATGTTCTTCAAATATTTTTTTAAAATGTGGGTTGCAGTCTGGTTCGTAAGTAATGCATTCACAATTACTATGGCGATTTTTGATGTGGGACAGAATGTAGTGAACCGGGCATCAGGAGTGATCAATCATCAGACAGCAATTAATATTGATTCGGTGGTCACTTCAATGGAAACGGCAATGGAATCAATGGAAGTAGGGGAACTGGTTATACTGGCACTGGAAACATTTCTGGCAAGCCTGTGTTTAAAGGTTATTTCCGTTTTTATAACGGTCATTTTATATGGACGTATGATTGAAATTTACTTATATTCGTCAATCGGTGCAATTCCGTTCGCAACGATGAGCAACCGGGAATGGGGACAGATTGGCAGTAACTATTTAAGAGGATTGTTCGCATTGGCATTCCAAGGATTTTTTATCATGGTGTGTGTGGGAATCTATTCTGTATTGGTTGCTAATATACAGATATCAGATAACGTGCATACAGCATTGCTCAGTGTGATGGCATATACGGTTGTACTGTGCTTCAGTCTTATGAAAACGGCTAATTTCTCAAAGAGTGTGTTTAACACACATTAAATATAAAAAAGGAGATGATAGAAAATGGCTTTTGTATCAGTACCCAAAGATCTGACGAAAGTTAAAAATAAGATTATTCTGAACCTCACAAAACGTCAGCTTATTTGTCTTGGCATTGCAGCTGCAGTAGGGCTTCCGTTTTATTTCCTGGCAAGAGGATTGATTGGTTCAAGTAATGCGGCAACCGGAATGTGTTTGTTGATGCTTCCGGCTTTTTTGTTTGCCATGTATGAGAAAGACGGACTTCCTTTAGAAAAAGTCCTGAAAAATATGATTACAGTAAAATTTATCCGTCCTCCGTTGCGGAAGTATGAGGTGGAAAATATGTATGAGAAAAGAAAAATTATAACAAAATCGAAGGGAGGTACAGTTCGTGGAAAGAAGAGAAAATGATAAATTGCTGCCCGAACATGCCAAAGATGCTTCTTATCCAGAGGACTGGTGGTTAGATGAAGCAGATTCTGCTGATGGTTTACCAGTGTTTGCCATGGATGAAGCAGAAGATTTTGTCAAGGACAGACAGCGTTTGAAGGGAGCACCTATGGTTACAGGGTATGAAGCACTGGAGCGACATCGGGGTATCCGCAGACCAAGACGTAAATTAAGCAGACGAGAGCAGCGAGCCTGGGAAAAAGCACAGAAGTATGAAGCGAAACTTCATAAGGCACAGGAAAAGGAAGATAAAAAACGTGCAAAACAGGAAGCAAAGCTGGCTGCTCGTGAAGAAAAAGCAGCACAGAAGCAGGCGAAAAAAGAGAAAAAGTATAAAAAGAAAACGAAACCGACAGCTTCCTCTTCCGCAAAATCCAGTGGGAAAAAGTGTGCTGCAAAAAAAGTGAGCAGCAATAAGAAGGGTGGAAATAAGGAAAAGAAGATTACCGCACAGCAGTCTATCCCATACAGAGAAATGGGAAAAGATGGTATCTGTCGTGTGGAAGATGGTTACTATTCCAAAACAATCCGTTTTTATGATATTAACTACCAGTTAGCACAGAATGAGGATAAAAATGCGATTTTTGAAAACTGGTGTGATTTTCTGAACTATTTTGACAGTACGATTCATTTCCAGTTGTCCTTTATCAATCATCACAGCAATATGGCAGAATATGAAGAGGTGATTCGCATTAAGAAGCAGAATGACAGTTTTGATGATCTGCGTATGGAGTTTGCTCAGATGCTCAGAAACCAGTTGGCAAAGGGAAATAATGGTCTTGTCAGAACAAAGTATCTTACATTTGGAATCGAAGCAGACAATATCCGGGAAGCAAAACCGAAACTGGAGCGTATCGAAACGGATATTCTCAATAACTTTAAGGTATTAGGGGTGTCTGCTTATCCGTTGAATGGCGTGGAGCGTTTGCAGATTATGTATGAAACGTTCAACCAGGACAATAAAGTTCCGTTCCGGTTCAGCTATGATGATGTGCTGCGTACCGGACTGAATACCAAGGACTATATCGCACCATCCAGTTTTGTGTTTAAGAACGGAAAAGATTTTCAGATGGGAGATACTATCGGGGCAGTATCCTACCTGCAGATTTTGGCACCGGAGCTGACTGATAAAATGCTTGCGGAATTTCTGGAAATGGACTGCAATCTGCTTGTGAATCTTCACATCCAGTCCATCGACCAGATGAAAGCGATTAAGTTGGTAAAAGCAAAGGTTACAGATATTAACAGGATGAAAATTGAGGAGCAGAAAAAAGCAGTTCGTTCCGGATATGATATGGATATTATCCCGTCTGATTTGAATACTTACGGAGGGGAAGCAAAGAGGCTTCTGGAAGATTTGCAATCCAGGAATGAGAGAATGTTTCTTGTGACGGTGGTGTTTTTAAATACTGCAAAAAATAAACAGGAACTGGAAAATGTGGTATTTCAGACCGCAGGTATTGCACAGAAATATAATTGTGCATTAAAGAGGCTTGATTATCAGCAGGAACCGGGACTTATGAGCAGTCTGCCACTTGGAAAAAACTGGATCCCTATTAAAAGAGCATTAACGACAACTTCAACAGCGATTTTTGTTCCGTTCACGACACAGGAATTATTTATGGGTGGAGAATCCATTTACTACGGTCTGAATGCCTTGTCTAACAACCTGATTATGGCTGACAGGAAGAAACTGAAAAACCCGAATGGCTTGATCGTGGGTACTCCGGGAGCTGGTAAGTCCTTTGCGGCAAAACGTGAAATTACCAATGTTTTTATCGTGACAAAGGACGATATTATTATCTGTGATCCAGAAGGCGAGTATTTTCCCATAGTCCGGGCATTCAATGGACAGGTTGTTCGTATTTCGCCAACTAGTCATGATTATATCAATCCGATGGATATTAACACCAATTATGCGGATGATGACGATCCGTTATCTCTGAAATCAGATTTTATTCTTTCACTTTGTGAACTGGTAGTAGGTGGGAAGAATGGCTTGGAGCCAGTAGAAAAGACGATTATTGACCGTTGTGTCCGCTTGGTATATCAGGACTATCTTGCAGATCCGGTTCCAGAGAAGATGCCGATACTGGAGGATTTATACAATCTGCTTCGCAAGCAGGAAGAACCAGAGGCACAGCGTCTGGCAACGGCACTGGAAATCTATGTTAATGGTTCTCTTAAAGTATTCAACCATCGCACGAATGTTGAGTTGAATAACCGTCTGGTATGTTTCGACATTAAAGACCTTGGTAAGCAACTTAAAAAACTTGGTATGCTGATTGTTCAGGATCAGGTCTGGAACAGGGTAACAGTCAATCGTGCTGCACATAAATCTACCAGATATTACATTGATGAGTTTCACTTGCTGCTGAAAGAAGAACAGACAGCAGCATATAGCGTGGAAATCTGGAAGAGGTTCCGTAAGTGGGGCGGTATTCCGACTGGTATCACACAGAATGTAAAAGACCTGCTTGCTTCAAGAGAAATCGAGAACATCTTTGAAAACTCTGATTTTATTCTGATGCTTAACCAGGCATCCGGGGACAGACAGATTCTTGCCAAACAGCTTAACATCTCTCCGCATCAGCTTTCCTATGTGACAAACAGTGGAGCAGGAGAAGGCTTGATTTTTTATGGAAATACAATTATTCCGTTTAAGGACAGATTTGATAATTCTCTTATGCTGTATGCGTTAATGTCATCGAAACCGGAAGATGTGGAAAAACGTGAAAAACTTGGCATCAAAGACAGGGACGATTAACAGGAGGAGTGGCAGAGTGAGGCGGTTTATAGCAGGAATATTGATGATTGTTTCGATTATTTTACTTACTATCAGTATTTACTTTCTGATGGGAATGTTCATACAGGAAAGACAGGACAATCAGTTACAGCAAGAGTTGCAGGAACTTATGCAGGAGAAAGAGGACGAGCCGGGAGAAAATTCTTCCGGCGATTCTTTTATAGAAGTAGATGCTGGAATACTGGCATTGCATGAGGAAAATCCAGATTGTATTGGGTGGCTTACGATTGAGGGAACAAAGATAGACTACCCAGTTATGTACAGGCCCGGAGATAAGAATTATTATCTGCATCGGGATTTTAATGGGGACTACTCAGCAAATGGCTGTCTGTTTCTTGCTGAGGAATGTGTGCCGGGAGATTCAGACAACCTGATTATCTATGGGCATCATATGAACAGTGGGAAGATGTTTGCTGATCTTGAAAAATATAAAGACAAGGGATTTTATGAGGAGCATCCAACAATCCTGTTCCGTACCATATGGGGAAATGAACAGTATCAGATATTATCAGCATTTATAACACCGGTTTATACCGGAAATGACTTTAACTATTACAGTTTTATAAAAGCACAGAAAGGGGCAGATTATGAGTACTTTATTAGAGAAATTAAGCGAAAAGCAATCTATGAAACCGGAATCACAGCAGAATATGGGGACAAGCTGCTTACATTGTCCACATGCGAATATTCACAGCGGAATGGGCGTATGGTCGTGGTTGCAAAAAAAATTCAGCAAAATGAAAGCCGAGAAAGAACCGGAAGAATTTGAATTTGGCTGCGAAGATCTGACGAAGGACTGGTTTGATGAGATAAGTGATATGGAAGAACCGGAAGAGAAAATTAAGTGCGATGAAAATGATTTTTTTGATAATGAGCAGGACAGTGTAGAGCCGGATTCTAAACCAGATAAAGCAAGAACAGGAGGTATCTGGGACTGGGACAGCGAAGACTACTGGGCTTATGGGGAATCTGAAAGATCACTTTTAGAAATGGCGCATAAGGATATGCTTTGTATTGCTGGTCTGTTAGAAGTAATGGATTCATTGGCTCTGCTTGCAGATACGCAGGGGCGAGAGTTACAGAGTGGTCTTTCTGATGTTTCAGTGAAATTAAAGGATAAGGCGATTGCCATTGAAAACAGATGGAACACGTTTCTGAACAAAAATTATGAAATCAGGAGATGATGACCATGCAGGAGCATGAATATAAAGCAAGGGATAAAACTGTCCAGAAGATGAGCCGGGATGGACTTCGGGAAGAAAATCTTCGCAGTAAAAAGGAGAAGCGAATTACCAGACGCGAGGCAGATGAGAAGAAAACAGCCGGACACAGGGAACAGGAGCTGGATTTTGGAAAGGCAAGAAAAGCTCATACTGCAGAAGAACCAGTAGAGGAAGGAACAGAGGGAAAACACAGGTTACAGTCAAGACACGCTTTTCTGGAACAGGAAAAAATTGCGGATGCGGATGAAATGGAAAACTCAGAAATGAGTGAGGATAAGGCAGACGGGGAGAAATCTCCGTCTGTTTCACGTTCCAGACTTCGTAAAGAAAGTATCCGGGGACATCCGGGACAGGATGCTGAACGTGATTCTGAAACACCGGAACCAGACAGGCAGAGCCGAAAGAAAAAGATGGTCACAGCCTATGCAGCAAAAGAGCAGAAACGCTACCATGAAAAGTCAGAAGTTGATGAAAAATCAATGGAAGATTTTCGGGAAGAGATCAAAGGCAAGACGAAAAGGGAACAGACGCTAAAAGAACAGAAGAAATCAAAATCCCGTCTTTCCTTTGAAGATGAAGGCAAAGGTATGATTCCAGGCAGTGGAATGGCAAGAAAGGGTGCAACCGTTGTTTCTGAAACGGCATCTGCCTATGGTCAGAAAAAGATCAGAGAGGATACCGACGATAATGCGGCTCTTGATGCAGCAGAGCAAATGGAACTTGCGGGAGAAAGTCTTGCAAGAAAGTCAATTTACGTCCGGGAACGGTTAAAAGAGAACCGGCAGAGAAATAACCGGTTAAGGGAATCTGTGCTGGAAGAAATGGAAAAATCCCGCTTGCAGTTTGGAACTAGTGCTTCCAATGAGGCAAAAAAGGCGGTTCAGAAAGAAGCAGAGCAGAAAAAACAGTCTGCCTTAAAGAAATTACTGCAGAAAAAGCGTTACCAGAAACAGTATCAGGCTGCGAAACAGGGAAAGGCTGCGAAAGATGCAGTGTTTGTAAATGCACAGCGATTTACGGAGAAAGCCAAGGCAGCAGTCAAGGAGATTGTGGCGCAGAACCGGAATATCCTTCTGACGATAGGAGTTATGGTTCTGCTTTTTGCATTGATGGCAACGAGTCTGTCAAGTTGCGCTGCATTATTCCAGGGAGGTTCCAATGCCATTATTTCTACCAGTTATTCCAGTGAGGATGAAGATATTTATGCTGCGGAAAATGCTTATGTAGCATTGGAAAATGCACTGAATGAGCAGATCAATCAGATGAAGGCAAACCATTCCGACTATGATGAGTTCCAGTTCCAGATTGATGAGATTGGACACAACCCGTATCAACTTATTTCTTACTTGACAGTCAAGTATGGCGGTTTTACCTATGCAGAGGTTGCAGATGAGATCCAGGAGATTTTTAAGGAACAGTATGGGTTGTATACGGACTCGACACGAGAAACTGTAACAGAAAAGAAAAAGGTCAGGGTTGGGGAATCACTGGGACAGGTGGTAACCAGCGGATATTGTAACTGTTCAATCTGTTGCGGGCAGTGGAGTGGTGGTCCGACTGCAAGTGGCGCATATCCACAGGCTAATCATACGATTGCAGTAGATGCTTCCAATCCATTTGTGCCTATGGGAACCCATGTCATTATGAATGGAGTGGAATATGTAGTAGAAGATACGGGAGCATTTGCAAAATATGGTGTTCAGTTTGATGTATATTATGGTGATCATGCTTCTGCATCAGCACATGGGCATCAGACCTGGGAAGCGTACATAGCAGACAGCAACGGAAGTCAGGAAGTAGAAGTAACAACGACAAGAGAAGTGAACCGTTTGGATGTAACACTCACGAACCATAATCTGGATGCAGTTTTAAGAAACCGTATGACAGATAAGGAACAGGAGCAGTATGACGCTTACAACAAATACTATGGAAATCGTGATTATC
>OLRJ01002991.1_pt1 | contig 11853 bp, 9 predicted proteins | sample 1672741 | NCBI WGS metagenome assembly OLRJ01 (sample SAMEA3136719, study PRJEB25190) | human gut metagenome | biome: human gut; feature: human-associated habitat; material: faeces | place: Austria | collected 2013
GAAATATCAGCAGATCTGTTAAGAGAAGAGGAACTGCAGGAAATGTCAACCATGCGCCCAGGTCTGATCCAGCTGGAGATCGGAGTACAGTCCACAAATCCGGATACAATTAAAGCGATACACAGAACAATGGATTTTGAAAAGCTGAAAGGAATTGTGGATCGTATCCACAGCTTTGGAAATATCCATCAGCATCTGGACTTGATCGCAGGACTGCCCTATGAGGACTATGACAGTTTCCGTAATTCTTTTAATGATGTTTATGCGCTGAAACCACAGCAGCTTCAGTTGGGATTTTTGAAAGTTCTGAAAGGCTCGCACATGATGGAAATGTGCCATGAATATGGCATTGTCTATAAGAATCGGGAACCCTATGAGGTTCTTTCCACAAAATGGCTGGATTATGATCATGTTCTGAAATTGAAAAATGTGGAAAATATGGTGGAAGTGTATTATAATAGTGGACAATTCCAGAAAACACTGGAATATGCGGAGAGCTTTTTTCCGGATGCGTTTTCTATTTATGAAGGTCTTGGAATCTTTTATATGGAAAAAGGGTATGGAGATGTTTCTCATACCAGAATGAGACGGTATGAAATTCTTCTGGAATATCTGGAGACTGTACCAGGAATTTCCAGGGCAGAGGTAGCTGACCGGATGATACTGGATCTTTATCTGAGAGAAAATCTGAAGAGTCGTCCGGGATTTGCCGGGAATCAGAAGCCCTATGAAAAGCTTGTATGGGACTACAGAAAGCGGGCACATGTACCGAAAAATGCCCATGTGGAAGTATTCGGAAACGGCAGAGCTTTGTATTTTGACTATAACCGCAAGGATCCTCTGGATAACAATGCTTATGTGGAGGATGTTACAGAACAAATTTTTAACCAAATCAAGTAGCGAAGTGGATTGCGAATATCCGCTTGAATTTCAGAGACAAAACGAGGTGACAGAAATGGGAATGTTTAATCCAAAAAACCGTAAAGTGATCTGTGCGATCATTGCTGTGATTCTGGTGCTGGCGATGGTAGTGCCGATGGTATTATCTCTTCTGGTTTATTAAGGGGCAGTACAATGAGACTGGGACAAAAAGCAATGGAAGCATTACAGGCAGAGGTTACCGGATGCCTGCAGCCGGGAGATGAACTGGTTGTGGCCTGTCCGGTGGCGCTGGGAGGAACTTCACGTATTGCAAAACAGGAGAGAGAGAAACTGTCAGAGCGATTTTCAGCAGGCTTTGTCTGTGACTGTATGTTGTTGCAGCAGGAATACGGATTCAGTAAAAAAGACCATGAAGGCAGAGATATGAGTAATCTCCATCTGGAGGAAAAAGCAGAAGGCAGCAGTATATGGCAGATGGCTGTGCAGGCAGGTGCAAGTGCTCTCTATGCCATGGGCGAAGGGGGATTTTTAAGTGCCCTCTGGAAAGTGGCAGAGGCTTCCCAGGTGGGACTGACTGTGGATTTCCGTAAGGTACCTGTCCGTCAGGAAACTATAGAGGTCTGTGAAATATTTGATCTTAATCCATATAAATTGTGTTCACATGGATCTGTGCTTATTGGAATCTGTGGTGGAGAGGCATTAGTTCAGGAACTTCATAATGCAGGCTATGAAGCTGCAGTGATCGGACAGACCAATGCCGGAAATGATCGTTTGCTGTACAGCGGTGGGAATGCAAGATATCTGGAACGACCGGCAGAGGACGAATTATATAAAGTGTGCAAGAAACAAAAGAAATAAAAAGAACAGGACTAATAAAATGGCAAAGTTAAATATTGTACTTCATGAGCCGGAGATTCCGGCAAATACAGGAAATATTGGACGTACCTGTGTAGCAACAGGTACCAGACTCCATCTTATTGAGCCTCTTGGGTTCTCTTTAAGTGAGAAAGCCCTGAAGCGTGCAGGAATGGATTATTGGAAAGATCTGGATGTGACTACCTATCTGGATTATGAAGACTTTCTGGAGAGGAATCCGGGAGCAAAGATCTATTATGCAACGACGAAAGCACCTCAGACCTACGCAGATGTAAAGTATGAGGACAACTGTTTTATTATGTTTGGCAAGGAAAGTGCAGGAATTCCGGAAGAAATCCTTCGGGACAACCAGGAAACCTGCGTGCGGATTCCAATGGCCGGCGAGACCAGATCTTTGAATCTGAGCAATTCTGTGGCAATCATTCTCTATGAAGCCTTCCGCCAGCATGGCTTCGAGCATTTGAAGCTGGAAGGGCATTTGCGGAAATATGACTGGAAATAAAGGGAAGATGGATTTATAATTTTCGCAGTAATGTATTTCAAGATACATATAAAATGATAATAAAAGACCTACAGCATAGCAGAAGTGTTTTGCATATGTTGTAGGTCTTTTTCGTAAGTTTGGGGATGACGGCGCCGCAGGCAAAATTCCCAGAGGTTGTTCTATTAATGAAGCAGTTAACGACTACACAATTTATTTTACTTTCTTCAAAGTAAAGATAAATTCCGTTCCAACCCCTTCTGTACTGATCACATTAATATTCTGATTATGTGCCTTGATGATTTCTTTCACAATAGAGAGTCCAAGCCCTGTTCCCTTTCTGTCTTTTCCCCGGGAGGTATCTGTCTTGTAGAATCTGTCCCATACCTTGGACAGACTTTCTTTTGGGATTCCCACTCCATGATCCTTTACAGAAACGAAAACCTTGTCATTTTTTACAGAAGTTTCAATATTAATAGAAGAATTATCATTACTGAATTTGATGGCATTGTCCAATAAATTGTACAGTACCTGCTGGATCTGTTCCATATCTGCTTCCACAAAAAGTTCTTTTCCATAGAGCAGCAGTTCCAGATCAATATTCTTTTTTGAACAGGTTCCCTCGAAGGTATTGGCTGTATTTTTGATCACGTCGTTAATGTCAAATCTGCGGATATTCATCATTCGCTTCCGTTCATCCAGATCGTTCAGCACCAGAAGGCTTCGTGTCAGTTTTTCCAGGCGGTCAGCCTCATGGGAAATGATATTTAAGTATTTATCCTGCAATTCCGGCGGGATCGTACCATCCAGGATCGCTTCCACATATCCCTTGATGGAAGTAAGAGGAGAACGGAAATCATGGGAAACGTTGGCAATAAAGGTCCGCTGGTATTCACCGTTCTGGTTGATCTTGTCTGCCATATAGTTCAAGGTATTGGCAAGATAACCCATTTCATCCTCTGACTTCACCGGAATGCGGTAGCTTAAGTCACCGTTGGCATATTCGGAAGCTCCTTTGATAATCTGCTTTAAAGGAATATGGATCCATTTCTGATAGCAGAGAAGAAGCACGCCGCAAAGCGCATACACAGCCAGGAAAACCATCTGGAGGATCCCGAGAAGACCGCTTCGTTTCTGGTAAAGCTGCTGCATGTCATAATGATAAGTGACATATCCTTCTGTTACGTCGGAATTTTCCACAGGTACCATCACATTAAGATGTGGACTGGAAAAATATCCATAAAAATTATTGATGGTATACTGGGCATTAAGCCAGAAATCCAGGTCAGAATCCGGAATGGTAATTGTATGGGGAGCAGAAGAAGCTTCCACAGCAGATTCCGTATAACTAAGGCTGTAATCCAGATCCGGAGACTGCACCAGCACCTGGAAATCCTGATCCAGGACCAGAATTCCGGCGCCCTCCCCGGTAGACAGAATATCTGCCAGTTTTTCCAGTCCAGAGATATCTCCGGCGGCAAGCTGCTGTACTGTTATCTCATCCGATGCGAAGCGCACTGCGCTGTCATGAAGCCTTGTACCTACCTCGCCTTCAAGGTAAGTCTCCACAAAGTGGGAGCCTCCTGCTGTGGCGAAGAGGAAACTGAGGATTCCAATGAGAATATAGCAGCCGATTAGTTTGCTGTGGACGGTCTTTCTCATTCGCTTTTTACCTCAAATTTATAGCCGATTCCCCAGACTGTGGAGATAGACCAGCTTGGATGATCCTTGATCTTTTCGCGGAGACGTTTGATGTGAACATCTACTGTTCTGGTATCGCCAATATACTCATATCCCCAGATGTGATCCAGAAGCTGTTCTCTCGTAAATACCTGGTTTGGGGATGATGCAAGAAAGTAAAGAAGCTCCAGCTCCTTCGGCGGCATGTCCACCTGTTTTCCCATATAGGTAACAGAGTAATTGGTAAGATTGACTGTAAGGTCCGGGTAAGTGGCGCATTTCTCGTCGCTTACCACAGCGGTCTGCCTGGGCTGGAAACGGCGGAGCACAGCGCGGACCCGGGCAACCAGCTCCTTGGAATCAAATGGCTTGATAATATAATCGTCGGCGCCCAGCTCTAACCCCAGCACCTTGTCGAAGGTTTCGCCCTTGGCGGAGAGCATGATGATGGGGACATCTGAGGTATGGCGGATCTCGCGGCATACCTGATAACCGTCAATTCCTGGAAGCATCAGATCCAGAAGAATCAGGTTGGGGTGGAAGGCCTGAAATTCTTTCAAGGCCAGTTCGCCGTCATTTACGATCTTTGTTTCGAAACATTCTTTGGTAAGATACAGAGAAATCAGCTCTGCAATATTGTTGTCATCATCGACAATGAGGATTTTCTGTTTAGCAACCATAGTTCGTTTCTCCTTATAAAATTTATAGTAAAGTCCAGAAAAGTGCCTGCAAAAGCACATGCCCGAAAGGGAAAAGGAGGATTTTTATGTTACTTCTTAAATTCCACGATCGTAACACCTGCATCACCCTCGCCAAATTCTGCCAGATGGAAATCAGCCACATGCTTCTGGCGGCGGAGATAGTTATGCACGCCCTTTCGCAGTGCGCCGGTACCTTTACCATGTACAATACGCACACTCTTTAAATGAGCCAGATAAGCATCGTCCAGATATTTGTCCAGCTCGGCAACTGCCTCATCCACTGTTTTTCCAAGAAGATTGATCTCTGTGGAAACGCTGGTGGACTTGGACATACGGATCTTGCCTGCTCCTGTGCGGGAAAGTCCGGGGGTGTTGATAACCGGCTCGTCTACAAGCTCCAGGTCGGAAATGTGGACCTTGGAACGGATAATACCCATCTGTACGAACAGGAAGCCCTTGGAATCCGGATGACTGCTGACCGTTCCCTTGAGATTCATGCTGAGCACTTTTACGGTATCGCCAAGGGAAAGATCCTTTGGCTTCAGCTCTTTCTTTGGCTTTCTCACAGTGGTATTCATGGACATGCCCTTTTCGGCTTTGTTCATGCGGTTTCGAAGATTCTGGCGCTCTTTTTCAATGGCAGCAGTATCCACATGATCCTTCTGGAATTTGTGGAACATTTTCATGGTCTGGTCCGCATATTCCTTGGTATCTGCCAGGATCTTTCGCGCTTCTTCGTTGGCTTCGCGTAAGATCCGTTCTTTGCGCTCATCCAGCTTCTCCTGCTTGGACTCTAACTCCTGTTTCAGGGAGGCAATCTCTGTTTTATAACGCTCTACTTCCTGACGTTCATTTTCGATGATCACACGGCTGTTTTCCAGGGAGGTAAGGACATCCTCGAAGGACTCGTCCTTCTGGCTGATCTGTTCCCTGGCACGCTCAATGATAAAGTCCGGAAGGCCAAGCTTGGAAGAGATGGCGAATGCGTTACTCTTTCCGGGAACGCCGATCAGGAGGCGGTAAGTAGGACGTAGGGTTTCTACATTAAATTCGCAGCAGGCATTTTCAACCCCGTCTGTAGAGAGGGCGTAAACCTTCAGCTCGCTGTAATGGGTGGTTGCCATGGTGCGGATGCCCTGTTCATGCAGGAAAGACAAAATGGAGATGGCAAGGGCTGCACCCTCTGTAGGGTCAGTGCCAGCGCCAAGCTCGTCGAAAAGCACCAGAGAGTCCTGGTCGGCTTTTTTCAGGAAGGACACCACGTTTGTCATATGGGAAGAAAAAGTACTGAGAGACTGTTCAATGCTCTGTTCATCCCCGATATCGGCATAGACCTCATGGAAAACAGAGAGCTCAGAACGATCCAGGGCTGGAATGTGAAGTCCGGCCTGTCCCATCAGGGTGAGCAGCCCTACTGTTTTCAGAGAAACCGTTTTACCGCCGGTGTTTGGTCCGGTTACCACAAGCAGGTCGAAATCTTCCCCAAGACGGATGTCAATGGGAACGGCCTGTTTCTTCGGGATCAGGGGATGGCGTGCCTGTTTCAGGTGAATGCGTTTCTCTGTATTGAAAATAGGCTCTGTGGCATTCATATCCAGGGCAAGTCCGGCTCTTGCAAAAATGAAATCCAGCTGGATCATAATGTCCAGGTCGGCTCGGATGGCATCTGTATTCTGGGCAGTCTGCTCGCTTAAAGTGGCGAGAACGGCTTCGATCTCTTTCTGCTCCTGGAGCTCCAGCTCACGGATGTCGTTGTTCAGCTTGACAATGGCCAGAGGCTCAATAAATAAGGTGGAGCCTGTGGAGGACTGGTCGTGGATCATGCCTGGAACCTGTCCTTTGTATTCGGCTTTCACCGGGATACAGTAGCGGCCGTTTCGCATGGTGATAACGGAATCCTGCAGGTAATTGCGGGCACTTCCGTTTACCAGGGAGGCTAACTGGGTGTGGATGCGGTCGTTGGCGACCTTCATGCTGCGGCGGACGTGCATCAGGCCGGCACTGGCATCGTCGCTGATCTCATCCTGGGAGAGGATGCAGCGGCGGATCTCGGAAGAGAGGGGGGTCAGCGGCTCCAGGCTCTCGAACATGCCATCCAGGGAGTCTTCCCTTGCATCTCCCCGTTCATTGCGGGAGTATGCTTTTACCCGGTTGGTATTTTCTAGAAGTCCGGCAATGGCAAGGAGCTCAGAGATCCCAAGGGAGCTTCCGATCTCCAGGCGTTTCAGGGAGCTGCGCACGTCTTTGACGCTTCCGAAGGAGATGTTTCCCTTCTGGAAAAGGCGGGTGAGGGCGTCCCTGGTCTGGAGCTGCATATGGCGGATTTCATAAACATCTTCAGATGGCAGAAGGTGTCTGCACAGGTCTTTTCCCATCAGGGAGGAGGCCTTCTCTGTCAGCTGGTCGATGATCTTGTAGTATTCAAGTGATTTTAAAGCTTTTTGATTCATGATTTCTCCTGTAAATTCAGTTGCTATTTTGTGTGCTAAGTTTCAGCCAGTACACAGCGTTCGGGCAATGGGTATTACTCCAGCGAACCATTTCAGGCGCGCCCTTAGCGTAGATGAAATCCAGCGCTTACGAAGACTTAGGAGTGACGGCTCTCCGGAACTCCTTAGTCGCAGTTAGCGATTAGTTCATCGTAGCGTTGCGCCGGTGAGTGAGTAATACCCATTGTCCGAATGCGTCCCTCCTGAAGAACTTTTAATCCACAAAATAGCAATTTAATAACAATGTTTACTGCACTTCTTATTGTACATGATTTACAGAGACTTGAAAAGGAAAAAGTGCCTGTAAATTCATAAAATGTTCATAAATATTTGGTATGCTATAAAAGATTTGGATTCGTTTGTTAATTAGAAAGGGAAGGAAATTATGCGTTTTTTAAACGAGTTACATGAGGGCGACCGGATCAGCGGTATTTATCTGTGCAAGCAGAAGCAGCCAGCTGTGACCAAGAATGGCAAGCCTTATGAGAATATTATCCTCCAGGACAAGACCGGAGTGATGGATGGCAAGATCTGGGATCCCAATTCTCTGGGAATCGACGATTTTGATGCCCTGGATTACATTGAGGTCATGGGAGACGTGACAAGCTTTGCAGGAGCTATGCAGCTGAATATCAAGCGCGTGCGCAAGGCAGGAGAGGGAGAGTATAACCCGGCAGATTATCTTCCGGTAAGTGAGAACAGCACAGATGACATGTACACCCAGCTTGTGGCCATGATCGGTACTGTGAAGAATACGTACCTGAATACACTTCTGAAGAAACTATTTATGGAAGATCAGGAATTCCTGAAATCCTTCGAGGAGCACTCCGCAGCTAAAACCGTACACCACGGCTTTATAGGCGGACTGATGGAGCATACCTTAAGCGTTGCCAAGCTTTGCGATTACATGGCATCTGCTTACCCGGTGATCAAGCGTGACATGCTGATCACAGCAGCCCTTCTTCATGATGTGGGCAAGACAAGAGAGCTTTCCTCATTTCCTCTGAACGATTACACTGACGAGGGACAGCTTCTGGGACACATTATCATCGGTGCCCAGATGATCCACGACCTGGCGAGAGAGATCCCGGATTTTCCTCTGGAGCTTGAGAACCAGCTGGTACACTGCATTCTGGCCCACCACGGCGAGCTGGAATACGGTTCTCCCAAAAAACCGGCTATGGTAGAGGCTGTGGCCCTGAATCTTGCAGATAACACAGATGCCCGTATGGAGACTCTCACCGAGATCTTTGCAGCAGATAAGAGCAAGAAGGAGTGGCTTGGTTACAATAGATTGTTTGAATCAAACTTAAGAAAGACAGGAGAATGGTAATCTTTATGGAATATCGTAAGAATGATATTGTTACGTTAAAGATTGAAGATTGCGGAATTGACGGTGAAGGTATCGGAAAGGCTGATGGCTTCACCGTTTTTGTCAAAGACGCAGTGATCGGAGACACAGTTCGCGCAAAGATCATGAAAGCGAAGAAAAATTACGGTTACGGAAGACTGGAGGAGATCCTTACCCCATCCCCTGACCGTGTAGAGCCAAAGTGCCAGTTCGCAAGACAGTGCGGCGGCTGTCAGCTGCAGGCCCTTTCCTATGAGAAGCAGCTGGAATTTAAGACAGCCAAGGTACGGGGGCATCTGGAACGGATAGGCGGATTCACAGACCTTCCTATGGAAGAAATACTGGGAATGGAGCAGCCCTTCCATTATCGGAATAAGGCCCAGTTTCCAGTTGGCAGGTCAAAAGATGGCAGGATCATCACAGGCTTTTATGCTGGACGTACCCACAGTATTATCGAGAACCGTGACTGTGCCCTTGGCGTACCCCAGAATAAAGAAGTGCTGGATCGTGTGATTGCCCACATGGAGAAATTTCACATCCAGCCCTATGATGAGATTACAGGCAGGGGACTGGTGCGCCATGTGCTGATCCGTTATGGCTTTTTCACAGATGAGATGATGGTTTGTCTGATCATCAACGGGGAGAAGCTGCCAGGGGAAGAGGCGCTTGTGGAATCCCTTCGGGAGATTCCCCAGACCACCAGTGTGATGGTAAATGTGAATAAGAAGCGAAATAATGTGATCCTTGGAGAAAAGGTTCGTCTTCTCTGGGGCCAGCCTTATATCACAGATAAGATTGGGGAGATTTCCTATCAGATCTCTCCGCTGTCCTTTTTCCAGGTCAATCCTTACCAGACCGGACGTCTTTATGGAAAAGCACTGGAATATGCAGAGCTTTCCGGCAATGAAACGGTGTGGGATCTGTATTGTGGAATCGGAACCATTTCCCTGTTTCTGGCACAGCAGGCGAAGATGGTACGGGGTGTGGAGATCATCCCTGCTGCCATTGGGAATGCTAAGGAGAACGCACGGCTCAATGGATTTGAGAATACGGAGTTTTTCGTGGGAAAAGCAGAAGAAGTGCTTCCAGCGCAGTATGCCCGCACTGGCGAGCGTGCCGATGTGATCGTGGTAGACCCGCCGCGGAAGGGCTGTGATGAGACGCTGCTTGCTACCATTATCGAAATGCAGCCAGACCGTGTTGTCTACGTAAGCTGCGATAGTGCAACTCTTGCAAGAGACCTGAAGTATCTTTGTGAGAGAGGCTATGAGCTGAAGAAGGTCTGTCCTGTGGACATGTTCCCGAATACCGTGTCGGTAGAGACGGTGGCACAGCTTGAAAAAAGGGAGGATGGAAGTCTTTGAAGAAATTGCTGAAAAGTAACATTGCAGTTTTGGGATATGCGCTTTTAACCTGTTTTTTCTTTACCTTTAACGTCAGCTCCGGGTCGATCATGCTATTTACAAGAAGCAATCTATCCCTTGCAAGGACCAGCATATTTTTATTGCTGTTTGTAAGTTACCATGTGATCATCCGGAGATTTCCCCAGGGTTACCCTGTAGGATTTCATATAATAGCAATTTTACTCAGCTGTTTTTGCTCCTTTGCATCGGTTATGGGAATGTTTTATTCTACTGCACCACGAAGAGGGGCTGAAGTTAATTTTGTAAATGTGATCACGAAAAGCTATGGGGCACTTATAAAATTCACCATTGTTTTTCTGGGAGGCGTACTGTTTTTCTACCTGTTTACAGGAGCTGTTGGAATCCTGGGAAAATCTATGAAACAGCATTTTTTCCCCAAGAAGCTTTACGAAAAATATGGAAGCTTCGAAATCCCATACGTGAAGCGTTTTTTTTCTTTTCTTCTGGGGGAAAAAAGCTTTTTGAAAACTGCAGTTTTTATAGCGGTCTGCTGGCTTCCTCATTTCATTGCCCGTTATCCGGGAATTGTGACTGTGGACAGTGAGATCAGTCTTCTTCAGTATTATGGAGTGACAGAGTATACCACACAGCATCCGATCATCTATATGCAGCTTTTAGGGCGTTTCGCAGATCTGGGAAACTGGCTTGGAAGTGTGAGCCTGGGCTTATTTTTCCTGCTGTTGATACAGTGTGTGATCCTTTTGCTGGCAATGACTTATATGGTGGATACCATGAAGAAATTTCATATGCCCGCCTGGCTTTTGAATACCACGCTTGTGATCATTGGTTTCGCCCCTTGCTTTACTGGCTATATTGCAGCCTTTGTAATTGATGTGTTCTATGATGCGTTTATTGTTCTTTTTATCATTGAACTTGTGTGGTACCTTTTTAAACCGGAGGTTTATTTTAGTTCCTGGAAACATCCTGCATGTACCATTGCTGCTGTGTTGGGAATGTTTTTTAGAAAGAATGGAATTTATGTGGTAGCTGTAGTTTTGCTTTTTGTGGCTGGAAGAGAGCTCTATATGATTCTTCATAAGAAACAAAGCATGCGGGCGGCGCTTATGTTCCTGGCATTTTTATTTCTTCCAATGTGTGTCGGAAAAATAAATGATGCAGCTCTTTATAAAAAATACGATGCAAAGAAAATTTCCACCCGTGCGATGCTGGCAATTCCGCTGCAGCAGATCGGAAGATATGTATTGAATAATAAGGATGACCTTACGGACGAAGAAATTGCTTCCATTCAGGCAGTTATGACCTATACACCGGAAGAATATGCAGAGAAATATCGTCCATATAATATGGATGGAATAAAGTGGGGATTTAATGATGATGCCACTTCTGAAGAGCTGAAAGCTTTTTTCCAGACCTGGTTCCAGCTTTTTATGAAGCATCCGGATACGTATATCGATGCTACTTTAAATCAAAATTATTGTCTGTTCAGTCCACTGAAGGATAATATAAAGTATTATGATAGTACCAGGGAATCGTTGCTGGAGATTGATAAAGTAGATTTTTCGGAGGTTTATAAGCAAAATAACGGAAATGGAATTTTGAAAAAGCTTACAAAGGAATATTACAAGAGATTTTGTGACATTCCCCTGTTTGGACTTTATGTAAATCAGGGAATTCTTGACTTCCTGCTTCTTTCCATATGTCTGTATTGTCTGTTTGATAAAAATGGAAAGCTTCTGGTAGTGTCGCTTCCGCTGCTTCTGACTCTGGCGGTCACCTTTGTTGGTCCGGCAGCTCACGGACATCCAAGATATACATTTCCTATTGCATATGCCATGCCGTTATTTTTCGGACTTTATCTCGGTGAATGGGGATGCGGGGCCAAAAAGAAAAAATTATAAAATTGAAAATTAATGAAAAGCCTAATCCCCCAGCTATGCTGGGGAGAATGGAGTAGGCGGAAGCGGTGAGGATAACAAAATAAAGCCTCCTGTGATATGATGAGAATGGT
>OLRJ01002993.1_pt1 | contig 11848 bp, 17 predicted proteins | sample 1672741 | NCBI WGS metagenome assembly OLRJ01 (sample SAMEA3136719, study PRJEB25190) | human gut metagenome | biome: human gut; feature: human-associated habitat; material: faeces | place: Austria | collected 2013
CATTGTTTATAACGAGCTGCTGATCCGTGGCTACAATGTTGATGTGGGTGTCGTGGATATCTTCGATAAGGATAAAGAGGGCAAACGTGTTCGCAAGCAGTTGGAGGTTGACTTTGTGGTGAATCAAGGAAACCAGAGATACTATATCCAGGTTGCATATGACATGACTTCGGAAGAAAAACAGACGCAGGAGTTCAATTCTCTGCGTAATATCCCGGACTCTTTCAAGAAGATCGTCATTGTAAATGGCAGCAAAAAGCCTTGGAGAAATGATGAAGGTTTTGTCATCATGGGAATGAAGTATTTCTTGCTGAATGCGAATAGTCTGGAATTTTAAGTCGATTTGAGTTGTTGCTGTGGTGTTGTTCTATTTCAAAAAAGAGTGAAATGATATAAATAAGGCCACGGCTGATTTCATGTTGGAACAGCCGTGGCTCAGTTTATTTTTTTATCCGTACAAACGAGACTGTTCCGCAGATTATGTAGAACAGACAGAGTACGATTCCGATAGTGAGAACATACGAGAATAAAGATGAACTTAAGAACGAGATAAACAAAAGTTTGTAGATGGAGAATAATAGTTATGATTAGAAAGTTGCAGAAGGAAGATATAAATAGTAGTGTATCCGGACTTCCGGAATTTGTGTGCAGAGGAGGAAGCTGTATAATTGATCCATATGGACATTATGTGACAAAACCTGTCTGGGATAAAGAAACTATCATTTACGCAGAACTTGATATGAATTTGCCTGCCGCCTGCAAAATGGAGCATGATGCAATCGGACATTATGCCCGTCCGGATGTACTTGAATTAAAAGTCAATGAAAAATAACAATAAAAAAACACTAAAGAAATTGGCAATCCTTGTAATAGGTTCTATAATTGCGGCTTATGGAATTACACTTGCACTGTATGCTGGATTTGGCGGAGCTACGCTTGCGGTGCTGTGGCAGGGGATTGCAAGAACATTTCACATAAGCATTGGCACAGCATCTTTTGTTGTAGCAGTGGGAATGATTTTGTTTGCGCTCATTTACGATAAAAGTCAGATTCATATAGGAACTGTGTTGTACCAGATTGTATACAGTACCTGTGTAGATTTGTTTGCTAACTGCCATATTTACAGTACCTATAAGTGGATCAATTTTTTAATTATGTTGTTAGGAGTGGTTTTGTTTGCTGTCGGAACAGGACTATATGCGTCGGCATCCCTTGGTAGAGGCTCCTATGAGGCAGTCACTTTTGCTTTAGCAGAAAAAAATCACTGGCAGATTAAATTTGTCCGAATGGCATTGGATATTTTGGTTGTTGTTACAGGTGTTTTGTTTGGCGGAAAGTTTGGTGTATGCACGCTTATTACAGTTATCATTTCAGGCCCAATTATCCAATTTGTTAATGCGAAAGCAAAACAAGTTTTAAAGATATGATAGTAAAGAAACTTACAACTTCCAGTTTGCCGGGCAGACAGGCAACTGAAAACCACACAAAAAACGAGGGAGCAGCCATGGTACTTTATTTTACGGGAACCGGCAACAGCCGGTATCTGGCGCGGCGCATTGCCGAAGGGTTGGAGATGCCGCTTTACGACCTGAACGCCTGCATCAAGGCAGAGGATACCGCCCCGGTGCAGACCGGGCGTGACGTGGTGCTGGTCACGCCTACCTACGCATGGCGTATCCCCCGGGTGGTGTCGGAGTGGCTGGGCAAGACCGAGCTGACCGGGGCAGAGCGTATCTGGTTTGTGATGGATTGCGGCAGCGAAATTGGCAATGCGGCAGGCTATAACCGGCAGCTTGCAGCGCAAAAGCAGCTGCAGTATATGGGCACAGCCCAGATCATCATGCCGGAAAACTATATTGCCATGTTCAATGCACCTCAAAAGGAGCAGGCACGGAGCATCGTGGAGCAGGCAGAGCCTGCGCTTCAGAAGGTGCTGGCGCAGCTCAAGGCCGGGCAGGAATTTCCTCCGCCGAGAGAGAACCTCTACGACCGCTTTATGAGCGGCCCGGTGAACCCGGTGTTCTATCGCTTCTTTGTAAAAGCCGATGCCTTCCGGGCAACGGACGCCTGCATCGGCTGCGGTAAGTGCGTGGAGTTGTGCCCCTTGAACAACATCCGTTTGGAAAACGGAAAGCCGGTCTGGGGCAAAAACTGCACCCATTGCATGGCGTGCATCTGCCACTGCCCCAAAGAAGCCATCGAGTACGGCAAAAAGAGCAAAGGCAAGCCCCGGTATCACTTTGAAGCACTGGAAAAGCAGCGGGACGTGTGAAGGAGAGCGGAAATTAGATGAAGTTTTTATACTTACATGGGTTGGGACAAAAACCAGACAGTTGGGACAGAGTAATAAAAGAAACGAAGGTCTCGGGCAGCAGCGTCTGCTTGAGTTTGGCAGAGATGCTGGAGGACAAAGCGGCCACTTATGGGGAACTGTATGCTGCATTCTCAGGAGAGTGTGATAAGGAACATAATGAAATCGTCTTGTGCGGGCTTTCCTTGGGTGCTGTTCTGGCACTTAATTATGCGATAGACCATCCGAATAAAGTAAAGGCACTGGTGCTAATTGCAGCACAATATAAAATGCCTGAAAAGCTATTGAAGTTCCAGAATATGCTGTTTCGCTTTATGCCGAATACAATGTTCAAGCAATTTGGCTTCAAAAAAGCTGATGTGATCAGCTTGTGCGGTACGATGACGGAATTGGATTTCAGGGATTCATTATGTAAGGTGTCCTGTCCGGTATTGATCGTTTGTGGGGAAAAGGACAACGCAAACAAAAAAGCCTCAAAGGAACTTGCCAGTTATTTGAGCGATTCCCACTTCCATGAACTTCTGAAAGCAGGTCATGAAGCAAACATAGAATCTCCGGAGGAATTGGCAACAGTGTTACAGGAATTTTATGATAATGTCGAATAAACTACGATTCATCAAAGAAAGAGGACTTTAAAATGAACATCGAAGAACGGGCGGCACAGGCTGCCGCATGGAAAGCTACTGGACAGTGCAACTGTGCACAGGCGGTGATGAAGGCATTTGAGGACAAGCTGCCGGTGGATGCCGACACCCTGATGAAGCTGGGCGCAGGCTATGCCGCCGGCATGGGCTGCATGGAGAGCACCTGCGGCGCACTGATCGGCGCTGTGATGGTGGCGGGCATCGTCACCGACGGCAAGGGCACACCCCGCATTTCTAAGGAACTGCTGCAAAACTTTCAGGAAAAGTGCGGTGCTACCATCTGCAAGGATCTGAAGGGGATAGAGAACGGCGCACCGCTGTGCCCGTGCCCGGAGTGCGTCTGCAACGCTGTTCTGGCACTGGGCGAGGTGCTGGGAGAGTAAGATGAAGAAGATCTTGTTTGTTTGTCATGGCAGGATGTGCTGGAGGGGTGCACCGCCCTGCTGGAAGAGCTGCGATAAAAGGGAAAGGGGATGACGAAGCGTTATTGCAAGGGCGAACGGTTTGCTGACCTGTCGTTTGCCGGGGAAGTCTTTGATAGCATAAACCTATTGACATGGTGCGAAAATGGGTTTATACTATCCCCAACACAAGGAAGGGAGCACAGACAGATGAAACATACAACAGATGCCCGGCACAGACTGCCCGGGCGAATGCGCTGCTCCCAGACAAATTCCCGGCAGACAGACTGAGAAAAAACAGGAAGATGCCGTTGTCTGGGAGAAGTGCCCGAACATACATCGTCACAATAAAAGGAGAACCGACAATGGCTGATTATAAACTGTGGAACGCACTGAAGAATGCTAAAAAATATCGCTGGGTGGAGCTTTCTCACTCGCTGAACAACGAAAGCCCCTACTGGTCCGGCATCCCGGAAGGCTCTGTGGAGCTGGCAAAGACCGTGTGGGACTGGGGCAAGCCGGAACTGGAATGCCTGATCCAGACCTTCAAATTCCCCGGACAGTTCGGTACCCATATCGACTTCCCGGGGCACTTCATCAAGGGCAAAGCACTGTCCGAAAAGTTTGATGTGAACGACCTGATTTTCCCGCTGGTGGTCATTGATATTTCTGAGCAGGCCAAGAAAGACCCTCGCTACGCTGTGACGGTGGAGGACATCAAGGCCTATGAAGCAAAGTACGGCCCCATCCCGGATGGTGCGCTGGTGGCTCTGCGCAGCGACTGGTACAAGAAGTGGCCGGATATGGATGCGCTGTCCGGCATCGACGCAGAGGGCAAAGAAAATGCCCCCGGCTGGTCGCTGGAAGCATTGGAGTATATCTACAAGGTGCGCAACGCCGCCGCCAACGGCCACGAAACGCTGGATACCGATTCCTCTGCGGTGGCGGAGGAAAAGGGCGACCTTGCCTGCGAGCGCTATGTTCTGGACAACGACAAGCTGCAGGTGGAGGTGCTTGCAAATCTGGATAAAGTTCAGCCTGCCGGTGCGGTAGTCATCGTTTCTTATCCCCGCATCGAAGGTGCAACTGGTCTGCCTGCGCGGGTCTGGGCTGTTACCGAATAAGAGCGGAGAAGTGGGAAAATGTCCTTTCCCCCTGCCACCAGCGCCATGCTGCATAACCTTTCCACCCTTGGCATCAGCCTGCGCAGCATGACAGACCTGTTGGAGCAGAAGTCTTCCCTGTAAAAATGGTACGCCGGAGCGTCCGCAGATGCTCCGGCGTATCGAAATGATAGATCTCCCAGCCAAAAGGAGGCTGCTGCACAAATACTGCGCAGCAGCCTCCTTTTTTAGTTCAGATGAATCGGCAAAAGCCCAGCCAGCAGCCCAGCAGGAAGAAAAGCAACACTTTACCCAACACCGACAGCCATAGACGCTTGCACAAGGTGGTATCCCACCGGTGGATGTTCTGCTTGGGGCAGGTGCTAACGCAGGCTTCACAGGCGATGCATTCCCCGCTGCGCAGGCTGGTTTCCTCCAGCTTCAGGCACACCGGGCACTGCTGTTTACAGGCATTGCAGCCCGGGATGCAGCCGTTGCTCTGCCGGTGCAACCGCGCAAATGGCAGCACCGGCAGCAAGGCGAACACCGCTCCCATGGGGCAGAGGAACTGACAGAAGAACCGGGGCTGCACCGCCATACCCAGCAAAATGAGCACAAGCAGCCCGATGCCCACACCAAAGCCCTCCGGCGGCAGATGCAGAGCCGTCAGGCGGGAAAACACCTCCCACGGGCTTGCGCCGGTCAGCATCTTTTCCTGCCGGGTCACATACAGTGCTACCAGCCATGCCAGCAGCAGATATTTGACCTTCTGCCCCAAAAGCACCGCCCACTCCGGCAGACGGAGCTGCTTTTTGCGGTGGAACAGCTTTTTTTGAATAAGCCCGGAAAGCGCCCAGACGGCATCGCCCAAGCTGCCGAAGGCGCAGGCGTACCCACAGAAAAAACGGTCGAAAAGCAGGGTGAAGCCGCACAGCCCCAGCAGGGAAAGTGTGAAGCTGTCCACAGAGAGCACCTCGCCTGCACCGATGTGCAGAAAGATCTGTTTTACCCCGGAAAACCCGGCCACGAATGCGCCCGGCATGGACACAAAGAAGAACAACTGCACCCCGGTGCGCAGCCATGTACGGCGCTTTTTGTCCCGCTGACGCTGCTGCGCCGCTGTTAAAGGCTTTGCCTGTGTTTTTTCCATCATCCTGCCGCCTTTCCCAGTGCATTCTCTACCGCACCGATAAGTCCTTCTGCCGTGAGGGTAGCGCCGGAAACGGTATCCACCTCAGCAGACTGCACTGCCAGCATCTCGTCCAGCAAAGGCAGCGCCTGCTTATAGTAGGGCTTATCCTCGCCGGAAGCATCCAGCACCGCAATATCGGTCATTTTTCCGTTCTGGATAGTCACCGACACCTGAATGACATCGCCAAAACCATAGGCGCTGCCCTCATAGATGCCGTCCCGGTAGCCGCTCTGCTCTGCCTGTGCTGCGCTCTGCGCCTGCAAAACGGAAGCATTGTAGGCTTCAACTTCGGCAATTTCCTGCTTGCGCTGGCTTACCGCTGCCGCCCGGATCAGCGCCACCTGCTGGTATTGCCACAGTACCCCCAAAATTAGCAGCAGGTTCACCGCCCGGAGGAGAAAATTTTTGTATTTCATTCTGCTGCTCCTTCCGTTTCAGATTCAATCCCGGTCTCTTCCGGCGGCAGTGCCGGCTCGGATGTCGGCAGCACTTCCTCAGAAGATGCCGGTTCCGGTTCAGAGGATGCCGGTGCATCTGCCGGGAAAAGCTGCTGCCATACTTCCTTGAGCCACACGGGAACGGCGCTCTTTTCCTCCGGCTGCACCACCTCCACGGTGGGCGCGGTGACCGGCGTTTCCCCGGGCTCTGCTGCTTCAGACGGTGCGGTTTCCTCTGCCGTCTCTTCCGATGCAGTCTGCTCCGGAGCGGTTTTCTCTGCCGGGGCAACAGCGGCCTTTGCCAGTGCCAGCTTGACTGCGTTCAGAATTCCGGTGGAGGAGTAGGTGGCGCCGGAAACAGTATCCACGTTGGGGCTTTGTCCCTCCAGAATGGCGGGGATGACCTGTTTTGCCCGGGAGAGATATTCCTCCTCGTCCTCGGCGCTCAGGATCGTGATATCGGTAATTTTATCCTCTGCCACCGTGACCTGCACTGTGATCTGCCCCTCAAAGCCCGTGGCTTCGGCAGTGTAGATGCCGTCCAAGTAGATGGAGGGAGCCGTAAATTCCTCCACCACAAGCGTTGCAGCGGGCTTTGGCTGGGGCGGCAGGGGATTGTTGACTACCTCGCCGGTCAGGGCGTTCTGCACTGCGCCCAGAATGCCCCGGCTGGTATAGGTGGCCTCGGAAACGGCATCCACCTCCCAGCTCTGAGTCTCCACCACGGTGGTCAAAAGCCGCTTGGCACGCCGCAGAAACTGCTTGGTCTCGTGGGATGCGTCCAAGATCTCCACCTCCGTGATGCTGCCGTTTTCCATGGTGACCTGTACTCGGACGGCACCGCCGTAGCCCCGGGAAGAGCCGACGTAGACGCCGTCGGCATAGGGCAGCTTGGGCAGGGTTTCTTCCTCCGCTTCGGAGGAAGCGGCTTCCACAGGCTGCTCCACCACGGTTGTCAGCTTTTCCGGCACGGCGGCCAGCACCGGAACGGTGCGGGGCAGGGCAAAAAGTACAGCTGCCGCTGCCGCCACCGTCGGGAGCAGCTGCACCAACGGCAGCAGTGTATGGCATCGTTTTTTGTTCATTCCAACTCCTCCTGACACGGAAAAGCAAGGCCGCCTGATGCCAAGCGACCTTGCCGTTTTGTGTTATATTTTACAATAAATTAGGCAGTTTCCCGTGTATTCACAGCGCCACATTGACCGGCAGGACATACACGCCGTCGGCGGCGTAGAAGGTGATCTGAGTAATCGTCTTGCCGATGATGGATGCAAAGTAAGGATCATCGGCATTGAAGCCCAGCTTGGTACCATGCCAGATGTTGGTCACATGATGCAGGCCGTACTCACTGCCATCGGCGGTGGTCAGAACTACGCCGTAGACCTTGTTGGCCTTGTAGTCCAGATCAAAACCGGAGATTTTCATCTCGTAGGTGGCATGGTGACCGTTGGTATTCAGCTCCACAGTGGTGCCCTCTACGGTGGTCTCGGTGGCGTGGACCTTGCCAAACTCCCACTTGCCGCTCAGCAGGTTATACCATGCGGTGATGTAGTAGGCAGGGGTCTCACTGAGCTTGTAGTAAGCGTAGCTCTCGTTCTCAAACAAGGCATCTGCGCCGGTGTAGGTGGTGGTGGATTCCTTGCCCTTCAGGGTAACGGTAATGTCGTAGCTGTCGGCATCGGTGACCTGCTTTGCATTCTTCAGCGCCCACGGGGTCAGCACCTTGACCGGGAAGGAAACGCCGGTGATGTCGGTGCCATCTGCGTTGACGTGGTAGGAACCGGCGGCAAGGTTGCCTGCACGGGTCTTGTTCCTGGTGGCGCTGGTCACAGCGTCGATCTCAGATGCGTTGTCCACACCGGCAGCCTTGTAGAAGTCGGCGTAGGGAATGTTCATCTGGACATAGCTGGAGGTCAGGCAGTTTTCCTGTTCCACCTCTTCCGCAGCGAAGGCCGGGACTGCCACAGCGCATACCAGCATAGCGGCCGCAAGTGCACCTGCAAATACTTTTTTCAATCTCATGGTAACACACCTCTATCTCAGTTTTGAAAAAATAGTTAGCTTTACCTAACAATTGATGCAAAAAAATGCAGGGGAAAAACCCCTCAGATGGTTAGGCAAAACAAATTCGCGAAGTAAAAATAGCACTCCCACCGGGCGTTGTCAAGTAGAAACCGGAAAGTTTGCAGAGGTGAATTTTTCGATGCAGGAAACGATCTGCATCCTCTATACCGCAAAGCCCTTGACCTTTTTGCCGGAGCGCAGTATACTTTTTGCGGAGTTAGTTGCGAATAACCGCAAGGAGGTACTACATGATACAAGACGCGTTCTGGGGGATCCTGATTCCATTTCTAGGCACAAGCCTTGGAGCGGGCTGTGTGTTCTTTTTGAAAAACTCTTTGCGCGACAGCGTCCAGCGGGCGTTGACCGGCTTTGCCGCCGGGGTCATGGTGGCGGCATCGGTATGGAGCTTGCTGATCCCGGCTATGGAGCAGGCCGAAGATCTGGGCAGGCTGGCGTTTTTCCCGGCGGTGGTGGGTTTCTGGCTGGGCATCCTGTTTTTGCTGCTGCTGGACCATCTCATCCCGCATCTGCACCAGAACAGTTTGCAGGCCGAAGGGCCAAAAAGCCAGCTCCAGCGCACCACTATGATGGTTCTGGCGGTGACGCTGCACAACATCCCGGAGGGTATGGCAGTGGGCGTAGTCTATGCCGGATACCTTGCCGGAACGGCTCAGATCACCGCCGCCGGGGCGCTGGCACTTTCCCTTGGCATTGCCATCCAGAACTTCCCGGAGGGTGCCATCATCTCCATGCCACTGCGGGCGGAAGGAATGAAAAAAGGCCGGGCGTTCTGGGGCGGCGTACTGTCCGGCATCGTAGAGCCCATCGGGGCAGTGTTGACGATTCTGGCGGCAGGCATCGTGGTGCCTGCTTTGCCCTATCTGCTCAGCTTTGCTGCCGGAGCCATGCTGTATGTGGTGGTGGAGGAACTGATCCCGGAAATGTCGCAGGGACAGCACTCAAACGTTGGCACGATGTTTTTTGCGGTAGGCTTCAGCGTGATGATGGTGCTGGATGTGGCGCTGGGGTGACGATTTGGGGGGCCGAAAGCGAAATCTCTTTCGGAATCTCCGAAAATTCCTAAGGCAACACCGCACAATTCCCGCCTTGCGGCTTAAGCACCGCTCCGGCAGCTGCGGCACGGCATCTGCGTTGCCAAAATGCTCGATAATGTCGGGTTGCGGTACCCGCATCGTGCTTCGGGGGCAAAAGCCCCTCGCACTCTGCGACCGCTGCCCCTGCTTCGGTTCGCTGTTTCCGCCACTGGCGGCGCTCACCTTTGCAGCATCCAGTATTATCTGCGCTTTTGGCTTGGCATCTGCCGCACCTCGCTCGCCGTATCGGCACTTAGAACTATGCGGTATTGCCCTAAACTTCTTGACAGAGGTAACAGCAGGGCGTATTATTTTTGCAGAAGGACCGCTGAGTAGCGGTTTTTTACGAGGTTGAAAGTTAGCTTTATCTAACTTGTAGCTCTGCTCTGCACGAAGAAGCACGTCTCTTCCATTTGCGGGCAGAAAAAACAGAAGGAACGTATCACGATGAAAATTTATACATTTGGTGCAGAGGATGCCCCGGTGCTGTTGCTGCTACCGGGTACCTGCTGCCATTGGAAAAGCAATTTCGGTGCAGTGATTCCGCTTCTGGCAGACAGCTTCCGGGTGCTGTGTGTCAGCTACGATGGCTTTGACGAAACCGAACAGACCGAATTTTCCACCATGCTGGAGGAAACCAAAAAGATCGAAGCCTACCTCAAGAACCACTGCGGTGGTCACATCCGGGCAGCCTACAGCTGCTCTCTGGGCGGCTCCTTCGTGGGGCTGCTGGCGGCACGGCAGGACATCCACATGGACTACGGCATTCTGGGCAGCTCCGACCTGGATCAGGCATCGCCGCTGGCGGCAAGCTTGCAGACAAATCTTCTGCTGCCGTTGATCTACCCTGTGGTTCGGGACGGAAAGTTTAAGGCAAAATTTCTCCAAAAGCAGCTGGAAAAACATGCCAAAGAGTCGGGGGATTATGTCAAAGCCTTTCTGAAAATGTTCGGTAAGGCCCGCCCTTATGTGACCATGCAGAGCTGTAAAAATCAGTTCTACTCCGATCTTATCACTCCGCTGCCGGATAAGATCCATGTGCCCGGTACCGAAATCCATATTTTTTACGCCCTGAAAATGGGCAAAAAATACCGTGCCCGGTATCAGCAGCATTTTGTACATCCGGTTCTTCATGAGCAGAACTTGCAGCACGAGGAGCTGCTGGCCTGCCACCCGGAACAGTGGGCGCATCTGGTAAAAAGCATTGCATTATGAACGGGAAACAGAAAGAGGGTGAAGTTGTGTCCTTTTTTGAAAACACCCGCAAGCCTGCAGGCCTTGGCGGGAAGATCATGGTTGTTATGATGAACTTTGGACACAGCGCAATGGCAGAATGGGGGCTGCACTTTTTGCAGCCTGCCCCGGATGCCATGGTGCTGGACTGCGGCTGCGGCGGTGGGGCGAACATCAAAAAGCTGCTGAAACTGTGTCCCAAGGGAAAGGTACAGGGCATTGACTACTCGGCTGTCAGCGTAGAAAAAGCGCGAAAGGTCAATGCGGGTACCATTGCGGAAGGGAGGTGCAATGTGCAGCAGGCAAGCGTGGCAGAGCTGCCGTTTGAAGCGGAGCAGTTTGATGTGGCAACCGCATTTGAAACGGTCTATTTCTGGCCGGAGCTTGCGCAAAATTTCAGAGAGGTCTATCGGGTGCTGAAGCCCGGCGGAACCTTTTTCATTTGCAATGAAGCAAACGGCGAAACAGCAAAAGACGACAAATGGACGCAAATCATTAACGGTATGACCATCTATACGGATGCTGATCTGAAAGTGTATCTGGAACAAGCAGGATTTTGTAAGATTCAGAGCCACAAAAACAAAAAGGGATGGCTGTGCGTTACAGCACAGAAATGAGGTGCGATCATGTCGAAAAAAGCAACGGAATTTCAAAGAAAAGCAATGAGCCGGATGTACCGGGGCAAGGAGATCTTTAAGCCTTTGAACACCGGCTGGATCGATGAAAATGTCGCCTGTGTGCGAGAGTGGGTGGCGAACATCTTCTTCTACCGCAAAGGCGATACGACCATTATGGTCGATGCGGGATATAACTACGACCGGCTGGCAGAGAAGATGAATTGGCTGGGGATCGATCCGCATTCCATCCGGCACATCCTCATCACCCATCAGGACACCGACCATGTGGGCGCAGTATGCCGAAGCTCCCGTTTATCAGAAAGTGAGAGAACCCGATATGAAATACAAAATTGAGAGAAACACTGTGCAGGAAACGCTGATTCTCCCGTTATATTCCCGGAAGCTGTGTTCGGAACTGTACCCAAACCTCTATCGGGACGAAACGGCGGTACGCCTGATTGATCAGATCGACTACGACTTTTCAGTGGCAGAGAAAAATTCCCGCAGCCTGATGCAGCGCTTCGGTGCGCTGGAGGTGGCCATGCGGCAGTGCGACCTTGCGTGGGAGGTGCGGGATTATCTGAAAACCCACCCCTGCGCGGCGGTGGTCAATCTGGGCTGCGGGCTGGACAACACCGGCAGAGCCTGCGACAACGGCAGATGCAAAATCTACAATCTGGACTTCCCGGATGTTATTGCCTTGCGGCAGCAGCTGCTGCCCGCCGGGGAGCGGGAGCAAAACATCCCCTGCG
>OLRJ01002994.1_pt1 | contig 11845 bp, 13 predicted proteins | sample 1672741 | NCBI WGS metagenome assembly OLRJ01 (sample SAMEA3136719, study PRJEB25190) | human gut metagenome | biome: human gut; feature: human-associated habitat; material: faeces | place: Austria | collected 2013
CCTTTACCAGCCAGAATTTCGGTGCTGGAAATTTGAAAAGGTGTAAAAAGGTATTCTGGCTTTGTCTGTTGTTTGGAATGGTCTTCACAGAAATCCTCAGTATTGTATTTATGATCTGGGATGATTTCTTTGTGAGCATCTATACCACCAGCGCAGGAGTGGCAGCCTTCGGCCTGATTCGTATGCACCGGGTATGTTCTTTGGAGGGACTTACCGCTACTTACGAAGTGGAAAGCGCAGCCCTCAGGGGAATGGGAAAATCTCTGGAGCCATCCATTATCACAATTCTTGGAACTGTGGTTTTCCGCATGATCTGGCTGGTTACCATTTTCAAGCTGGTTCCCACCTTCGAAATGCTGATGAACGTTTACGTCGCTTCCTGGATCTTCACAGGCGGCGCGATCATGATCGTGTATCTGTGGCATATGCGGAAGCTGGAAAAGAACCATTAGACATTGAAACAGGGCATTACCTGCTTCTCGGTGAGGAGTAAGTAATGCCCTGTGTTTTTTTTCTAATCAAGCTATTTTCAGATTAGTACTGACCACTCTGGCCGCTCTGTCCTGCGGACATGGATCTTTCCTGAGCCTCGATCATCTTTTTCACCATATAGCCACCTACACTACCATTCTGTTTGGAAGTAAGGTTTCCGTTGTATCCGTCTGTAAGCGGCACACCCAGCTCATTTGCAACCTCAAATTTGAAACGATTTAATGCGCCCTTTGCTTCTGGTACAGCTGCTTTGTTAGAAGAAGTATTGTTTGACATAATCCTTTTCCTCCTTGGTTAATTGTTGTTTTGTTTGATGTTACATTGCTAGTATGTACTCTGAAAATGAAAATACACTGGGAATAAATGGACTGATTTTTTAGCTTGACATAGCCGTACGGCATAAAAAATAAATTAGGACTAAAATTTAGCCGTACGGCATATATTGAAAGGCTAGACAAGGTGAATTATAAAAATCACGGATTCTAAATCATTAGGTATCGCATTGAAAACAAGAAGAAAAGAATTACATTATACTCAGTTATATTTAGCTGAATTTACAGGCTTAAGCGTCACTTTTATTTCTGATGTTGAACGTGGTAAGCCAACTGCAGAATTAGAGAAAACAATTCGCTTGGCGAATACCCTGGGGTTAGATATTTTCTTGCAAAAGAGAGGATAAGAATATAAATGAAAAAATTATCGGTTTTGAATGATCGGCGGTTCTGATGCCAATACTGACGCAAGGGAGCGAAAGGAAGCCTTTCTTCAGATCCTGAAAGAATATGGCATCCCATTTGAAGACCGCAATTATATCATCAGCGATCTGTCCAAGCGGGATAAGAAAGCAGCAGTCTCCTTTATGGAAAATAACCCGGACGTGCAGGCCTGATCCATCTGGAAAATGCGGATATCGATAATCTTCTCAGTATTTTTGAGGAGCTTTGCAGCTATATTTGCTACCGTCATAAGATCCAGGACAGAAAATATGAAATCCACCAGCTTTTTGAGATCCTGTACCGTAAGATCATCCATTCCATGAACCACCAGTTCAAGCTGTTTGTCAGCAATACCATGCAATTCGAAAATGGAAATGACCAGAGCTACACCAAACTGATCTCTGACATTGATTTTCTGGGAATCCAGAACGCAGGGATCTATTTGTTTGAAAAGCCGCTTACTTATTTACAGAAGGATAAATTTGTCTGTCCGGATCAGCTGTACTTAAAAGCAATCCTGGAAAATGGGATGGTAAGATCCGTCCCGGGAGCAAGGCAGCGAGTGGCGAAAAAGGATTTATTCCATCTGGCAGAACTATCCGGATCCCGCAGCAATCTGGTATGTCTTCCCCTTTTTTCCAATGAAATGCTGTACGGACTGCTGATCTGTGATCTGACACTCTGACGCCCTTACCGGAATTCTGAACCGGAGAGGCTTTCATTTATCTGCAGAAGAATTGGTGTCACAGTTGAAAACACAGGGACACAGGACCTTGTTTGCCTACATTGATATGGACAATCTGAAGATCATCAACGACCGCTACAGCCACGATGAAGGGGATTTTTCCTTGAAACTGATCGGGGAAATCCTGGTGGATATTGTACAGGAAGAGGGAATTACCGGACGGATCGGCGGCGATGAGTATGCCGGCGTGCTGAAATACGAAAAGGAAGACCATGGCAGGGATTTTAGAAACAGGATCCATCAGGCATTCCAGGATTTTAACCGTACCAGTGAAAAAGCCTATAATGTTACCGTCTCAGTGGAAATGTATCTGATGGAAGCAGAAGAGGACCTGACTTTACATGATGCCTTGTCCCATGCAGATGCCAGTCTGTATGAAGCCAAGAAAAACAGAGTGAAATCCGTGGCAAAAAATTTTGATCATAATAACTGATGGGAAAATCAGCAAGAAAAATAGTAAGATTTCAACTTGACTCTACAACCAATGTAGGGTTTATGGTAAGATAGTTACGAGAAAGGAGGAGAAATCCTTTGGAGAAAGATCTTACCACAGGCAGCGTATTCAAAAATATTGTTTATTTCTCACTGCCATACCTTTTATCTTACTTTTTACAGACCCTTTATGGAATGGCGGACCTGTTTATCATAGGCCAGTTCGAGGGTGTTGCCAGTACCACAGCTGTCTCTGTGGGAAGCCAGGTCATGCATATGCTGACTGTTATGATCGTGGGACTTGCCATGGGTACCACAGTCACCATCGGCCAGGCCATCGGAGGAAAGAACAAGAAGCAGGCAGCTCTTGATATTGGAAATTCCGTTACCCTGTTTATGGCAGTATCCATCCTGCTGGCGGCAGTTCTGCTTTTACTGGTGAAGCCTATTGTGGCAGTGATGTCCACACCGGCAGAAGCTGTTTCCGGCACCATTACATACCTGACCATCTGCTTTATTGGAATCCCGTTTATCACAGCTTATAATATTATCAGTTCCATTTTCCGTGGAATGGGTGATTCCAAAAGCCCCATGTATTTCATTGCCATTGCATGTGGGGCAAACATTGTGCTTGACTATGTATTTATGGGTGCCCTTCATCTGGGTCCGGCTGGTGCGGCTCTTGGAACAACCCTTTCCCAGACCATCAGCGTGCTCATTGCCCTTACGGTGATTTTACGGAAAAAAACAGGGATTTCTGTTTCCAGGGCTGATTTTAAACCCAGAAGACAGATTATGGACAAAATCCTGCAGATCGGAATTCCCATCTGCTGCCAGGACGGACTGATCCAGGTGGCCTTTATCATCATAACGGTTATTGCAAACAGACGAGGCCTTACCGATGCAGCAGCAGTGGGGATCGTGGAAAAGTTCATCAGCTTTTTGTTCCTGGTGCCATCCTCCATGCTCTCTACAGTATCGGCTCTCGGCGCACAGAATATTGGGGCAAAAAAGCCGGAGCGGGCAAAAGAGGTGCTTCGCTATGCCACTATGATCGCAGTTGGATTTGGTGTTATCGTGACAGTTTTGATCCAGTTTATTGCAGAACCGGTTGTGGGAATGTTTACCACAGACCAGGGCGTGATCCTGGCAGGTGGGCAGTATCTGCGGGGGTATATTTTTGATGTTATTTTTGCAGGTGTTCACTTTAGCTTCAGCGGCTATTTCTGTGCCTGCGGAAAATCAGGATTGTCCTTTTTACATAATATTACTGCAATTGTGCTGGTACGTGTTCCTGGGGTATATCTTACTTCCAGGCTGTTCCCGGCCACGCTTCTGCCTATGGGACTTGCCACGGCTACAGGCTCCCTTTTGTCTGTGATTATCTGTGTGATCGCGTTTACGGTTATCAACCGAAAGGAAAGAAATGCCGTTTTTTCATAAAGGAGACCAGTTATGGAAAGCAAAGATTTATTTCAGATCGGCGAAGTAGCCCGGATGTTTCATCTAAGTGTCAGCAGCCTCAGACATTATGAAGCCATGGGGCTTCTGGTTCCCGAGGTGACGGATCCGGAGACTGGCTACCGCTATTACAGCACCCGCCAGTTTGAGCCGCTGAACACCATCCGCTACCTGCGGGCCCTTGACATGCCGCTGAACGAAATTGCGGATTTTCTCCAGAACCGTGACCTTGATAAAATGGAGGAAAAGCTTCAGCAGCAAAAGGAAATTGTTATAAAAAGGGAACAGGAATTAAAGCGGATCGAGCGAAAGATCGGCAACCGGTTAAATCAGCTAAAGGATGCCAGAAATTCTGTGCTGGATGTGATCGCGCTTACAACAGCCAGGGCCTGCCGCCTGGTATGGATGGAAGATAACCTTACTATTAAAGAGTTTGTTGACATGGAGACACCGATCCGAAAGCTGGAACAGAAGCAAAAAGAGGCGCTTATTTTTCTGGGAAAGGTAGGGGTTGGCATAGCTGCGGAACAGCTGCTGAAAGGGCAGTTCCAGCAATACAACGGGATTTTTCTTCTGCTGGACGAGGAAGACCAGTACGATGGAACTGTGATCCACCTTCAGGAAACGCCATGCGTTTCCGTCCGTTTTCGCGGCAGCCACAAAGAAGCACCTGCCCAGTATGAAAAACTGATGAATTATATTCAGGAACATAATCTTAAAGTTGCCGGTTTTTCACGGGAAATTACCATGATCGATTACGGCCTCACCAATGACACTGAGAAATTTGTAACGGAGATCAGTATTCCGGTGAAAGTATCCTGATATGTCCGCTGCAATTGTCAGAAATCTGGACTTGGGTTTGCAGGTGAAAGTAAAAACCTCCTGCATAGTATAAATAAAAATATACCATGCAGGAGGTCTTTTTTACGCGGGCAACGAGCTAAAGTCTATGCTTGCATGAGGCTCTGGCGACTGCCGTGATAACTTATCATTCCTGGAATTTCGGATCCTTCAGCAGATCCTCATAAAGCTCTTTATAAATAGCCGGGCGGAAATCTGTTTTTCCATCAATCAAGGAGTTTGGTTCAAACTTTTCTCTGGTTGCAAGGGTAAGATCAATGGTTGCCGTGTACATTTTTGCCTGGATTGCACGCGGGTCTGTAAATGGATAACCGGCAAAATATTCTGCTTCCCAGAAATTGGTGCTCGGCCCGATAATACTGGAGCCGCCCCAGAAAACATTGTATTTATCAGTTCCTGCAAGGTTTGCGGAAACGATATAGATCTGATTGGTAATGCAGCCGGCTTCCAGAGTGGTGGAGCCAAGAGCAATGCCGTGGCATTTGGCAAGTGCGGTACAGTTGATATACAGGCGGCAGCCCTTTGCAGCATAATATCTCATCAATTCCTGGAAGCAATAGGAGTCATAGCAGATGGCCAGACCAACCGGTCCCCACGGAGTATCAAAGATGAAAGGCTTGCTGCCTCTGGTTGCCCAGTGTGGTTCTGGATAAGGAAGATGGATTTTCCGGTAAGCACCGATCACACCTAATGGTCCGCAGACACAGGCAGAGTTATAAATGGTAGAAGGATCCTTTTCATCCCGCTCCGGCATTCCGAAAGCTACATAAATGCCAAGCTTTTTCGTTAATTCTGCAATTTCCAGGGAAGAAGGTCCTGGTACTAATTCTGCCAGATGGGACTGCATCTTATCTGGTTTTGCTTTTTCTTCCTCATCATCATAACCGGTCAGGGCCATCTCCGGAAATACAACAAGATTGGAGCCTTCCGCTGCAGCGGCTTCAATATAACCTTTCATTTTATTCAGATTCGCTTCTTTGTCACCCCAGATAGCATGAAATGCAACAGTTGAAACTTTGATAACGTCTTTCATAATCATTAGCTCCCTTCGTAATCTTTTGAAAATTTGATGAAATAAGTTCCGCCGGTAGAATTCTTTTTCTTACATAAAAAGAGAGCACGAAGATGATCATTAAGTACATCTTCGTGCTCGATGACTGCATTATAGTCCTGGGATTTCGCATTGTCAATCATTTTTTTGAAATAAATCATATTTTTTAACAATTAAGAACAGAAACGGAAATTAAGGCTGAAAATAAATACTGGCTTGAGAATCTTTTCATTTTATGTTACCATTTTTATATCTTTAAGCAGGGAAAATCTGTCTCTGCCATAACCAAAAGGAGACCAGCGTATGAAAAAAATATTAAAAGTCCTTGGAATCATATTAGGAGCAGTTCTGGTTTTGCTGGGCGGATATCTTATTTATCTGTTTGCAAGCTATCACCGCATCCCGGATAATCAGCAGCTGGAGGTAGAAACGGCCAGAAATCGTGAAGATACGGAGGAAAATAAACTTACCACAGACACAGAGTATTCAGCGCTGACCTATAATATTGGTTTCGGTGCATACACTCCGAATTTCAGCTTTTTCATGGATGGAGGAAAATCCTCCTGGGCGAAGAGCAAGGACAGTGTTCTGGAAACGGTGCAGGGGGCAGGGGCGCTGGCAGCTTCTTATGCTCCGGATTTTGCCATGATCGAGGAAATCGACCTGGATTCCACAAGAAGCTATCATGTAGATGAATATTCGATCTTAAAAGATCATTTCCCGGATTATTACTATGTATTTGCCCAGAACTATGATTCTGCTTTTTTATTTTACCCATTTACCCAGCCACATGGCAGCAGCAAGTCTGGAATCGGCCTGTTTTCCAGATATCCGGTAACTTCAGCCCTTCGAAGAAGCTTCCCGGTATCCACCTCTTTTACCAAGTTTTTTGACCTGGACAGATGCTACAGCATTTCCAGGGTTCCGGTAGAAAATGGGAAAGAGCTGGTAATTTTCGCATTACATATGTCTGCTTATGGAAACAGCGATGAGATCCGAAAAGGACAGATCGGTATGCTGGCTGCAGATATGGCAAAAGAATACGAAGCAGGCAATTACGTGCTCTGCGGCGGTGATTTTAACCATGATCTGAAGGCAACAGAAGAAGATACTGGTAAAAGAGAATCCTGGGCTTATCCATTTCCACGGGAAGAGCTCCCAGAGCATTTTTCCTTCGGGATTGACCTTTTCACCCAGGAAGAACGTGAAAATCTCTGGAACAGTGCCAGAAATGCAGATATGGAGTATGTACCAGATGTGACCTATACCGTCACTTTGGATGGCTTTGTTATTTCAGACAACATTGAGTGCACTTCATACGAGGACATCAATACCGGATATTCCTATTCTGACCACGATCCGGTTTATATGAAATTTAAATTAAAAGATTGATACCTGATAATTACAGCTTCTTTTGGAATGGAGAGGCTGTTTTTATCTTTCATCCCTTTTTTTAACTTCAAAAATATATTATAATGATACCCGTATAGAAAAACTAAAAGTTGTTCGTGTTTGCACAATAAGACGATATATCATTATAATTATATAGATTACAGAATCGAGAGTTGGACAGGAATTATTTTATCATGGAAAACGCAAAAAATGAAAAGAAGGAAAATAAAATTCACTCTATCCCCATCGGTCACACCTACCTATGCATAGATTTAAAATCCTTCTATGCCTCTGTAGAATGCCAGGAGCGTCACCTGGATCCCCTTACTACCAATCTGGTAGTAGCTGATCCCTCCCGTACCTCTAAGACCATCTGCCTTGCAGTTTCCCCTGCATTGAAGGCATACGGCATTTCAGGACGGGCGCGGCTTTTTGAAGTAGAGCAGCAGATAAAAAAAGCCAATCATATGCGTCAGCAGCATGCACCAGGTCATAGATTTACTGGTACCTCCTGCGATTCAGACCAGCTTTTTGCCCATCCCGAGTATGCCATCGGATACGTCACGGCACCTCCAAGAATGTCACATTACATGGAAAAGAGTACTCAGGTTTATCAAATCTATCTAAAATACATTGCCCCGGAAGATATCCATATCTATTCCATTGATGAGGTATTTATTGATCTCACTTATTATCTTCCGGCTTCCGGCAGATCCGCCCGTGATTTTGCCCGTGAAATAATCCTGGATGTACTGGAGACTACAGGAATTACCGCTACAGCTGGAATCGGAACCAATCTTTATCTGGCAAAGATTGCCATGGATATTGTAGCCAAGCACATTTCGGCAGATGAACACGGTGTCCGGATCGCAGAATTGGACGAGATGAGCTATCGGCGCCAGCTGTGGAATCACCATCCCCTCACGGATTTCTGGCGGGTAGGAAGAGGCTATGCCAAAAAGCTGGAAGAGAACGGACTTTTTACCATGGGAGATATTGCACGTTGCTCCATTGGAAGACCAGGGGATTATTATAATGAAGAGCTTCTGTATAAGCTGTTTGGAATTAATGCAGAGCTCCTGATCGACCACGCCTGGGGATGGGAGCCTTGCCAGATTTCCCACATCAAAGCCTACAAGCCAGAAACCAACAGCATTTGCTCCGGGCAGGTTCTTCAATGTCCATACACGGCGGACAAGGCGCGGCTGGTGGTACAGGAAATGGCAGATATGCTCACCCTGGATCTGGTGGAGAAGAAGCTGGTGACAGACCAGATCGTACTTACAGTAGGCTATGACATTGAAAATCTGACAGATCCGGCAATACGGATGTGCTGCCACGGACCAGTTACCACGGATTATTATGGCCGTCAGGTCCCCAAACATGCCCATGGCACAGAGAACCTTAAGAGCCAGACCTCCTCCACGAAATTGATCACAGAGGCTGTGATGCGTCTGTATGACCGGATCATAAACCCGGCATTGCTGGTCCGCAGAATTTACCTGACTGCCAATGACCTGATTCCGGAAGGGGAAGTGAAGCAGAAAGAAACCTGGGAGCAGTTGGATCTTTTTACAGATTATACAGCCATAGAAGAGCAGAAAAAGGAAAATACCGCCCTTCTGGAACGGGAAAAGAAAATGCAACAGGCTATGCTGGATATTAAGAAAAAATTCGGAAAAAATGCCATTCTGAAGGGAATGAACCTTCTGGATGGAGCCACTGCAAAAGACCGGAATGGTCAGATCGGTGGGCATAAAGCATAGGGAAAACAAGGAGGGGAACCTTATTATGCCAGCATTACATGAATCCCACAAATACGACGACATCATAAATATGCCCCACCATGTGTCAGGATCCCATCCGCAAATGGACATCATGGACCGGGCTGCCCAGTTTTCCCCCTTTGCGGCTCTTACTGGCTATGAAGCCGCAGCCAAAGAGACTCAGCGGCTAACACAGCCCAAGGTGGAACTGGATGAATCAGAGAAGCAGCTTCTGGACGAAAAATTTCATCAGCTGGAGGCGGAGCTTTCCAAGGCACCCGTGATAACCATTACCTATTTCATCCCGGATAAAAGAAAAGAGGGCGGTGCCTACCGCACCCTCTCCGGGAAAGTAAGGAAAATCGACTATTTCAAAAAGACGATCCAGATGGAGCAGGGCGAGTTGCTGCCTTTTGATGATATTTCAGATATTCAATTATAAGGAACATAAAAAATAGGCAAATTTCCCAGAGTATGGTACTATAGGTTCATTCACGCTAAAGAGGAGGAGTCAGGTTTGGATTATGGAAAGAAAAATAAATCGAAAAACGATCAAACTGCGTACCGCACTTGTTTTTTGCGTTACTTTTGTTGTTGCAGTGATATTTGTCAGTATTTTAACTCAGAACCAGATTAAGGAAGAGAAGCTGAAAGCTGCCTATACAGCGGAATCCACGGTAAACCGGATCGAATCCCAGCTTGACCAGTATCTGGTTGCCTCTGACTTTCTGAAAAATATTGTAGAAAATGGAAATACGCTGGATGATCAGACCTATTCTTCCCTGTGCAAGCTTTTACAGGACGATGCTCATGTAGTGGAAGCCTTTGAACTGGCGAAGGATGGGAAGGTGTCCCAGGTTTATCCCCTGGAGGAAAACGAAGAAGCCATTGGCCTTGATATGTTTACCCATCCAGAAAGAAAAAAGGAAGCCAGTCTGGCCAAAGAGAGCGGCCAATATACCATTGCCGGACCTTTTGAACTGGTACAGGGAGGTACCGGCGCGCTGCTTTTTGATCCTGTGTACACAAAAGATTCCAATGGAAACAAACAGTTCTGGGGATTTTCCCTGTTGGTTCTGAACTGGGATAAATTTGTGGAGAAGCTGAATTTGGATTCTCTGGAAACAGCAGGTTACAATTATCAGATCTGGAAGCACAATATGAGTACGGATGAGGATGTGGCCATTACCCAATTCAGCAATGTAAATCTGCAATTTGCCCTGGAGGTTGCCTGTGATGTGCCAAATGATACCTGGTATGTAGAAATTTCCCCACACAACGGCTGGATCTCCAGTTTAATCCTATGGGGATACTTTTTCTTTGCCTCTGCTTTGGCGGCCCTGGTATCCTTTGGATACTGGCAGTTTGAGCAGCAGCGCTACAAAGACAGGATTTATGCACACAAAATCGAAAAAACAGCGGAAAAAGCCCGTCTTGCAAATGAGGCCAAGACTCGTTTTCTCTTTAATATGAGTCACGATATCCGGACACCTATGAACGCCATTATCGGCTTTTCAGAGCTTCTGGAAGAACATTTAGATGAGCGGGAAAAGGCAGCAAACTATGTTCAGAAAATTAGAGCTTCCAGTGAGTTTTTGTTGGCACTGATAAACGATATGCTGGAAATGGCAAGAATCGAAAGTGGGAAAGCCACTTTAAATCCGGCTCCGATAAACTGCCGAAAGCTTATGAAATCCCTGGAAGCGGTTTTTGAACCAGCTACCACCAAAAAACAGCTGGAATATTCCTGTGCGTTAAGTATAAACCACGATTATATTATATGCGATGAGACGAAGGTACGGGAAATAATCCTGAATATTCTTGGAAACTCCGTAAAATACACTCCGAATGGAGGAAAAGTTTCCTTAACTGTGACAGAGCTGCCTTCAGCAAAAAAAGGCTATGTTTCTGCCCGCATTGTGATCGAAGACACTGGAATCGGAATGAGCCAAGAATACCTCCCCCATATTTTTGAGGAATTTACCAGGGAGCGGACCAGTACAGAGAGTAAAGTAGTAGGAGCCGGCCTTGGCCTTCCCATTGTAAAAGCCCTTGTAGAATTAATGGAGGGAACCATCCAGGTGGAGAGTGAGCTTGGAAAAGGAACCAGGACTACCATTGAATTGCCATTCCCCATTGCTACAGAAGAACAGATTGCATCTTTACAGCATCAGCCAGCAGAAGCTGAAAAAACAGCTTTCATAAGCAGACGGATTCTTCTGGCAGAAGACAATGATCTGAATGCAGAAATCGTCATCACGCTTCTGGAAGAACATGGCTTCCAGGTGGAACGGGCAGAGGATGGTCAGATCTGCATCAATATGCTGAAAACAAAGCCAGCAGATTATTATGATCTGATCCTGATGGATGTCCAGATGCCAAATAAAAACGGCTATGAAGCCTCCAGGATCATCCGTGAAATGACAGGCCCCAAATCCCGGATTCCTATCATTGCCATGACTGCCAATGCCTTTGACGAAGACAAGAAGAAAGCCATGGGTGCCGGAATGAACGCCCATATTGCAAAGCCCTTTGACATTCAGATATTGTTGGATACAATGGAGCAGCTGATCTCGAAAAAAGTATGATTTTGGCTATCTTGATATTGGAAAAAGAAAAGTCTTGACAAATAAACGACCGCTTACTATATGTTTTCATAAAATCGAGCGAAGCGAAGATTCCAAAAGGTGGGGAGTGTCCCGCTTTTGAGGCGAATGCCCGGTAGTATATATACTTCCTGTCCCTGCTATTCTTAGCTCTCAGGTATTAAATACAAAAATGATCTGGAAAGATAACAGACCATTTTTTAATAGCAATTTTCTATCAAAAATATACAAATTTTCTATCAAACATTATTGACATGTAAAAAACTTCATGGTATTTTTGCTTTTGAAAAAAGAAATCATTTGAAGGCAAACCTGCTGAAAAG
>OLRJ01002995.1_pt1 | contig 11843 bp, 9 predicted proteins | sample 1672741 | NCBI WGS metagenome assembly OLRJ01 (sample SAMEA3136719, study PRJEB25190) | human gut metagenome | biome: human gut; feature: human-associated habitat; material: faeces | place: Austria | collected 2013
AATTCCACATTTGCGTTTTACCTGAGAAATATATAAACTTGAAACCTTCAAGCCAGATTCTTTCAGCACATAATCCTTGATTTCCTGATAGGTTGCTTTCAACTCGGCACTGGTGGCATCCAGCTCATCCAGGTCTAAGTCGATCTCTATCGTGTCATCTGGCTTCTGTTGGGACAAAAGAACAACCGTCTCCACATTTGCTGTCGCTGGAAACATATCCACGCAGCAAATCCGTTCTGCACGGTATCCACCCGCCTGCAGCATCTCCAGATCACGCTGCAGACTGGTCGGTTTACAGGAAATATAGATCATACGGTCTACACCGTATTTGATGATTTTCGCAAGTGCTTTCGGATGCACACCATCTCTTGGTGGATCCAATACGATAAAGTCCGGTTTCTCTTCAATCGTATCCAGCACTTTCAGCACATCGCCGGCAATAAATTCACAATTTTCCAGACCATTCAAAGCGGCATTTACTTTTGCTGCTTCCACTGCCTCTTCAATAATCTCCACACCGATCACTTTCTTTGCTGCCGGAGACAGGATCTGCGCGATAGTTCCGGTTCCGCTGTACAGATCATAAACTGTCTTATCTGCTTTCTCATCCAGCGTATCTCCAATGTATTCCCTTGCTGTCTGATACAGCACTTCTGCTCCCAGTGAGTTTGTCTGAAAGAAAGAAAATACGGAAATCTTAAATTTCAGTCCTAACAATTCTTCATAAATATGATCTTTACCATATAAAATGTCCGTTCCTTCATTTTTTACCGCATCTGCCACACTGTCATTTTTTGTATGCAAGATGCCGGCAATGGATCCGTTAAGTGAAAGATTAAGAAGCATATCTTTCCATTCTGATAGCAATTTTTGCTGTAAATTTTCTCCCGTATTTTTCTGAATCCCCTGTGTTGTCGTTACCAGATCAATTAAAATTTCCCCTGTCTTAACCGCTTTTCTTACCAGCAGATGGCGCAGATACCCTTCATGTCTCATCCGATGATAAAACGGTATATCTCTCTCCCTGAAAAATTCCAATGTACCGGACAGGATTTTTCGAAAGTCTTCGTCCATGATCTTGCACTGATCTACGGTCACGATATCATAAAAACTGCCTCTTTTATGCATGCCAAGAGATAATGGTCCCTCTTTAATCTCATCTCCGAAGGTAAACTCCATTTTGTTACGGTATCCAAATTCTACCGGGCTGGGTTTGATCCCTTCAAAAATATCTACTGCATTGGGGACGACTGCTTCCATCAGCTCCAGTACCTGACTTTCTTTCAGTTTCAGTTGTTCTTCGTAAGGAAGAGACTGATATGTGCAGCCACCGCAGATTCCATAATGGACACAATTGGGCTGCTCCATCTCCAGTGGAGATTTCTCCAACACTTCCAGCACGCGGCCTTCGCCTTTTCCCTTTCTCACTTTGCTCACGGAAAAACGCACCTTCTGTCCCGGCACTGCATTTTTTAAAATCACTTTTTTATCTTCAACAGAAACGATTCCCTTATTCGGAAATGCAACCTTTTCCACTGTTCCTTCTAATACCTGACCTTTTTTCATACAAAATCCTTTCTTCTCATAAACATTTTTCTATACGAATATCCCTTCTTCCAGTTTTTCAACGACACAAATGGTCGCATTTTTCTATACTGATCTACATTCTGCAGCTTTTCAGATATCGTAACAAACAGCTGCAATAATATATTTTCAAACGGATACTTTCACATTCTTCCTTTTATGGTTTGCTCAACCCATTTTGTTATTTTATAATATTTCCACGAATCTTACCAGATATATTTTCTATCAACAACTAAAGTTTTTTATTGCATCCTTTGAGGCTTTCGGTCATGTATGCCAGTACGAAATCATTCATCCAGTTACATAAAAAACAGACTCTGGAAAGCATTGTACCGATTTCCAAAAGTTAGTCTTAACATCTAACAATTAGAAGCCGCTACCAAAAATACCTCTCCAAAGTCTGTTACCAAATAGCGTTCCCTGTATATTGTATCTTCTCAGTAATATTGGAATATGATTATTCCACAACTGTGTTTTTCTCATATGCAGGTTCTTTTGAAAGACGCTCCTGCATCTGCGCTGCTCTTTCCGGATTCCGTTCAAAAATGGTTCGGAAGATCAAACGAACCAGTGGTCCTGCAAAGAAGATCTGCAGGCATAATGCCATCGTTTTTAGCCGCCGTTGTCAGCCATACAGACAGCAGTTCCGGACTCATTCCCGGATTATGATAGATCAACATCGTAATAAAACTCATGATCGGACACATCATAGAAATAGTCGCTGCCGCCATAGCAATAATAAAATGAAATGGATGTTCTGTCTCCGGATCAGTCATCCGAAGCGCACATTTTGTTGCAAGTTTTTCTACAAAGAAAAACTCTACCAAAAAAGCGATTAAGCCTACCAATGGAAGCGTCTTTGCAGCCTCGAGAAACATATATGGCTCCAGTTTACCTGCCGGCAGTGCTAAATTATAACAAATCATACCGTATACCATGACACAGACCATAATAATTCCAAAAATAACTTCCTGAAATTTTGTTTTTGGCATAAAAATTCCTCCCTTTCGATATCTGACAATATGTGTTGTTCGTTATCGTCCGGGAGGAAGTTACGTTTCCAATTTTTACCATATGCTGTTTTGTTGCCATAGGTTATGCTACCACAATTTTCTCAAAAAAGTCAAGAGAAAAATTATTCTTCTTCATCCTCGTACTCTTCTTCATCATCGTCATCAAAGAAATCTTCTTCAAATTCATCTTCGAAGTCATCTTCGAAATCATCCATATAGTCCGGAGCAAAAAACTTATAAATAAAATATGCCGCAACAGCGATCGCAGCTACTGCTCCGATAATAGCCATAATCCATAAAAATCTGGATTTTTTCTCTTCATCTGCTCTTTTTGATAAGAAATCTGCTAATTTTGTCATACCTAACAATTCTTCCATCTTGTTGTTCATATCCATTGCTCCTTTATTTAAGATAAATCTCTATGGTTTCTGATATTTTATCATATTTTCTTTAATTTTGCAAACGATGCAAACATTTTTTTTGTACCTGCACGGTCAAAATCTACCGTTACTTCAAAATCCCGACCGCCTTCTACGATACGCAGTACTTCACCTTCGCCAAACTTCATATGACGCACCCGGTCTCCCACTTTATATGAGAGAGAGCCACCTCTGGTCGCTGCAGAAGAAAAATTTTTTCCCGCCTGTTTCTGATAACTGCTGCCAGCCGGACTGCCACTTCCATAAATAGTTCCACTGCCGTAGGAACGGCTGCCATATCCGGCAGTTCCATTCTCATACCCATTTCCAGTTCCTGCATTTCTGCTACCATACAGGCTGCTACTCATCCCATAAGAAGCCGTTTCGCCGTTCCCGGTATTTCCAGATCCATAGGAAGCACCAAATGGTTTTGCCCGAAATGCTTTCTTGGCATTTGCATAGGTCTCTGACCGTGGCATTTCCTTGATCTTCTCTTTCGGCAGCACGCCTTTTAACAGCTCCTCCGGGATTTCCTTTACAAATCGGGATATCTTACTGTAACGGGTCTCTCCACGCACCATACGCATCCGTGCAGAGGTCAACGTCAGACGTTCTTTCGCACGGGTAATTCCCACATAACACAGACGTCGTTCCTCTTCGATTTCCATCGGATCATCGGATGTGATCGTCATGTAACTTGGGAACAGCCCATCTTCCATACCTGCCATATAGACATTTGGAAATTCCAGTCCTTTTGCACTGTGCAGCGTCATCAGGACTACATAATCATCATTTTCATCCAGACTGTCGATATCTGCGATCAGTGCCACTTCTTCCAGAAATCCGCTCAGTGTAGCAGTCTCCGCTTCCTCGTCGTAGGCGGAAGCTTTGCTTACAAGCTCGTCGATATTTTCAATCCTTGCATCCGCTTCATCCGTCTGCTCCAGCTCCAGATCATGCACATAACCGGTATCTTCAATGATCTGCTCCAGCAATGTCTCTACAGACATATAATCTGCTTTTGCACGCAGCCCCTGAATAAATCCTACAAACGGATGGATCTTGGATGCCGCTCTTCCCATAGAAGGGATCTCATCCACACGGCACAGCGCATCAAAAAAGCTCATGCCATGGGCGTCAGCATAATCCTGCACCCGGTTAATGGATGTGAGACCAATACCACGTTTTGGAACATTGATGATCCGCTTTACTGCCAGATCATCCCTGGCATTATCCACTGTTTTCAGATAAGCCAGCAGATCCTTGATCTCCCGGCGGGCATAGAAGTTTACGCCACCTACGATCTTATACGGAATATTTGCAGAAACAAATCGCTCCTCAAACAGACGGGACTGTGCATTGGTACGATATAGGATGGCACAATCACGATAATTATATGCACCGTCTGCCACAAGTGTACGGATATCTCTCGCTATGTAATCGGATTCATCATAAGCCTGATCAAACTGCCGGAACACGATAGGATCTCCTGCATGCTGATCCGTCCACAATGCTTTTTCTTTTCGTCCCGCATTGTTGCTGATCACGCCATTCGCAGCATCCAGAATATTCTGTGTGGAACGGTAATTCTGCTCCAGTTTGATGACTGTAGCATCTGGATAATATTTTTCAAAATATAAGATATTGTGGATATTCGCTCCGCGGAACTTATAAATGGACTGGTCATCATCACCTACCACACAAAGATTTTTATATTTATCTGCCAGAAGCTTTACCAGATGGAACTGTGCCGTATTGGTATCCTGATACTCATCTACCATAATATAACGGAACCGTTCCTGATAATAATCCAACACCTGTGAATCTGCTTTTAAAAGCTCCACACATTTTACGATCAGATCATCAAAATCCAGCGCATTATTTTTCTTCAGCACCTGCTGATACTCCCGATACACCTGCGCCTGTTTCTGCAAAGCAAAATCTTCGGCTGCCCGCAGGGAAAATTCTTCCGGGGAGATCAGTTCATCCTTTGCAGAAGAAATCGCACTTAAAAAAGTCCGTTCTTTGTAAAGTTTCGTATCGATCTCCAGTCGTTTACAAATCTCTTTCATAATATTTTTCTGATCGTCGGTATCGTAAATCGTAAAATTATTATCGTATCCCAGACGATCAATATGACGGCGCAGGATTCTCACACAGGTAGAGTGAAAGGTGCTGACCCAGATGCTCTCTGAACCAAATCCCACGATATCATCGATTCGCTCCCGCATCTCTCCGGCTGCTTTATTGGTAAACGTGATTGCCATAATGTTATAAGGATTTACTCCCATCTCTTCAATGAGATATGCTGCACGGTAAGTCAGTACACGGGTCTTGCCGGAACCGGCTCCCGCCAGGATCAGAACGGGACCTTCCGTCTGGAACACCGCCTCTCTCTGTCGGTCATTTAATGTATCATATCTTGTACTCATAGGTTAAGATCCTTTCCTGTCACACGTTATTTTTATTATTCGAACATATTTTCTGTTTTTACCATTATATCAGTTGTTGTTCTACCATTCAAGTAACTTTACGGTAATTTTTTCTTTCGTGCTTTGCCTTGCAACTCCCCCCTAATTTTGTTATGATAAGCAAAGCGAGGTAAAAAAAATGGGAAAAAATACCGATAATTTAATGCATGAAATGCTGAAATATCTCTCCCAGATCGACTATGTACACCCGGAAGACATCCCGGATATCGATCTGTATATGGATCAGGTAACGACTTTTATCGATCAGCATCTGAGCAGCACAAAGCGCTATCCATCAGATAAACTGCTTACCAAATCTATGATCAACAATTATGCAAAAAATAATCTCCTGCCTCCGCCGCAGAAGAAAAAATATAATAAAGAGCATATCCTAACGCTGGCATTTATCTATTATTTCAAAAATATCTTGAGCATTACTGATATCCAGCGCATGCTGAAACCTCTGACCGATAAATATTTTGGGAATACCGAAGATATCTCGTTAGAAGATGTCTATACCTCTATTTTTGACCAGAAATACCCTATCATTCATGATCTCGCAAAAGATCTCCGAAAAAAAGAGGAACTCAGCAAAGATGCCCTCTCAAAGATTGAAAATCTAGATCAGGTCTCCGATAAAGAACAGGATTTTTTAAAAACCTTTGCCTTTATCTGTATGCTTGCTTCCGATGTTTACCTGAAAAAATTAATGATCGAACATTTAATAGACAAACTGCCGACTTAAAGGTTTTCCCGTAAATCGGCAGTTTGTTATAACAATATACGCTTTTATCCATAAGTATTCGGATACGATTCGCATATCTGTAGATTCTCTTATGAATCTTTTCTGTTTTTCATTATATAATTGTTATTCGACTTCATTCTGTTTGTTTCAGCATACACACCTTACACTCATCACTCAGCCTCGTCCTGATCCTTTTTTTCTTCTGTATCAGAATCAATATTCATTCTTGCAAAGACCATATCATAGCCATCATATCCGTAATTCAGAGAACGGTTTACACGACTGATGGTTGCAGTGGATGCTCCCGTCTTCTCCGCAATATCCAGATAGGTTCTGGACTGCCGCAGCATATGAGCCACCTCAAAACGCTGTGACAGAGATAAGATTTCATTAATTGTACACACATCCTGAAAAAATGTATAACACTCTTCCTTATCTTTCAGGCTGAGAATCGCTTCAAATAAGTGATCTACCGCTTCTGTCCTAATTTTTTTACTCATACTGTACACCTCAATTCAAAAATGCCCTATTGCATTCTTTCTAATAGCACTACTTTAAAATTTTAGCACAGTAAAGCTGTGTAGTAAACCATTTTATTTCATTTCTCTGTTTTTCCTGTAGATTTCTTTATTTTTCAAATATAGTATCTGTCCTCTCCTCGTTACGCTTTATAAAATTCTACAGATATACGTCATATTACAAATACATGTCCTGTTTTAAAAAACAAGATCCCATATAACACTATTTACAACATAAAATTATGGAATTTTCTCTCAAAAAAGAGTTTCACTGATCTTCCCATAAAAGAAAACTCCCTTTCGGATCACAAGTTTTGTTATCTCACTTGTCTGCCCAAAAGGGAGCATATCATCTTCTCTCAATATCCAATATCTGATATTGTTTCATTAAAAACTTCTTCCACCTCCGCCAAAAGTATTTCCGCCGGCACCGGTATGCACCGAGCTGGTATTTCCGGAATTTGGCGGTGGATTTTTAGGAATCTTTCTTGTAGTCACATGTTTGTGCACCAGTAGATCCTGTCTATGATGAACTTCCACATGTCCGTGTTCAAATGGACTGTATTTGTATGTATGGAATTTCAGACGGTAACGTCCTACGATAATGATGCAGAATACTGCACAACCAATCACACCGGCTATGATTGCAACAACCACATTTCCCGCTGTCAGTCCCCGTTCTCCAGTCTGTCCATCTGCTGTATATTCTCCGGTGTCTGTATTATAAGTGCCATGTCCTTTCACGACACCGTCATCGTAATACCGGGAAATATCAGAAACCATGATCTGAAACATTTCCCCATATTCCTCACCGGAAGCATATTCATGCGCATCGTCCAAAATACTGTCGATCCTTGCATCTGTCAGATATGTAATAGCTTCTCCTGACGTTGCGATATAGATCTGTCGGTTATACATATCCAGAAGCAGCGCTGCACCATTCTCGGAATCTGCCAGCTGAATGAATTGTTCTTCCGCATAATCCTGAGAAGAACTGACAGAGGAATCATCCACAGTCAGCAGTACCAGATCCCATCCCGTCTTATCCTCCAGTCTTCCTACTGCCTCCGAGAGCACGCTGATCTCATTTTCCGAGAGCATAGATGCATTGTCATATACCTGCTGTGTCTCCGCATAAGTACGGGCAGGAAACAGAAAAATAAATACAACCGCAACCAGAACAAGAAGGAGTCCGATAACTTTTCGAGCGATATGATTTTCGTATTTCTTTATCATAACAGATACCCTCCCATCAGAAAGACTGCAAATATAATGATTCCAATGAGCAGACCGGTCAGAAACATCTTTTTCTTATCTACCGGAAGTTCTCCGAATGTTTTTCCCGTCTGTCCGTTCATAGAATAATAATAGGTCTTTCCGTCACTTCCTTTATATGTAACCGTCCACACCGGAAGCAGCACATATGTCCAGTCTTCTTCCACATTAGAGATCCGACATGGGCCGCCATGGAACGATGTATAGCCTCTGACTTCACCCTCCATCATCGTCTGCACATAATTCGTTACTTCCTGACGCACACTCTTTTCCAGTTCCTGTCTTTCAATGTCTCTTCGTTCCGATACAAAACCGGAAAGATATCCCATATGAAAATCTTCCGCCTTGGAAAAATCATAAGGCAGTACGCCCTGAGATAACTGTACATCCGCTTTCTTCAGCGCATTTTTCGTGAGATCATTTAAAAATACTTCTCCCTGACGCTCCACCTGATAAACTTTCGTTTCTGTATACTCGATATCTCCGGTAACCCATACACGGACATTTTTTGCCTCTCCGGCAAGCCCCGCATCCATTTTCGCGTCAAATACCCAGTACGGAAAATACACACCAGCCAGTTTATCAATCTGCTTTTTATTGAAAAAAGCATTTGGAACAAATTTTTTACTTTTCACAAAATCCAGAAAACGCTGCTGTGCATCTTCCCTGCCAAAAGCAAACGGAATGACTTTATCCGGTTTGAAGCCGCCTTCCAGCTTTCCTGAAAGCACCACCGGATTATGACAGTAAAAGCAAAACAGGGATGATGTTGTCTGATCTGTAACGATTTCGGCACCACAGCTCGGACAGGTGTACAATACTGCATCTTTTGCATTGTTGGTATTTTCATCCTTAAAACCATCTCCCGAACCTGTACCGAAAACAGTTTCTCCGTCATGATTACAGCTTCCATTATTCTGGGCATATCCGTCTGTACTATTGGCAGAACCAGATTCATTTTTACTGTCTGCAGATCCAGATCCGTTCCCCTGTGAATATCCAGTTTCATCACTGCATGCAGCTGCCGGATCTTTCTGCTGCACGACCGTATCTTCCGCCCGGTCAGCTTCTAACTGTTCCAATTCTGCCTGCGTGAACAGTGACAGACAGAACTCACATTTGTATTTTCCAGTGGAGGGATCAAAGACAAGATCTCCTCCACAGTTTGGACATTTAAAACTAATCGTTGCCATTCTTACTTCCCCTATGGTCTCTGTTTTCCACATTCAGAGCAAAATTTTCCTTTGTTTACTGCTCCACAACTACAGGTCCATTCTGCTGTAGGTGCCGGTTTTCCACACTCTGAACAGAATTTTCCGGTATTTACCGCTCCACAGCTGCACGTCCACTCTGCCGCCGGTGCCGGTTTCCCGCACTCCGCACAGAACTTTCCGGTATTCACGGCTCCACAGCTGCACGTCCATCCATGACCGCCAACAGTAGTTTGTGGCTGCTGCACCTGCATGTTCTGCTGATTCTGCATCTGCTGCATATTAGTCGCAGATGCAGCTCCCATAAAACTTCCTGCTCCCTGCATAACTGCATTCATTCCCATAAATGCGTTGACAGCTCCTGCCGAATTGCTTCCTGCCGCTTCCATGCCTCTGGCAAGGGCACCCTGTACATAACCTTCCCGCACACCCGGGTCCTGAAGCATCGCTCCCTGATTACGCATATGGATCAGCTTCTCTGATTCTTCATCATAGGAAATGCTTGCAATTCCTACGGACTGAATCTCCATACCCCGGGTCTGGTTCCATTCCTCATCCAGCACGCCTGCCATATATTTTCCAAGCTCTCTGCTCTTGGATGTCACATAAGAGATGCGGATGCCATCGGCTGACATCTGATTGATAGCAGCCTGCAGCGCTTCCAGAAATTCTGCCAGATACTGTTCATTAATGTCTTCAATCTGCACCTGATATTTGTTTCTCGGAATCGCTTCTGCATAAAATTTCAACGGGTCTGTAATACGGATAGAATAAGTTCCATGGGTTCGTAAAAACAGTTCTGCATTATAAAAATTATCAAAATAGTTGACTGGATTACGGGTTCCAAAGCGGATGCCCTTGATTTCCTGAAGGTTCAGATAAAATACCATCTGTTTTCCGGAAGCCTGTCCGCCAAATGCCAGTCTGTGAAATGTCTCTTCCAACGCATCGGAAAAGCTTCCGTTGAAAAGGGATGGCGAAGAAGAATCTGACACCTCATAATATCCCGGTTCTGCGGTATAATCGATGATCTTGCCACCATCCACCAGTAACATAAACTGATTGTCATACACATGGATAACGGAACCGTTGGAAATCACATCATTGCTTCCTTTTCTGTTCTGGGATCTCCTTCCGGTATTTACTTTTACACCTTTTGTCATGACTGTATGATCACCCATGTCATCTGGTTCGATCACTTCCAGCCACTGATCTGCCAATGTGGAACTTGCGCTCTGTATTGCCGCTCTGATAATGCCCATATGAATCCTCCTGTTTCTGAATTTGTGAAATCTGCCGAATCTCAACCATCAACAGAAATATCTCCTACTTCTCTGATTGATGATTTTGTTTCGGTCAGATCTTACTCATTTTCTGCTAATATATTAATCACACATCCCGGTAAAACCGATTCGGTCTGACAACTTCTGATTTTAACTAAGAAATCAATATACTAGTTACTACTTTATCCTAACACAAAAATATCTGACAGAAAAGTAAATTTTCTGTCAGATATCCATCTTTATAATATATTAAGATTCTCTGTTTTTGCTAGTTCCTCATCTTTGCTTAATGCATCATTTTCCTTCATGTTTTCACACGCTAAAAAATCGTTCCATACCGTAACTCCGCTCCGTCTATCATGCATTTCAGAAAATTCAGGATAATTCCAGTGTTTCGTTCATACTGCCTGTCCGGTACCCGAGCAGATCCATAGTCACATAGGTAAACCCATATGCTTTGAAGTTTTCCGTGATCTGCTGGCGAATGTCCGGTCGGATCAGTCTTTCAAATTCTTCCGGCAGTACCTCAATCCTTGCAATAGTTCCGTGGATTCTTACCCTTACCTGATAAAATCCCAGATCCAACAACAGCTGCTCCGCCTGATCTACCATGCCAAGTTTTTCTTTTGTGATCTCTTCTCCATATACAAACCGGGAGGAAAGACAGGCAAAGGACTGTTTTTTCCAGGTCGGCAATCCCAGCTCTTTTGAAATTGCACGGATATCGTCTTTTGTCATCTGTGCATGCCGAAGCGGACTCTTTATCCCCAGCTCTGCCACGGCCTGCAGGCCCGGTCGGTAATCTCCGTTATCATCCAGATTAGAGCCTTCTGCTATCTCACAGATTCCTTTTTCATCTGCAATAATACGAATCTTTTCAAACAGCTCTTTCTTACAGATATAGCATCGATTGACCGGATTCTGGCTGAACCCTTCAATTTCCAGTTCTTCCGAATCACAGATGTAATGCGCGAGGCCTTCCTTTTCACAAAAGACTTTTGCTTCGTTCAGTTCCCGCTTCGGGAAAGAACAGGATTGTGCCGTTACTGCAATCACATGTTCTCCTAATACATCATGCGCCACTTTTAAAAGGAACGTAGAATCTACACCGCCGGAAAATGCAACGGCTACACTTCCAAGCTCCTTTAAATACTGTTTTAAATTCTCTAATTTCTGATCCAGTTCCCGTGTCATTGTAATCTCCATTCCACCGCCTTTGGCTATCAATACAAATAGCTATGAATATGAAAATGTATTTTCACACTAACTTCTTGTGAACTACCCATTGTCTAAAGCCAATGGGCTTCCTGCTTCACGGACCTCG
>OLRJ01003006.1_pt1 | contig 11823 bp, 10 predicted proteins | sample 1672741 | NCBI WGS metagenome assembly OLRJ01 (sample SAMEA3136719, study PRJEB25190) | human gut metagenome | biome: human gut; feature: human-associated habitat; material: faeces | place: Austria | collected 2013
TTTGGTGATTTTAAGGGACAGTCCCTAGAATTCCCCCTCACACAAATTCCAATTTTTCTAACTAATTTTTAATTTTTTTATATTTTGTCAATTTTATGCATATTTTTAACAATTTAACAAATAATAAGCTTAATTCAAATTGTTATAAAAGGAGGGAGAATTTTGAAAGCAACAGGTGTAGTTAGAAGAATAGACGATTTGGGAAGAATTGTTATTCCTAAAGAAATAAGAAGAACTTTGCGTATAAAAGAAGGTGACCCCTTAGAAATTTTTACAGACAAAGAAGGTGAAGTAATATTAAAAAAATATTCACCAATAGGAGAACTTTCTGAATTTGCAACAGGTTATGCAGAAACACTTTCTAAAACTACTGGCCATATTGCATGTATTACAGATAAAGATTCCGTAATTGCAGTATCTGGCGGATCTAAAAAGGAATTTCTAGAACAGTCTTTGAGCCCCGAATTAGAAAAAGTAATGGAAAATAAACAAATATATACAAGTAAAGAAAACAATGAAATAGCTTTGCCTATAACGCAAAATGGCAATAAAGATCGAAGATTTATCCAATAATATCTGACGGAGATGTAATACGGTAGCGTAATTCTACTTGCCAAGGAGCAAAATACTAAAATGGGAGATATTGAACTTAAAGTAGTTCAATCTGCTGCTGGTTTTTTAAGCAGTCAAATGGATATCTAATAAAATTCTTGATTTGGAAGATGATTCTTTTCAATTTCAAATCAAGAATTTTATTTTATTTCTATTGACCTCTTCTTTTTATTAATATAAAATTAAACTACAAAATGTATTTAATTTTAGGAGATACTAATGAAAGAAAAATTAGATTTTTATAGCAAAACTAGTTTAAAATCATATAATTTAAATGAAAGTATGAGATATCAACTTGGAATGCTTGATAGCTTAGATGCTTTTACAAGAGTTCATTCTGAAAATGTTGCTAATCTAACTTGTAGATTATGTGAATACATGAAATTAAATAAAGCATTTACAGTATATTGTACTATTTGTGCTTATTTACATGATATTGGCAAAATGTTTATTCCTCCAGCCATTCTTCAAAAAACTAGTGCTTTAACTGATGAGGAATTTGAAATTATGAAAAAGCATACTACTCTTGGCTATCAGATGTGTATGGATGACATCAAACTTCGTCCATATGCCGCTGGTCCAATCTATCATCATGAAGCATTAAATGGAACTGGATATCCTAGAGGATTAACTAAAAAAGACATCCCTCTAGAAGGTCAAATAATAAGAGTTGCAGATGAATTTGATGCAATTGCTTCTAAAAGGCAATACAAAAGCCACATTGGAGTTTCTGATACATTAAAAATGTTAGTTGCAGATGCTCAAGCTGGTAAGATTAATAAAAAAGCTCTAAATTGTTTATTTAAAGTAATTATAGATGATACTAATTATGAAATTAGTGGTATTTTTGATTATACAAAATATCTATCTTCTCAAATTAAGCGACTAGAAAAAATTGATGAATTAATTACAAAATCAGAGAAAACAAAGTCTGAAAGTAAAAAAGAATATATTCGTACAAGTACCAAATATCTTTTTGAAAATGGCGAAACATTTGAAAATTATAAAAACGTTTTGGAAGAATACAAATCAGCCTATGCAAAACGAAAAGAAAAAATTAATGAATTATTTAATGAAATTAAAATTATTAAGAAACTAAGAGTCTAACCTCTTAGTTTCTTAATTTTTCTACTGTTTTAACTAATTTTTCTATTAAATAGTCTACATCTTCTTTAGAATTTTCTTCTCCAAACGTTACTCGTAATGCACCATATGCCAAGCTACTTGGTACTCCTATTGCTAGTAATACATGTGATGGTGTACTCTGTCCAGTTGAGCAAGCAGATCCACTTGATGCGCATATTCCTTCATTGTCTAAACCTAACAGCAACTCTTCTCCATCCACTTCTTTAAACGATATGTTAGCGTTTCCTGGAAGTCTATGTTCCATTCCACCATTTATTTTAACATTAGGTATTTTACTTTGTATTTCTGCTATATAATAATTTCTTAAACTTGCTAACTTTTTATTATATTCTTCAAAATCTCTGTATGCTATTTCAATTGCTTTGCCCATTCCCACAATTCCTGCTACATTTTCTGTTCCTGCTCTTAATTCTCTTTCCTGATGTCCTCCATCTTGTAATTTATTACACTTAACTCCTTCTCTTATATATAATGCGCCAACTCCTTTTGGTCCATAAAATTTATGTGATGACATGGAAAGCAAATCTATATTCATTTTGTTTACATCAATTCTTACATTGCCTATTGCCTGAACACTATCTGTATGAAATAAAACATTATGTTCTTTTGCAATTCTTCCTATTTGTTCTATTGGTTCTATTGTTCCAATTTCATTATTTGCAAACATTATACTTATCAAAATTGTTTTATTTGTAATTGCTTCTTCTAATTCTTTTAAATTAATTAAGCCATCTTTATCTACATTCAAATATGTTACATCAAACCCTTGGCTTTCTAAAGCCCTGCAAGTATTTAATATTGCTGGATGTTCAATTTTAGTTGTTATTATATGATTGCCTTTTTCTCTGTTTGCAAATGCCACTCCTTTTACTGCAATATTATCGCTTTCACTTCCCCCACTTGTAAAATATATCTCCTTGTTTCTGCAACCAATGGCTCTTGCAACTCTTGTTCTAGCTTCTTCTAGTGCTTTTTTTGCTCTTCTGCCGATAACTATACATAGAAGACGGATTTCCAAATTCTATACTAAAGTATGGTAACATTTCTTTTAAAACTTCATCTTTTACAGGTGTTGTTGCTGCATGATCAAAATATCTAATTTCTTGCATAAAAATTTCTCCTTATTTTTTATTTCTTTATATATTATGCTCAAAATAAAAAAAGAGAAACTTAAAATTTCTCTTTTATTGTATATTTTTTAATTTTGTGACCATCTAGTAACTTTTATATCTTTATATTTATCTAGAACATCCATGTATTTTTGATATTCATCTTCCCATAGCATATCTGGAACCTTTCCAAAAGCATCAAAAACCTTTTCTGCCTCCTCAAGAAATACTAATTGCTCTTGTGATGATAATCTTTCATATTTTTTTGCAAATCTATATAATTTATCTAGCATTTGGTTTGCTTGTATAAAACCCCAAAAGTCTTTAATTTTTATTCCAGCCATTCTAATTTGCAAGATAGCTGACCCAACCAAAGCAAATACTAAAAACACTAGTAAGTAAATTATTGTTAATGCTTCCATTTTATTCTTCCCTTTTCTTAAGTTTTCTTAATTGTATCATTATTTATTTTTTTGTGCAATACTATTTTGCATAGAATATTTAATTTGCATTGTGCTTGGTTCGATTTTATTAAATACCTTTTGTATTTCCATTATTACAAGTGGTAATATTGATATTCCAAAAGTATACATCCACTGTACTTGTGTTAATGGTACAAGTTTGAATACTTCTGCTACAGATGGAATTACAACCACTACAATTTGTAATAAAGCTCCTAAAATAAATGCTCCCAACAAGTATTTGTTTTCAAATAATCCCACTTTGAATATTGATTCTTCACTTTTTATATTAAAGCTATGTACTAGTTCTAATAAGCCTAAACTTACGAATGCCATTGTTCTTCCTACTTCTATATCATACAAATAATTTCCTACACTAAATGCCACCAACGTTAAAATTCCTAACATTGTTCCTTCTGTAATTATTCTTTGCCATAAGCCATCTGCAAAAATTCCTTTTTTACTGTCTCTTGGCTTTTTATTCATAATATCCGTTTCTGGCTTTTCTAGTCCTAATGCAATTGCAGGAAGTGAGTCAGTTACTAGATTTATCCATAAAAGTTGAATAGCTAAGAGTGGAGATTTTAAGCCTAATACCAAACCTAAAAATATTGTTACAATTTCTCCAATATTTGTTGCTATTAAAAAATGTACTGCCTTTTTTATATTATCAAATATATTTCTTCCTTGTTTAACAGCTTCAACAATTGTAACAAAATTATCATCTGTTAAAACCATATCTGCTGCATTTTTAGCAACATCTGTACCGTTTTTTCCCATTGCAATTCCAATATCGGCATTTTTCAAGGCTGGTGCATCATTAACACCATCTCCTGTCATTGCTACCACCGCACCTGTTGACTGATATGCTTTAACTATTCTGACTTTGTGTTCTGGTGTTACTCTTGCAAAAACAGAATAGTTCATAATGTTTTTTTGTAATATGCTTTGCGGTATTTTATCTAGTTCTTCACCTGTAACTGCTAAGTCACTGCCTCTTAATATTCCTAAATCTTTTGCAATTGCTTTTGCTGTTATTATATGATCTCCTGTAATCATTACAGTTTTTATTCCTGCCTTTTTACAAGTTGCAACAGCCTCTTTCACACCTTCTCTTGGTGGATCTATCATTCCAATTAGGCCAATAAAGATTAGGTTTTTTTCTACTGTTTCTGTGTCTATTTTACTTGGTAAATTTGGTATATCTAAATATGCTATTGCTAATACTCTTAAAGCCTCGTCTGCCATTTTGTTATTTTGATTTTCTATCAGTTTAGTTTTTGAATAATCTAATGTAGTTACATTTCCATTATCATATACTTTGTTACATCTTTTTAGCAATACATCTGGTGCACCTTTTGTTATAACTCTATATCCATTTGGCATTTTATGAATTGTTGTCATCATTTTTCTACTTGAATCAAATGGAATATCTTTTACTCGTTTCATTACATTATATAACTCATTTTTGTTTTGGCCCTCATCTAAAGCTTTGCTGACAATTGCTTTTTCAGTAGGTTCCCCTGTTAGTTCCATTTTTCCATTTTCTTTTGATATTTCTACATCTGTACACATTGTGGCCATTCCCATTAGCCATTTTATGTACTCTTTATCATTAGTTTCTCCATTTATATTTGCTATTTTAGTAACTTGCATTTTATTTTGCGTTAAAGTTCCTGTTTTGTCTGAGCATATAACACTACTGCTACCTAGAGTTTCAACTGCTGGTAATTTTCTAATTATGCTGTTTTTCTTTGCCATTTTTGTTACACCAATTGATAACATAATCGTTACTATTGCAGGTAACCCTTCTGGTATTGCTGCTACTGCTAAACCTACTGAAGTCATAAACATTTCTATCGGCTCAATTTTCTTTAAAAGTCCAATTACAAATATCAATAGGCAAATTCCTAAACATGCAATTCCTAATGATTTTCCTACTTCTCCTAACTTCTTTTGAATTGGTGTCTCAGGTGCTTCATTTGTAATAATCATTTTTGCGATTTTACCTACTTTTGTATTCATACCTATATCTGTTACAATTGCTTCTCCATGTCCATTAACTACTATTGTAGTTGAAAATGCCATATTTACCATGTCTCCTAAAGCTGTTTTTTCTTTTAGCATACAATTGGCGTCTTTTAAAACTGGTACAGTTTCACCTGTTAAACTAGACTCCTCTATTTTTAAGTTAGAACTTGAAATCAGTCTGCAATCTGCTGGTACATAATTTCCCGCTTCTAATAGTACAATATCTCCCGGAACTATTTGCTCACTTTTTATTGTAGATATTTTGCCATTTCTTTTTACTCTACAAGTTGGAGCCGTCATTTTCTTAAGTGCCTCTAATGATTTTTCTGCTTTTGCTTCTTGTACTAGTCCCATAATAGCATTGAATACTACAATTGCTATTATTATAATGGAATCAAAATAATCATTGCTTCCTTCTAGTCTTGCTACCACTGCTGAAATAATCGAGGCAATTATTAATATAATTATCATAAAATCATTAAATTGCTTTATGAATTTTATAACTATACTCTCTTTCTTTTTTTCTTCTAGTTTATTCAGTCCAAACTTGTTTTGCTTGTCCTCTACTTGCTTTTCATTTAAGCCAAACTCAATATTAGTTTGCATTTGTTTTTCTACTTCTTTTGTAGACAATGTGTACCACATAATTATCCTCCTTTGTTTTAAGTTAGTTAATTATATGATGCTTGTACCTAGTTTATGTAAAAAATACAAATTTTAAAAATTTCTATACAGTTCAAACTGTTAGAAATTCTAATATATCGCGTATTTGTCTTCTACAAAAAAATAAATGCAAACACTTTTGTATTTACATTTATTTCTATAATTTTATTTACAGTCTTCCACTTTTTCTATGTTTTCTTCTAATAGCTCTGGCTTTTTTAGGTATTTGTTAAATAACTTTACAGAGTTTGCAAAATAGTATCCGTCACAAATTCTTTCATCACACACAAAGGCAAGTGATATACATTTTTCCTCTTTAAAAGTATCATCATCATATATGTAGCTTTTTTTCTTTTTCCCCATTGCTAAAAATATTCCTGTAGTTCCAAAGTCATATAAATGGTGATATATTGCATCAATTCCAAGTGATGCAACATTTGTTAAAAATGCACTTGTATGGAATGGGCTTGCTTTTATTACAGCTTTAGGTAACATTCCATGTTTATCTAAAAACATTATAGTATTTATAGCAAACTTTAAAAGAAAATTTGGTATTATTGACAATGTTGTAGCTAATATGTCTGTTTCGTTATTTTTCTTAACACTTTTGTTTTCGTTAATAACATTTCCTAGCTTTTCTTTTATTTCAAAAATATTTTCTTTACCTGTAAATGGTAATTTTATTGTGGTTTCTATTCCATCGTCAATTAAACTCTTTTTTATGGCTAGTGAAATAAATATTTCATTTCTAGCAAAAGTTCTTCCATTCATAACAAATCTATTAAGCCTTGGTCTTTGTGCCATAAGCCTTACTAATGCTGAATATACTATGTCCATGTATGAAATTTTAATGTTTTCTTCAGCTTTTTTATCAATATAATTATCAATTTCTTTTATAGGCATATCATAAGTATAATAAACCTGTGAGTCACTCCTTGTCCTCATTACTTGCGGAATAATCTTAAAAAATGGCGAAATATCCCTTAACTTTCTTCCGTCTGATCTGTATCCAAACATAAATGTCCTCCCTATTTTCGTTTATTATTATATACCGTAATCAGACAAATTTCAACAAAAACTTTTGCACTTATTTTTCTATTGCATTTTGGCGTGTTTTGATATAAAATATTAGCAAATTTATATAGATGGGAGAAATATTATGGAGCCAAAAGTTTTAATTGTCGGAACAGATATAAATGCCTATTATATGGCAAGATGTTATCATGAAATTTATCATAAAAAAGTTGATTTGATTGGTAGAGTTGCAATGAGCTTTACCTCACTTAGCACTATTACTAATGTTAATATTATACCTAATTTAATTGAAGGAGACACATTTGTTAATTCTTTAATTGAATATGCAGAAAAGCAAAATTTAAATAAAGATGAAAAGATTTTGCTAATTGGAACTAATGACTGTTATGTTAGTCTTATTGCAGAAAATAAAGATGCTTTAAGTAAATATTATGTTTTCAATTATTCTTCAAAAGAGCTTATGGATACACTTTTGGTGAAAGAAACATTTTATGATATATACAAAGATAGTGGACTTGATTTTCCATGCACATATATTTACCCTTGTGATGGTTCAGGTTCTATTGAAAGTGTAAAAGCACATTTTCAAAATTATCCTTTGATTATAAAGCCTAGTGATGGTGTTACTTATCACGAAATTGATGGACTAGCTAAGGTGTATAAACTATATGATGAGCAACAATTAGAAGATACTATTAAAAAGATCGAAAATGCAGGTTATAAAGGAAATTTAATCATTCAAGAATTCATTCCTGGTGATGATACTGCACTACATGATTGTTTATTTTATTGTGGTAAAGACAAAAAAGCAAAACTTGCTACTTTTGCACAAATAGGACTTCAAGAACATACTCCTACTGGAATTGGAAATTGTACTGTACTTGTTAATGGTTATTCAGAATATGGTTATCCAGAAGAGTTAATTTACAAACTAAAAGACTTTTTGGAATCTATTGGATACCAGGGATTTGCTGAATTTGACTTAAAATATGATATACGTGATAAAAAGTATAAAGTTTTTGAGGTTAATCCAAGGCAGTCTAGAAGTGGTTATTACTTCTGTGCTTGTGGTCATAACTTAGTTAAATTGTTAATTGATGATTTGTTTTACAATAGCTTAGATAATAACAAATTTGAACTTGTAAAAAACAATGTAGTTTTAAGTTTTGTTCCTAAGTCAGTTATCAAAAAATATGTAACAAGTGATAATTTAAAAGCTGAAATTAAGAGAATTGGCAATATTGTTAGACCTCTTCGTTATGCTGAAGATATGCCATTTAGTAGAAGAAAATATCTTTTTATGAGAGATAGAAATTATGTTAAAAAATACAGAAAATATACTTTTTAATTTGAGAGGATAGTTTTATGAAACGTTATTTATTAAAGGATTATATTGATATCTTAAAAAAAGAAAATTTAGTGGAAGATGTTTGCTTATGTGATAGTATATTAAATACTTCAATTGAAAAGCTAGAACATAATTCAAAAGAAGTTGCTAATAACACTTTATATATTTGTAAAGGTTTAAATTATAAACCTGAATACTTAAATGAAGCAATTGTAAGAGGTGCTACTGCATATATTTCAGAACCTGAAAATGTAACAGACCCAGATTTTCCACATATTGTTGTAAATGATATAAGAAAAGCTTTAGCTGCCGTTTCTTGTATGTATTATGATTTTCCAGCTGATAAAATAAATATGATTGGTCTTACTGGTACAAAAGGAAAGTCAACAACTGCTTATTACATAAAAAGTATTTTAGATGATTACATGAAAGAACACAATTTACCAGATACTGCAATTGTTTCTTCAATTGATACTTATGATGGTAAAGAATGTAAAGAATCATTAATTACAAGTCCTGAATCTATTGATTTACAAGAACATATTGCAAATGCTGTTGATTGTAAAATGCAAAATTTAGTTATGGAAGTTAGTAGTCAAGCATTAAAGTTGGACAGAGTTCATGATGTTTTATATAAAGTTGGAGTATTTCTAAATATTTCAGAAGACCATATTAGTACAATTGAGCATCCAAATTTTGAAGACTATTTTGCTTCTAAATTAAAGTTTTTCAGCCAAGTTGAAAATGCTTGTGTAAATTTAGACTCAGACTATATTGACCGTATTTTAGAAAATGCCCAAAAATCTAAAAAGATTATTACATTTAGCACCAAAAACGAAAAAGCTGATGTATTTGCTTATGATATTAAAAAATTAACTCACACATCAATTTCTTTTAGAGTTAAAACATCTAAATTTGATGAAGAAATATTACTAACAATGCCAGGATTATTTAATGTAGAAAATGCCTTAGCTGCAATTGCTACTGCAATGGTTCTAGACATTCCATTTAAAAACATTTACAATGGTTTAAAAGTTGCTAGAGCAAGTGGTAGAATGGAAGCACATGTTAGTAAAGATGGAAACATTATTGTTATTGTTGATTATGCGCATAATAAATTAAGTTTCCAAAAGTTGTACGAGTCTACTAAGCAAGAATATCCTGATAAAAATATAATTACAGTATTTGGTTGCCCTGGCGGAAAAGCTCAGCTTCGTAGAAGAGATTTGGGTACACTCTCTGGTATTCATTCAAAAATTAGTTATTTAACAGCTGAGGATCCCGGTCCAGAAGAGGCTGTTGATATTTGTAAAGAAATTGCTGAGTACGTTGCTAAAGAACATGGAAACTACAAAATTATTGAAGACCGTGGAGAAGCTATAAAAGAAGCTATTTTAGATAATCCAAATAGTGTTGTTTTAATTACTGGAAAAGGTAATGAAACTAGACAAAAAATCGGCAAAAAATTTATGCCTTGTTTGACAGATACTCAATATGCATTAGAAGCCTTAGAAGAATATAATAAAAAAATAGGATAATACCTAAAAAAAGAATGTCATTTAAATGACATTCTTTTTTTATTTATTTTAATTTAATTGATAATAGCTTACTTATTCCGTTTTCTTCCATAGTTACACCATATACCGAATCCCCTGCTTCCATTGTTCCTTTTCTATGTGTTATTACTAAGAATTGTGTTTGTTTGCAGAATTTCTTTAAATACTCTGCAAATCTGTATACATTAACATCATCTAATGCTGCTTCAATTTCGTCTAGTATGCAGAATGGTGCTGGATTTATTTTTAATATTGCAAATAATAGCGCTATGGCTGTAAATGCCTTTTCCCCACCTGATAATAACATCATGTTTTGAAGTTTTTTGCCTGGTGGTTGAACTCTAATATCAATTCCACATTCTAAAATATTTTCTTCATTTTCTAATATTTTTATATCAACTTTATCTTTAGAAACTTTTAATTCTTTCAACCCTTTTTCAATAGCTTCTGTTGAAGTTTTTCCTTCTACAATAATACTTTTAGCCATTAGAAGATTCCTCCTTATTGTCATCTTTTTCCATAACTTTATTTATAATAAGTCTTTCAATAATCATTAAAATATTACTTGCTAACCAATACAAAGCCAATCCTAATGGAGCAATAATTGCAATCATAACAGACATTACTGGTATCATATACATCATACTATTGCTCATTTGTTGCATTTGTTCTGTCGGATCAACTTCTTTGTTATCCTCCTCGCCAGAAACAACAATATCTTGTTTTTGTTTCTTTTTTTGAGTTACTGTTGTTAGTTTTGTTGATATAATTGAAGTTATAACATAAAGAACTGGAATAACATAAACTCTCCAATCATTTAAGTTTTGTGTTGGAACTTTGCTTAAATCAATTCCTAAAAATTCCATATTCAATCTTAATTGATTGTATTCTTGTTGTTTTTTTACTAGTTCTTCCCTATTTTCTACATTTTCTTGCTCTAATTGTTTAGATATTTCTTGATATTTTGTTTCTGCATAATCAATTGTAGCTATTTGCACATAACTATTATTTGAATTATATCCACTTTCTTTCATTTCAGTTGTATATGCATCAATTAGATTATTATCTATTTTTTTCATATATGTAAGTGGTTGACTAACTAGCCAAAATACAGATAAAATGATTACCAATTGTAAAATAGATGTCAAACATCCACTAAAAGGACTCATTTTTTCTCTTTTATATAATTCTATTGTTTCTTGATTTAATTTTTCTGGATTATTTTTATATTTTTTCTGAATTTCCGACATCTCAGCTTGAAGTGCAGCTGATTTTTTCATTGACTTTTGTTGTTTAATTGTAATTGGTATTAAAATAACTCTTAAAATTACTGAAAATATTAAAATTGCTACACCATAGTTGCTAAAAACCTCATATAACCAATTAAGCAAATAGCCAAATATTCCTGATATAAAACCCATGAAATTCCTCCTAATTTAAAGGGTCATATCCCCCTTTTGCAAAAGGATGACACTTTAATAATCTTTTTATTCCCAAATATATTCCCTTAATACAGCCATATTTTTTTATTGCCTGTATCATATATTCTGAGCAACTCGGATAAAATTTGCAATGTATTCCAAAAGCTCCAATAATTGGTGAAATTATTTTTTTATATCCTTTTAATAGAAAAATAAAAATACTTTTCACTTATAAAAGCCCTGCCTTTGTAAATGATTTTTCCATATCACTTTTTATAATATGAAAATTTACTTGTTCTACTGGTACTTTTTTATTCCACAAAAAAACAATATTATAACCTTGTTTTAGTTGATCTTGAATTAGCCTATAGTTTTCTCTAATTTTTCTTTTAATGTGATTTCTTTTTACTGCATTACATGTCTTTTTAGAAACTGCTATTC
>OLRJ01003017.1_pt1 | contig 11777 bp, 7 predicted proteins | sample 1672741 | NCBI WGS metagenome assembly OLRJ01 (sample SAMEA3136719, study PRJEB25190) | human gut metagenome | biome: human gut; feature: human-associated habitat; material: faeces | place: Austria | collected 2013
CAATATATGATGAAAGATGCTGAAGCTTAAAATGTACTTTTTTCGTTCTATTCTCAGGTTGCATACAAAGCGAAAAACCATTTTTGATTCCGGCTGCGTATTCTTTTCCAAAGCCTTTTAAAGTGAAGAAGATTAGTTTGATCAAAAATCCAATGAATAAAAGCGGAAGATTGATGATGAGCTGTAAAAGTGGCATATTCTTGTAAATTAGATAGATGTTATTGCGTGAGGAGTAGCGTACTTTAAATAAATTATAACGGGATCCGCTTGTACCGCTGCCAACGTGATAAACTTTGGCTGACGGTTCGTACCAGTTTTCATATCCCTGGATTCTGGCGCGATAGCCAATATCAATATCTTCTAAATATGCAAAATGCTCTACATCGAACAGACCAGTTTTTTCTAATAGTTCACGCCTGTATATGGCTGCGCCTGCGCATGCAGTAAATATCTTTTCGCTTTTTTCGTAATCGGAACTGGATTTCCCTTTTCCGCGAGCGTATGCCCATCCGAGCAGGTTATAATAATTACCGGCATCATCAATTTTGTTATGATCATAGTAGGAAATCAGCTTTGCACTGCAGGAAAATATTTTTTCAGACTGACGGATCTTAGTGTATAATTTTTCGATAAAATCCGGAAAAACTTCCGTGTCGTTATTCAATAAAATTACGTATGGTTCTGTGGATTGCTTGATTCCTACATTTACGGCGTAACTGAATCCGTAGTTTTTGTCTAATTCAATAATGGAAGTGTCAGGATAATGCTGTCTGACATAGGAACAGCTGTCATCCTCAGAACCATTATCAACGAAATAGACATGGAAATTTTTATAAGTCTGTTTCTCTAAAGCATCAAAACAGATTTGTAAATACCGAAGCCCGTTATAGTTTGGAATTACAATTGCTATTTTGTCCATGGCTTAACTCCTTTTCCATCGGCCCGTAATCCATAGTTCCAAGAGGCTAATGTCAAATTAGGATTATAGCATGAATCTCCGGATTTTAATAATTGAATCCAATTCGTACGCATAAACTCGATTTCTGTCTGGAAACGACGAGCCTTCGCTTCGCTGTCTTCGGTTCCTCTTGATTTTGACTCGTGATGATACATTTCCACATGAGGATTATATACATTATGATATCCTGCTTTCTGGATGCGAAGGCATAAGTCCACATCATTGAATGCAACAGACAAAGTTTCTTCGAATCCCCCTACCAGATCAAAAATCTTTCGGCTTACCATCATGCAGGCAGCAGTTACTGCGCTGACATTCATCTGAAGAGATGCCTTGTGAAGATATCCACTTCTTGCACGTGGAAGATTTAAGAATGCATGCCCTGCAATTCCACCGATACCGATTATGATTCCTGCATGCTGGATGGTGTTGTCCGGGTAATATAATTTTGCACCTACGGCACCGATTCCCGGACGCTCACAGTTGCTGAGCATTTTCTCAATAAAATCAGGAGAGATGACTTCGATATCGTTATTTAAAAATAAAAGGTATTCGCCCTTGCAGTTTTTGACACCCCAGTTATTGATAGCGGAGTAGTTAAAACCGAATTCAGGGTAGTAAAGAACCTGGATTCCATCTTTTTTTAATTTGTCATAATATTCAAAGGTTGCAGGTTCGGTACTGTTATTTTCAATCACAATAATCTCGTAATTGGTGTAAGTTGCTTTTTCCTTCAGAGATCGGATGCATTGTTTTAATATATCAATGTGATCCTTGTTCGGAATTAAAATAGATACAAGCGGCTGATCTGTCAAAGCATAATCAACATTATAAAACCCATAATCTGAGCGCATACTTACGGAGCCTTTTTCCCCACTTCGTGCTAAATTGTCCTCAATAGCTTTCTTTCCAGCCTCATATGCGTATAGCTTGCTTGCCGGGTTGTCCGCTGTTGAAGCATTGTGGACACGCCAGTGGTACAAGATTCTTGGAATGTGGACAATATTTTTACTAAGCTCAGTACAGCGGAAAATGAAATCATAATCCTGTGCGCCGTTATATTTCGGGTCAAGCCCTTTCACCTGCTTAAGTATCGTTCTTTTTACTACAAAGAAATGACAGATGTAGTTGTTGGAGCGGAGAAGATCCAGGTTAAAATCCGGTTTGAAATGCGGCTGGAAATGCTCGGATAAATCGGTGCTAACCTTATCCTCATCGGTATAAAATACATCAATATCAGGATTTGCTTCTAAGCGGATCGCAATCTCAAAAAGGGCGTCAGGCGCGAGAAGGTCATCATGATCCATGAACCCGATATAATCTCCGGATGCATGCTTAAGTGCCGCGTTTGTATTTTCAGAGATGCCAAGATTATCCGGAATATCAACGGACTTGATTCTGGCATCATTCTTTGCATATTCATCCAGAATGGATCTCATGCGAGAATCATCAGGGCTGGCGTTCCCGATAATGACTTCCCAGTTTTGATAACTCTGGCCTTTCAGGGAATCTAACATCTGACGTAAAAAAACATCAGGGGTGTGATAAGCCGGAACAACGATGCTGATCAGAGGCTGGTGTTTAAAAGAATGCTGTTTCTGTTTCATGAGATCTTCAGGCTTTGCGCGGTACTGTTCATACCATGGACCATAAGGAACGTCTTCTGGTTCCATTCGCTCAGAAAGGCGTACACAAAATTCCTTAAACCCATAATGCTTTAAATATCGAAGTCCTTTTTGAATATTATAGGGCTTTAGTTTCTTTATAAAATGAATAACTTGATTATTTGCCACGTTTATAATTCCTCATTTCTGACTATATTAACTGTATGAATTATACATTATTTTTGCTTGTTTTGTAAACAGAGAAAGATAATACATAACAAAAAATACGAATATGTTAATAAAGTATTAAGAAATGGTTACAAGGGCAAGGGTTGTCGATTAGAAAGATATATAGTATAATTTGAGGATAATAAATCAATGTTTAGATAGAATATTAGATGGAACAGGTGGAAAAAAGTGATAAAAGATAACCAGAAATTACTGAATAGATTACATGTAGTATTAGATGCACTGATTATAATATTTTCTTATGGAGTGGCATGGCTGATTAGGTTCAAGAGTGGCTTTTTTGAATTATCGTCATGGTATCTGTCCCTGGAGCAGTATATGAAATTGCTGATTTATATTGTTCCGTTATATTTAATCTTATACTATGCGTTTCATTTGTACACATCGAAGCGGGTGCAAGGAAGACGACTGGAAGCATGGCACATTGTTCAGGCCAATACGGTCGGACTTATGGTCTTGATTTTATTCCTGTATTTAGGAAAGATGATGGATTATTCCCGTAAGATGTTTTTTGTATTTTATTGTGTGAATATTTTCTTAGAGGTCATTGTACGTAATTTTATACGCATGGTCTTAAGGAAATACAGAAAGCAGGGATATAATCAGAAGCATGTCTTGTTGATTGGATACAGCCGGGCGGCAGAAGGCTACCTGGACCGCGTGATGACACATTCGGAGTGGGGATATATTGTGAATGGAATTCTGGCAGATAACGTACCGGATCAGACAGAATATCGAGGTGTGAAGGTGATTGGAGATACGGAAAAACTGGCTTCGATTTTGCAGGAAAATCAGATGGATGAGATTGTAATTACGTTAGGCTTGTCAGAATATTCCAAATTGGCGCATATTGTGAATATGTGTGAAAAATCTGGTGTACATACAAAGTTTGTTCCAGATTACAATAATGTCATACCGACAAAGCCTTATACGGAAGATATACTTGGTATGCCAGTCATCAATATCAGGCATGTGCCGCTGAATAGCAATGTACTGAATGCATTTGCAAAACGTGCGGTTGATATTTTTGGTGCGGTAGTGGCAATTATTCTGTTTTCACCGGTTATGCTGGTCACAGCGATTATTATAAAAGCAACATCACCGGGAGCGTTGATTTTTAAACAGGAGAGAATAGGAAGACATAATAGACCATTTTATATGTATAAGTTTCGCTCTATGGTTGTACAAGATGAGAAGGATGAGAAAAAAGGCTGGACGACCAAGAATGATCCGCGTGTAACTCCGATAGGAAAGTTTATACGTAAGACAAGTATTGATGAGCTGCCACAGCTGTTTAATATTTTAAAAGGAGATATGTCTCTTGTGGGACCAAGACCAGAACGTCCACAGTTTGTAGAGAAATTTAAAGAAGAGATACCGAGATATATGATTAAGCATCAGGTTCGTCCAGGACTTACTGGTTGGGCACAGGTGAATGGATACAGGGGAGATACGTCTATTCGCAAGAGAATTGAATATGATCTTTATTATATTGAAAACTGGACATTGGGATTTGATTTTAAAATTATTTTCCTGACATTCTTTAAAGGTTTTATTAACAAGAATGCGTACTAGAAAAAAGGGAGTGTAACAATGGCACAGAAGCGACTGAATAAAAGACAACAGAGACTGGAACGACAACGCAGAATAAAGAAAAAGCGCCGGAAGAGACTAGCCATTATAATGATTGAAATTATAATACTTGCAGGGCTTGGAGTTGTGGCGTATGGAATGTTCGTAATGGATAAAATGGAAACCACAACATTGAATAAAGATAAATTGGAAGTCTACAAGGATACAGGAGACTATACCAATATAGCATTGTTTGGACTGGATTCCAGAGATGGAGAGATGGAAGGTGGAGTGCAGAGTGACTGTATTATGGTTGCAAGTATTAATAATAAGACAAATGAAATTAATCTAGTTTCTGTATATCGTGATACTTTGATGAAAGTAACATCGGAGAAGTATGGAAAAGCTAATTCGGCTTATAATATTGGCGGTCCGACAGAGGCAATTGCGCTTCTGAACCGGAATTTGGATTTAGATATTGAAAAATATATCAGTGTGAATTTTAATGCTCTGGCAGACATTGTAGATGCTTTGGGTGGAATTGAGATTGAGATGACAGAGGAAGAAGTTGTCCATACAAATAATTACGCTAAAGAGACTTCAGAGGTTGTCGGAAGAAAGACAACTGAATTAAGTGGGGCAGGTGTACACAAGTTGGATGGAATACAGGCTGTATCTTATGCGAGAATCCGGTATACAGCAGGTATGGACTTCAAACGTACGCAGAGACAGCGCCTTGTGTTGGAGAAGATTGTAGAAAAAGCACAGAAGGCAAATGTGATTACATTGAATAACATTGTAAATAAAGTGATGCCTCAGGTTTCCACGAACTTAACAACAAGCAACATGCTGGGACTGGCAGCACATGCTGCGGATTATAAATTAGGGCAGATGTCTGGATTCCCGTTTGAAGTGACGACTTGTGAAAAGGTAAAGAATCATAAAGGGTCTTATGTGACTGCAGTAGGACTTGAAAAAAATGTAAGCGAATTGCATGAATTCCTTTTTGGAGAGAAGGATTATGAGCCGTCTGACACTGTAAAGGATATCAGCAACGAAGTTATCTATATGACAGGTGTAGATCCGGAAACTTATGGAACAACGACAGATTATACTTATAAAAGTGGTGGAGAGGATTCGGAAAATTAAATTAAGGGGTTAAAGAAATTGAAAGTAGATGTGATAATTCCGACATATAAGCCGGGAAAAGAATTTCAAGAGTTAATACACAGACTTCAGAAACAGACATATCCCATACACAGGATTATTGTTATCAATACGCAAACGGGAGTCTTTCCGACAGAATTGGAATCAGAACCATATCAGATAGAGGTCACGCATATCAGACCGGAAGATTTTGATCATGGTGGTACAAGAAACATGGGAGCAAGTATTTCACAAGCTGATATTGTTTTGTATATGACTCAAGACGCGGTTCCGGAAGATGAGCGTTTAATTGAAACATTTGCAAATGTATTTGAAAAACATCCGGAGATTGGAATTGCATATGGAAGGCAGCTGCCAAGGGAAGACTGTAACGTAATTGAACGATATACGAGACGATTTAATTATCCAGAAAAAAGCAGAATCAAATCAAAAGTTGATTTACCACAGCTTGGAATCAAAACATTTTTTTGCTCAGATGTCTGTGCGGCTTATCGAAGAAATTATCTTTTGAGTGCAGGAGGATTTGAAGATCCAACTATATTTAATGAAGATATGATTTTTGCTGGAAAGAGGATATTAGCTGGAGATAAGGTGGCATATGTGGCAGATGCAAAAGTGATACATTCACATAATTATACGGGAAATCAACAGTTTCATCGTAATTTTGATCTTGCAGTGTCACAGGCGCAACATATAGAAGTGTTTGAAGGAGTTCCGTCAGAAGGAGAAGGAATCCGTATGGTAAAAGCGACTGCAAAATATCTGATCCGGAGCGGACAGCCGTTAAAAGTCTGGACGCTGGTATACCAGTCAGGCTGCAAGTATGCTGGATATTTTCTTGGAAAAAGATATAAAAAGTTACCCAAATGGATGATTCTGAAATGTACGTCAAGTCCTAAATATTGGAAAAAATCTTAAGAAACACGATTTTTGTTGAATTTTATGGAAAAATAAGATATTATTAACCTGTTTAATTCTGTTCAAAGAAAGGAAGTTTCGATGGCAAAGCAAAGAAGAAGTAATAGAAAAGTACATAGAGGAAGAAGAAAGAAGAGAGGCTTTTCTACCTGGTCACTTGGAAAGAAGATAGGAGTAATCGCAGTCAGCATTTTACTGGTGCTCGTAGTAGGAGGCGGAGCTGCTGCTGCGGCTTATGTATCGAGTAAAGTGGATAAGATGGAAGTAAAGCAGCTGGATACGAATAAACTGGAGATTAATCAGGAAGTAGAGCACAGAACAGGATATCTGAATGTTGCGCTGTTTGGAGTGGATTCCAGAGAAGCAGCTCTGGGAAAAGGAACCCGTAGTGATACAATTATGATTGCAAGTCTGAACCAGGAAACAGGAGAAGTAAAGATCAGTTCTGTGTATCGTGATACTTTGCTTCAGCAGTCAGACGGAACCTATAATAAAGCAAATGCTGCCTATTCATTTGGTGGTGTTGAAGGGGCAGTGGCATTATTGAATAAAAATCTGGATTTGGATATCCAGCATTATGTGACTGTGAATTTCAATGCGTTGTCAGATGTGATTGATACATTAGGCGGATTAGAAATTGAACTGACAGACGAAGAAGCTGTACATATGAACAATTATTGCGTTGAAACGTCTAAAGTAACAGGAAAAAGTTATGAACCCGTAGAAGGTGGCGGACTGAAACAATTAAATGGAGTTCAGGCTACTTCATATTGTCGAATCCGCTATACAAAGGGAGATGATTTCAGACGTACAGAACGTCAGCGTCTAGTCATCCAGAAAGTCGTAGAAAAATTACAGAGTTCTAATCTGGCAACAATTAATAAAATTGCAGATGATGTTTTTGAGGAAGTAGGAACCAATTTTACTTTACCAGAGATTCTTTCTTATGCAAAAGATTTTAAAAAGTATAAATTAGGTGAGACAACAGGTTTCCCATTCAATGTTACAACTGGAACATTGAGTGGTATTGGAAGTTCCATTATTCCGACAAGTTATGTAAATGATGTGCAGCAGTTACATCAGTTCTTCTTTGGAGACGATGGATATACACCTTCAGAGACAGTACAGAATATAGGAGCAGGAATTCAGAAGAAATCTACAGATATCGGAAAAGGCACCACAAAGGACGAGGACAGCTATTATGATGACGATTCCAGTGGCAGTTCTTCCAAAAACTCTAAAAAGAGTTCCAGTGGAAGCAGTAATTCCGGAAACAGTTCCAGTGGAAGTGGATCAGGAAGTAACAGTTCCGGAAGTGGTTCATCAGGAAGCGGATCAGGCAGTGGCTCCGGCAGCAGTAGTTCAGGCGGCAGTTCCGGAGGAGGAAGTGAATCTGGCGGAAGCAGCTCTGGTGGAAGCAGTTCCGGAGGCGGAAGTGAATCTGGCGGAAGTGGTTCCGGCGGCAGCAGTTCCGGTGGCGGAAGTGAATCTGGTGGAAGCAGCTCCGGCGGCGGAGAATCTTCCGGTGGTGAAAGTGCAGAATAATGTATAACCATTCTTAAAATACAGAAACTATAGAAAAAAGAGGTAAAGTACATGAAGTTTTTAAAGAAAGTACTGGCTGCAGTTGCCTGTGTATGTGTGCTGGCTACCAGCGTGACACTGACATCCCATGCAGCTGGCGGCAGAATTTCTTTTGCAGATCCGAGTACGGCTGTGGGAGATATGGTAGACGTAAAATGTGTTTTAAAATCCAGCAGTGGATCTCTTGGAAGTTCATCAGTAACACTTTCTTATGATGCCAGTGCATTGAAGTTTAATTCCGGCGATGGAGTGACCGGTGGTGATGGAACCCTGACATACTCAGGAGATGGCGGCTCTTCAGAAGTGTCATTTACCATGACATTCCAGGCACTGCAAGAAGGTTCCACAGAGATTACGGTAGCATCTCAGGATGTGAAATCCAGTTCTGGTTCAGAGGTTAAGTTGACAGAAGGAAAATCTACAGTGACAATCGCTGCCGGAGATCCTTCTAAGATCGTGGATGATACTCAGGCAGCAGAAGGTGCTGACACAGCAACTAGTGGCGATGTTACAGTTGAGGTGAACGGTACATCTTATACGCTGAGTGATTTTGTAGAAGCTTCTGTTCCAGCAGGATTTACAAAGACAACAATGAATTATGAGGGCGCTGACCGCCCAATGGCTTATAACGAGACAAATGGTGTTTACCTTGCTTATCTGACATCAGCGGATGGTAATTCCAATTTCTTCTTATATGATGATTCAAATGCAACATTTGCACCATATGAAGAGATTGATATTTCCGATACAACAACGATTGTTCTGTTAAGTGATACAAGTGTGAAGCTGCCATCTAATTATGCGCAGACAACACTGACGCTGAATGGACAGGAATTCCCTGTATGGCAGGATAATGACAAAGATGGATTCTATCTGATGTATGCTGTAAACAACAATGGTACGAAGAATTTCTACGAGTATGATTCTCAGGAGAATACGTATCAGAGATGTGATGTAAAGCAGGATACCGGAGCAAGCAATGCTAAGAAAAAGGCCAATGGTTTCTTTAATAAGATGCAGAATGTGATCGACGGACATTTTAAAGTGTTTGCGATTATCTTTATTGTTATTTTCCTTCTTCTCATTATCCGTTTGATTGTGGTTCGTGTGAAGCTTCGTAACCGTGATATTGAGCTGGATGATCTGTATGATGAGTATGGAATCGACTTAGAAGAGGAAGAACCGGAACCGGCTCCGAAGAAGAAAAATAAAAAGAAAGCTCAGCCGGCTCCTAAGAAGGGCAAAAAGAAAAAAGTCGTAGACGAAGATGATTTCGATGACTACGATGATGACGAATTTGACGATGATGACGATGATGATGATGACGATCGTTATGATAGCAAGCGTTATGATGACGAAGATGATTATGCAGATGATGACTTTGAAGAAGAGGAATTTGATGAAGTCAGAGAAGCACCGCTTCGTACAGTGAAATTCGATGATTTTAATACCATTACGGATATGTCTTTATATGAAGATGAGAACTTCGAATCATTTGTGATGGATGAGGAAGAAGAGGATGATATGGTAGATGATTTAGATGATCTGCTCAGTGAGCGTCCGAAGGAGAGACGCAGCCATTCTGAGAAGGATGACACATTCCAGGTAGATTATATTGATCTGGATTAATAAGAGTGAAATGAGTAACCAGGGAGGAATGCATAATGTAAGATGCATTCCTCTCTTAATAAATGGAACTTAAAAGACATAAATGGAGTTTGAAAGGCATAAATGGAGTTTGAAAGGCATAAATGGAGCTTAAAAGGCAGCAGGAGGGATTATGTACGATTATATTATTGTAGGGTCTGGGCTTTATGGAGCAATCTTTGCCCATGAGGCTATGAAGGCAGGAAAGAACTGCCTCGTTGTAGAGAGGCGTTCGCATATCGGTGGAAACATTTATACAAAAGAGATGGAAGGAATCCAGGTGCATCAGTATGGAGCACATATTTTCCACACAAGTAATAAAGAGGTGTGGGATTACATTGGACAGTTTGCAACATTTAACCGTTATACGAACTGCCCGGTGGCATATTATAAAGGCCAGATGTACAATATGCCGTTCAATATGAATACATTTCATAAGATCTGGGGTGTGATCACACCGGCAGAGGCGAAGGCTAAGATTGAGGAACAGGTGAAGGAATATGGCGTGAAGGAGCCGAAGAACCTGGAAGATCAGGCAATCAGCCTGGTTGGAAAAGATATTTATGAGATCCTGATCAAGGGGTACACTGAGAAGCAGTGGGGAAGGCGTGCGACAGAGCTGCCGCCGGAGATCATTAAGAGACTGCCGGTCCGCCTGACTTATGATAACAATTATTTTAATGACCTTTATCAGGGGATTCCGGTGGGAGGCTACACGCAGATCATTGAGAAGATGCTGGAAGGCGCGGAGGTCCGTTTGAATGTGGATTATCTGAAAGAAAAAGAAAATCTTCGCCCACTCGGTAAAAAAGTAGTGTATACTGGACCTGTAGATGCATATTTTGACTATTGTTTTGGTGAATTAGAATATCGTACGGTCCGTTTTGAGACAGAGATTCTGGATACAGACAATTATCAGGGAAATGCGGTGGTCAATTATACAGAGTATGAAGTTCCATATACAAGAATCATTGAGCATAAGCATTTTGAATTTGGAACCCAGGAGAAGACCGTTATTTCCAGAGAGTATCCGGTGACATGGAAGAAAGGGGACGAACCTTATTATCCGGTCAATGATGAGAAGAATACAGCACTTTATGCAAAATACAAAGAGCTGGCAGAGAAGCAAGAGAACGTAATCTTTGGAGGGCGTCTGGGACTTTACCGTTATATGGATATGCATCATGTAGTGGATGCGGCGTTACAGGCTGTAAGAGAAGAAATGAAATAAATGATAACGAGGTTAGAAACCGGGTATCATCAAAGGAAGATAATGAATGTAAAGAAGGAGAAAGTATTATGAAATGGAAGCAGTTTCGTTTAAAAACAACGACACAGGCGGAGGATATTGTGAGCAGTATGCTGGCAGATCTTGGAATTGAAGGTGTGCAGATTGAGGATAAGATTCCGCTTACAGAACAGGATAAGGAGCAGATGTTCGTGGATATTCTGCCAGATATCCCAGATGATGACGGGACAGCATATTTGACATTTTATCTGGATGAGGAAGAAGATGTGGCGCCGGTTCTTATGAACGTGAGAAAAGAACTGGAAGATATGCGTGCATTTCTTGATGTTGGGGAGTGTACTATTGAGGAATCTGAGACGGAAGATGTAGACTGGGTCAACAACTGGAAGCAGTACTTCCATCAATTCTATATAGACGACATTCTTGTAATCCCATCCTGGGAAAAAGTAAAGCCGGAGGACAGCGACAAGATGGTCATTCACATTGATCCGGGGACAGCATTCGGAACAGGTATGCATGAGACGACACAGCTTTGCATCCGGGCGTTGAAAAAATATGTGACATCCGAGACGGAGATTTTAGATGTTGGTTGTGGAAGCGGGATTCTTGGAATGCTGGCGCTTAAGTTCGGGGCAAAGCATTCTCTTGGAACAGATCTTGATCCATGCGCCATTGATGCGACTCACGAGAATATGGAAGTGAATGGGATCCGCAAGGATCAGTATGAGGTCATGATCGGAAACATCATTGACGATAAGGCTGTTCAGGATGCGGTTGGATATGAAAAATATGATATTGTAGCAGCAAATATTCTGGCAGATGTCCTTGT
>OLRJ01003018.1_pt1 | contig 11777 bp, 7 predicted proteins | sample 1672741 | NCBI WGS metagenome assembly OLRJ01 (sample SAMEA3136719, study PRJEB25190) | human gut metagenome | biome: human gut; feature: human-associated habitat; material: faeces | place: Austria | collected 2013
TCACACTGATGACCTGTAATGGACAGGCTCCATTTGTTACCATCTTCATGTATTTGGATGAAGTGCCGGAAGGCCGCACCAGAGATGACCTTGCCATGATCATTGAGGAAGTTATGGCACAGCGTATGCAGGGTGTTAAAAATGAGCGTGGTGCCTGGATCACTCCTGCATTCCCTAAACTGATCTATGTGTTGGATGAGGATAATATTACCGAAGATTCCAGATACTGGTATCTTACAGAATTAGCTGCCAAATGTACTGCCAAACGTATGGTTCCGGATTATATTTCCGCCAAGATCATGCGGGAACTGAAGGGAGGCAATGTTTACCCATGCATGGGCTGCCGCTCTTTCCTGACAGTAGAGGACTCTCAGCGTAATGCAGATGGTTCTTACAAGTTCTATGGCCGTTTTAATCAGGGTGTTGTTACCATCAACCTGGTAGATGTAGCCTGCTCTTCCGAAGGCAATATGGACCGTTTCTGGCAGATCCTGGATGAACGTCTGGAGCTTTGCCACCGTGCACTCCGCTGCAGACATGAACGCCTTCTTGGTACTGTTTCGGATGTAGCACCTATCCTGTGGCAGTATGGTGCACTTGCCAGACTTCAAAAGGGTGAAACTATTGACAAGCTTTTATATGGCGGCTACTCCACTATTTCACTTGGATATGCAGGTATCCACGAAATGTGTGTACGAATGACAGGCAAATCCCATACGGATCCGGAAGCCCGCCCCTTTGCCCTTCAGGTTATGCAGCGTTTAAATGACAAATGTGCCCAGTGGAAAGCAGCTGAGAATATCAGTTATTCCGTATATGGTACTCCTATGGAATCTACCACTTATCGTTTTGCTAAATGCCTGCAGAAACGCTTTGGTATCATCCCAGGCGTAACAGACCGTAATTATATTACCAATAGTTATCATGTTCACGTAACAGAGGAAATAGACGCTTTCACCAAGCTGAAGTTCGAGGCCGCATTCCAGAAGTTATCTCCTGGCGGTGCTATCAGTTATGTAGAAGTTCCAAATATGCAGAATAACATCCCTGCTGTTTTATCTGTTATGAAATTCATTTATGACAACATCATGTACGCAGAATTAAATACCAAAAGCGATTACTGTGACATCTGCGGTTATGATGGGGAAATTCTGATCAAAGAGGATGACAATGGCAAACTGATCTGGGAATGCCCTAAATGCGGTAACCGTGATCAGAATAAAATGAGTGTAGCCCGCAGGACCTGCGGATACATTGGCACCCAGTTCTGGAATCAGGGTCGTACCCAGGAGATTAAGGATCGTGTGCTTCATCTGTAAAACTGACTATCTGTTCCAAAGGAGATTATATCATGCATTATGGTACTATTAAGCCTTATGACATTGCCAATGGCACCGGCGTTCGTGTAAGCCTGTTTGTTTCCGGCTGCCGTCATCATTGTAAAGGCTGCTTTAATTCCGAAACCTGGAACTTTGATTATGGACAGCCCTTTACAGAAGCAACACACAGATCCATCATAGAGTTTATGAAGCCTTCGTATATAGAAGGCTTCTCTCTTCTTGGCGGTGAGCCTTTCGAGCCTGAGAACCAGCAGGTTCTTGCAGGTCTTCTGAAGGATATCCGCAAGACCTATCCGGACAAAACCATCTGGTGCTACACCGGTTATCTCTACGATGTGGATCTGATCCCGGGAGGTAAAGTCTATACCCCATTTACAGAAGAAATGCTTTCCTGCATAGATGTTCTTGTAGATGGTGAATTTGTAGAAGCTTTGAAAGACATTTCCCTTGCCTTCCGAGGCAGCAGCAACCAGCGGATCCTGCATTTAAAAGAAATCCGTAAGCAGGCATAAGCATCACATATGAACTATCAGATTAAAAAAGATCCTGTACCAACTCCGCAGCTTATCATTTCTGCGAACTGATACAGGATCTTCTTTTGTGGTCAAATGTTTGTCCCCTCTGACCTTTAAGCCATCCCCAGTCTTCTTGCTTCTTTGATCAAGTCAAACAGACGATGGTTACAAGTTCCCTCCGGCACTTCTGTAACGATCACACGCTGGCATTTCTTCATTAGAGCCAGTGCCTGCTCATAGGTTTCCTTTGATATGTCAGAAAAAGGCTGCTCTGTAACTGTTTGTGCGGCCAGTTCTTTGGCTAATCGATAATCAATATCATTGGTATAAAGGATGCCTGCTGCAAATGGTATCCCCTCTTTTTGAAGGGAACGGTAAACCGGAATCCCGCTTCCTGCCCCTGAGATCACAAACACCTTTGGCTCCCCTTCCGGTCTTGGAAGTTCAATACTTCCAAAAACAGGATCATAAAAGCCATTGTTAATCTCATACAAATCCCTGATGATCTCTTCTTTAAAAATCTCCTCCGGAACCCCGTAATGGGAAATCTGCTCTCCCTTTACGCAGATGATCTTATCTGCAATTTTCTGGGCAAGATCGATCTCATGAAGGGACATAACCACTGTGATCCCTTTTTCCTTTGCCATAGAACGAAGAATAGATAAAAGATCCAGCTTATGACGGATATCCAGAAATGAGGTAGGCTCATCCAGAATGATCATATCCGGTTCCTGACAGATTGCCCTTGCAAGCAGCACTCTTTGTCTCTGACCGTCACTGATGGCATTAAAATCCCTGCCGCCTAGCTCCACCGCATGGACAGCCTTCATCGCCTGATCCACTTTGTCTTCATCTTCTCTTGAAAGCACGCCAAGTCTTCCTGTATAAGGATAACGCCCTGTAGCAACAATATCATGACAGGTCATCAGTTCCGGACGGATCCTTTCTGTAAGTACCACTGCCATTTCTGTAGACAAGGTCTTATAAGATAATTCCTGCAGATCCCTGGAGGCAATATAGACTCTCCCGCCGATCAGTTCCAGCTGCCTGGTAATACTTTTCAAAATGGTAGATTTACCAGATCCGTTAGGCCCGATGAGAGTAACGATCTCACCTTTTTCAATGTTAATATTAATATCATGGATCAGGGGCTGTTTGTGATAACCTACTGCCAGATCCTTCATCTGAAAATAATAATCCATCAGGCCTGCCTTCCTTTCTTGCGAAGCATCATTACGATTACTACCGGGGCACCGAAAATAGATGTTACTGTACTGATATTCAGTTCCAGTGGTGAAAAGGCCATTCTGGCGATCAGGTCACACATCATACAGAACACAGCGCCTCCCAGGAACACGCCTGGAATCACCACAAGTGGCCTGGCTGTTTTCAACGCCAGCTTTACCAGGTGAGGCACTGCGATCCCCACAAAAGAGATCGGTCCGGCAAAAGCAGTAACACATCCGGAAAGGATACTGGATAAAAGGATCAGGGCGATCTTAAATACTTTAATACACCCATGCTCTGGGCATAAGCTTCCCCAAGCTGGAATGCACCAATAGGCTTTGCCATGAAAAACAGGATCAAAAAGGTAATCCCTATGATAATGGCAGAAACCTGCACATTGCTCCAGCTCATACCTGAAAAGCTGCCCTGGGACCATCCATGAAGATTTACAATATCCGAATCCTCTGCAAAGGTGATCACAAAATCTGTGATGGCAGAACAGATATATCCGATCATGATCCCGGCTACCAGAAGGGTGGCCATGCTGTGCAGCCTTCTGGAAAACAGAAGGATAAATGCCACAGATATAAGCGAACCGATAAAAGCCGCAACAACCAGTGTATAGGAAGAAACCACATGAAATCTTTGGAGGAATACGATCATAGTCAAAGCAACCATCATCTTCGCTCCGGAAGAAATCCCAAGCACAAACGGACCTGCAATAGGATTTGAAAAAAAGGTCTGTAATAAAAATCCGGAAAGAGAAAGCCCTCCTCCCAGGATGGCTGCCATCAGGATCCTGGGAAAACGGATTTTCCAAATAATATTGTATGCTGTAGCATCACCGCTTTTGGTGAAAATGATCTTGAAAATATCCGGGACTGATATGTGTACACTTCCTGTGTTAATATTCAGTACAGTGATCAGGCAAAATGCAAAGATCAGGCCTATAAAAACCACTGCATATCTGGATCGTCTCCGGAAATTTTCCATATGAAAGCTTGTATTTTCTGTTGATCTCTCCATCAGCTCACCCTTGTAAGGAAGGTCATATCCTTCTCATCTCCATCTGTCAGCATCAGATGCACATCCTTGATCAGTTCTCCTACAATGTCTGTAGCCTGATACAGCTGTTTGCCTGTACACCACACATTGCCGTCTTTTACTGCTTTAAAATCTGCAAACAGATCGCTTTTTGCAAGAAGATCGTCAATGCTTGTAATAGGGCTGTCAATGGATGCATTATAAATAAGGTAGTCTGCATTCACCGCCTGATTATAGAATTCCTCCATGGTAAGGCGGACAGAAGATCCTGTGCCTTCTGTATTTTTCAGATCAGGAAAAATATATCTTCCCCCTGCAATCTCGATCATCTTGGGAATATAGTCATCACTGGTACGAACTACTGCGGATCCATCCGTATTGATATAGAAATAAGCAACGGTTTTCTCTGTGTTGGTAAACCCGCTTAAATCCTCGATCACCTTTGCCTGATCATCAAAGAATGCCGCTGCTTCCTTCTCTTTACCAAGCAGCACGCTGTAAAGCTTCACCCATTCCGTTCTTCCCAACGGATGTGTTTCATAACTAGAGTGATCAATCATAACCGGGATTCCCAGTTCTTTGATCATCTCAGCCACCTTTGGAGAATGAAGGATCATGGTAGATTCAATAGCAAGATCACAATCCTCATTGATCAGAAGCTCATAATCCGGTTCATCATATTTTCCTGCAAAAAGAATCTTTCCATCTTCCATAGCCTGAGCTGCATCATCCACATACCAGCCGGAGGCCTGTGTCCCTGAAAGTCGGATGCTGTCCAGCCCGTCAATGGCATTGAACAAAGCCATTGCTGAAGTTGCAGCCAGGTAGATCCTGGAAACCGGCTTCTGGATCACAGTAATGCTTTTGTCCATATCTGCCGGAGCTTCTTTGCCTTCCGGAACCACAAGGAACTGACCGTCATCTTTAATATCGATCAGCGCATATCCGTCATTGTAATAAAACACATGAAAACACTGCGCATATTTCAGCTCCATTTCTGACTCATAGGTAAGTCCAGGGATCTGAGGTGCCTCATCCTTAAACTCCTCATCCGCTGCTGTGTCTGAAGCAATTTCTTCTGCCATTACAGGTATGCCTGCTGTAGTAAATGCCATCACAGCAGTAAGCAAGACAGCACATATCCTCTGTTTCATTTTTTTATTAAACATGGATCTGTCTCTCCTTTCTACTTTCTGTTGTTATTGTTATTTCACATCAAAGATTGTCTTGTAAACTTCTTCCCATTCTGCCACTGCCTCATCATTTTCTTCATCTGAAGATCGGTCTACAATGAACGGGATCTCAAGAAGTGCAAATCTCTGGGCAGTGCTCCTTAGTTCTTCTGTTTTTGCATCCAGATCCTCTTCTGTCTTAGGAAGGATATCGGATGGCAGGATAGCAAGGGTGCACTGGCTTTTCAGCATCGTCTTATAATCCAGGTCTGTATAAGTCCCTGTGCTTTCCAAAGTTCCTGCTTCCACAGCAGATGACAGAGCTTCAGGAAGATCGGTAAGGTCTGATCCTATCATGGAAATCTTGTCTGTCAATCCCAGCTTATCCATGGCCTCCGCTGCATTTGCAGAGTCTACATAAGTTTTCTCTACAGGCTTCCGGATCAGGATCACATCTTTATCAAGACCTGCCGGAACATCTGCATCTTCCGGAACGATCAGATATTTGATCACATTTCCCATATAAAGCTGTTCGATCTTATCCCCTGTAGACTCTGCAGGAGCAGAAGAACCGCTTTCCTCTTCAGGAGCTGCTGCCATGGATTGTTCCTCATCAGAAGTCACAGCTGCTGTTTCTTCGTCCTCAGATACTGCTGCAGTTTCTTCATTGCCTGCTGCTGTTTCTTCTGTATTTGCTTCGCCTTCTGCCTGAACAGATTCTTTTGTACGGGCAGTATCAGTGGTCATATCCACCTCAAGAAGTGTAATGTCATTTTCATAATGATACACTTTCAGGTGTTTTGCATGTTCCAAAGTAGTTTCATCCTTGTACTCAAGACCGGTGATCTCCGGTGCTTTGTCGTCCAGCTTTTTATTACCAGTGGAAACCATACTGTCAGAAGAAGATGGATTTTCTTTGTCTTTGTCGCTTTTGTTGTCTGCACCATTCAAATATACAAATATACTGTATTGGATCTCATGAGGCACAGACATTCTGGTGGTCATACCAATGATAGAATTATTTTTATTTAAGGCTACAGGAATCACAAATGTGGAACCGCCGCCGCTGTGATCCGGATAGTACATATTTCCGTTAGCTTTCACATAGCCGTATGCATCACTGCTGAAGGTAATGGTCGCATATGCCTGACCACCTGTAATGGATACCTTACTGCAGCTGATCTGCACCTTACCGGTTCCACCGGACCAGGAAAACTTATCCGGTACATAAGAACCATCCTTCAGACCTGTAGAGCTGTCTACCTTAGATGTACCGCCGCTAAGATCGGATTCATACTTGGATTCCTTGTCCACATCCTTTCCCGGTGTTTGTACCTTATTGTTTTTCTTGTTTTTATCTTTTTTGTCTTTTTTATTTTTATCCTTTTTATTGTTTTTCTTTTTGTCATCCTTCTTTTTGTTCGGATCACTGTTATTATCCTTATTTTCCTGTTCTGGATTGGATGGATCCTCCTGAACATCCAGATCTGCGATCTTTTCCAAAGTGCCGGAATTAAAAGTAAGGATACGGTCATACCACAGATTATGGCTCTTGGAATGTCCGGCTACTGCAATGCCTGTATCCAGGGCAGAAACAGGTACCGGATATGTGTATTTGCCTGCTGCATTTGGAGTAAAAGGAATCCAGGTGGAGCGGTCAGCCTGATCTGCTTCTTCTTTTGTGCCCATAAACAGATAATCATAGCCTACGCCGCTAAGTGTAAGGATTGCTGTCATCACACCATCTTTGGAGGTAAGCTGACAGTCTACCACACGGAACATAAATGCGCTGGAGGTAACATTGATCTTATATACTCCATTTGGAATAGCCGGAGCTGGTGTCTGAGTTGGGGTTGGAGAAGGTATCTGGGTCGGCTCTGGGATAGCGGTCGGTTCCGGTATGGCAGTAGGCTGGGGACTATCTGTGGGCTGTGGTATACTGGTGGGAGCCGGCACTACATCCGGGACTGTGATGGTACAGTCTTTGCCAGTATACCATTTGATCTCTCCGCCGTTATTACTGTTTCCCGGCACCACATAAAGAACCTGATTTTTCATTTCTGCAGGAACATCAAAGGTAAAACGAAACGTTCCATCTGTATCAGCAGTTCCTGTTATTACCTTTGATTTATCTGCATCTTCTTTTTTGCCCACATATAGTCTGTCAAACACACTGTCATTGCCTTTCACCACCAGGGTGATCTTGTCTTCAGCTGCTGTATAGTCTATAATGATTGGGCTGAACTCTTTATCCTTGAAAATATCTTCCTCTTCCGGATCTTTTTCCTCCGGGTCTTTTTCTTCCGGATCTTTTTTCTCTGTATCTTCCTTTTCAGAATCTTTCTTTTCTGAGTCTTTAGATTCTGTATCTTTCTTTTCAGTATCCTTCTTTTCTGATTCCTTTTCCTGGGAATCTTTCTTTTGCGGATCTTCTCCTTCAGAGTCTTTAGACTCATTAACAGCTTCCTTTTTATCGGTTTCTGCATTATTTAGTGCTTCTTTTTCTGGCACAACTGTAGGTGAAACAGATATCTCCGGCATTTCTGATGGCTGGGGAGCCAGGGAAATGGCAGGAATCTGATCACTGTTCTCCTGATTCTCACCAAAAGCTGCCACAGCTGGAGTGACGGACATGGCAGCGGTTAAAAAAAGTGCAAGAAATCTTGTTGAATTACGTTTCATATGAATCTCCTCTGTTAAACAGGAATCTGCCCTGCAAAATATTGTGCCACACAATGCTTCACAGGACAGTTTTCTTTATCTGTATCTACTATTGTTTATTTGTAACTGTAAAAATACGGAACAGTTACATTTATTTTACTTTTACTGTGCAGGTTGCTTTCTGCTTGCCTACAGTAACTGTGATCTTAGCGGTTCCTTTTTTCAGGGCTTTTACTTTTCCCTTGGAATCTACGGTTGCCACTTTCTTGTTGCTTGACTTAAATGCTGCTTTCTGTCCAGTTGTTTTGGGAGTGGTTGTTACTTTTAATTTGGCAGACTTGCCAGCTTTTAAGGTAAGCTTGCTCTGTACCTTTACACTGGTGCATGGATCCACAACAGAAACTTTCACCGTTGCCTTCTTGCCGTTTGCTGTTACTGTAATCGTAGCTTTGCCGGCTTTCTTTGCAACGATCTTACCTGTCTGGTCTACTGCTGCAACATTCTTATTGGAAGATTTCCATTTCAGGGTTGTGGTTGCACCTGTTGGATTCACTTTATAAGAAACATAAGTCTGAGTTCCCTTATTCATGGTAAGGGCTGCCTTTTTCATCTTAAGGGATTTTACTTTTACTGCTTTTTTGGTTACTGTTACAGCAATGGTCTTTTCCTTAGATCCTGCTTTTACAGTGATCTTGGTCTTACCTGCTGCTTTTGCAGTGATCTTACCAGCATCGTTTACTGTAGCAACGGAAGGATTCTGGGAAGTGTATACCACCTTGTCTGTGGTATTTGCAGGTGCTGCAATGGCACTGACTGTCCTGGAGGCTCCTGCCTTTAAGGTAAGCTTGGAAACAGAAACCTTTAATGAGGTTGCTGCAACTGCTGCAGGTGTGGGAGCTGGTGTCTCAGTAGGTGCCGGTGTAGCAGTAGGTACCGGTGTAGCTGTAGGTGCCGGTGCCTCATTCAATGTTACATGAAGAGTATAGGCGATCTCATGTGCCACGCTCATACCTGTGGTCAGTGCAAGGATCTTCACATCTTCATTCAGGTCAACCGGGATCCTGTATGTAACGCCGGAAGTATTCACTGTACCGTTAAATAACTGATTATTTGCCTTTACATAAACATATTTCTTGCTGCTGAATGTAACATCTGCAAATGCCTTGCCATTTTCAACAATAACCTGTGGACAGGTAATGGTCACTTTACCTGTACCGCCGGTAGCTGTGAAATTCTCCGGTGTATAAGTACCATCCGGAAGTGCTGTGCTGTTATCTACAGCATCTGTAGCAGCAGCAATAAGCTTGGATGAGTTGAAGGTGATCGTGTAATCTTTCCATTTATTTCCCTTGACAGAATGTGCAGCCACATTGATAACCTTATCCAGTTTGGCAACTGCAAACGGTCCGAATACATACTGTTCTTTACCATTACTATCCTTTACTACAGATGAATAAGTCATCTGATTAGCAGTATCTGCCTCTGCCGCCTCTGCTGTTCCAAAATAAAGCTTATCCCTACCAGTGCCGGAAAGAGTAATGGTAGCAGTCATTACTCCCTCTTTGTCGCAGTATAAAGTAGCTGCTACTACCCGGAACATTGTGCCAGTACAGGTCACTCCCGGTGCAGCTGCATCAGAAAAATCAAATGTATAATATCCCTGTGCTGCAACAGTTCCCGGATTCTCTGCATCCTCAGCTACCGGTGCGGCTTCCTCCGGATAAGCGGTAAATGCACCATCTAATACATCAGAGGTCACATTCTCCTGGTCTGTAAACTCAGCAAAATCTGCTTCCTCAGACTCATCAAAAGCCTCATCCTCTGTTACATCCTGTACATCCACTTCTGCTGCAAGATCTTCCCCAAATGCAGGAAGCAGACTCCCTGTTGTCATTGCAGCGCAAAGAAGCATTGCAAGAATGATTTTTCGTTTTTTCATGATCTTTATCCTCCTGTTATTTCCAATCAATTTGAATGAAGACATGTACTGCTGTACAAAAAAGAAGCCTGCTTCCGGCTTGGAAACAGGCATCACAATTGCTCATATCATTATATGCATAGCCCAAAAACATATGTGCAATAAAACAATACAAGAAATAGCAATGAATCGCTTTCGTCGGAAGCTTCCATCTTCAGCATTCACAGCAGGTTTCCTGGCTCACAGATCAACAGATATCTGCTCCTTCTCAAGAAGAGACGGCTTCCATGAGTCCTATCGGATCCAGGCTTCTTCTCAATGGCCCCTGCAGTATCCTCCCTGCTCACAGTGACCGGATCGTTCAGGACTTCCACCTGATTCCCTTTAACAGCCGGAATCGTTGCCTCCTGGCTGACACTGTAAACGGTCTTTATTCATTTCCTGTATTATAGCAAAAGCATTTTTTGAAATCAATACGATTTCCTTTAAATTTGTGAAAAATCAAACAAAATCACACATTCTTATGATGCCTGTTTACAGCTCTGTAGCCGCCACGCAAAATCAGCTGATGTAATGGCTGCTGCAGATTTCCTCCGTTTCCAGCAGATTTCCATCCTGGTCATATACATGACGATAAGTTTTGTAGCTTTGTGCATCCAGCTGCTGGGTAGTCACCTTTACTGTATTGGAATTTGTTTTTGTACCATAGATCTTCACATTAACGGAACCATCTGCATAAGTGGCAGAGATCCGGATAGGATACTCAGTATTATTGCAAAACTGAAAGTCAGGATCTCCCCAGGATACAGCAGCATCCAGCCCAGCCGGCACATAATCTACCCTGCCGGAATGATTGGTACGCTTTACAATTTCCAGATCTGCATATAGGCATGCATTAAACAAGGTGGTGGAAACCTGACAGATCCCTCCGCCGATCCCTTCTGCATGCTGTCCGTTTACAAACACACCGGCAGCCTTATACCCTCTTTCGGCTGTACGCTCTCCTAAGGTTTCATTGTAAGAAAAGGTCTCACCAGGCATCAGTTCAATTCCATCAATTGCCTTTGCAGCAAGAGTCAGATTGGTGATCCGGTTGTCAGTACCGCCTCCATAAGTATTATAGCTTCCCAGCACATCCCGGAATACCCGGCTGGTCAGATCCCCGGTTGTCACCTCCGGCAGGATCTGTTCAAAAGCCACTGTAAACACACTGCCTTCTTTGGCCTGTCCATATTCTTTGACCGCCTTTGCAACATCAAAGGATATCCCTGTCTTGGAAGGAACGATCTCATAATCATTCTTTTCATCCATATATGCATCTTCCGGCTCCTGATAGATCTGCCTATAATAAGCCTTGAAATCCGGCTCCTCTGGTGTAACACTGATGGTTGCACACTGGATCTGTGTATCAAGATCCAGGCTGGCAGCTGCATGCAGGAGCTGCTCCTTTAAAGCATCTGTATCTGCCTTAATACCAGTTTTTCCCTTCTTTATGATCAGACTGTCGTCTGTTATCCGGCATACAGGCTGTACCACTGTATCTACCTTTTCGATTTCCATATAAGAAATCACAGAAGACACTGTCTCCGGATGGGTCACCTGGGGAAGAAGCGTGATCTCTTCTGCATTATCATCTGTCATCAGACGTATCCGGTCCAGACCTCTTTTATACCAGGCACCATGGCCAAGCTGATAGGCCTGCTCCACCACTTCCCCGGGATCTATGCCAAGCATAGGAAATATGTAAGCTTGATAAACTTCGTCGGACAGGTTCACCTGGATAGCCTTATCCTCATAAGTCTCTTTAAAATCTGCCAGGATCGCTTCTCTGGCCTGGGCTTTTGTCTTTCCCTGGATGGAAATCCCATTGACCTGAACATTTTTCCAGATCACGGAATCA
>OLRJ01003022.1_pt1 | contig 11762 bp, 13 predicted proteins | sample 1672741 | NCBI WGS metagenome assembly OLRJ01 (sample SAMEA3136719, study PRJEB25190) | human gut metagenome | biome: human gut; feature: human-associated habitat; material: faeces | place: Austria | collected 2013
AACACGAAAAAAACAGGAGGAAACAAAAATGAAAGAATTTACTTATGTGATTACAGATGATCAGGGAATCCATGCACGTCCGGCAGGAGAGTTTGTAAAACTTGCAAAAACATTTGCATCAGATGTACAGATCGGAAAAGCAGGAAAATTTGTAAATGCGAAAAAACCGATCGGCGTTATGAGCCTTGGCATTAAAAAAGGCGAGGAAGCAGCCATCAAAGTAGAGGGCGAAGATGAAGAGGCAGCAGCAGCAGCACTGGAAAGCTTTCTGAAAGAGAATCTGTAAGGAAATGACAGCAGTCCCTGGATTTGAAAGAGCAGAAAAAGTCAGCAGGAAAGAGTAACACATGTGTGCTGAACGGAAGTCTGGAGGACTGATCGTGCAATAAAAATGAATGAGCGGGCAGTACAGATGGCAAGTGTTTACTGACAGATTGGCTGCTTTGATTCGGAGGGAAGCCATACACACAGGAAACGGAGCAGAGACCGCAGACGTGTATGGCTCCTTTTGCATCAGAAGAAAAGATAATTTTCTCGAAATGAGGATGCCATATCAGCAGAATAACGGAATGAAAAGTCGGGATTATAAAAATTTCAGGGAATTGTTTCGATAGAAGGAGAATATGTCATGAAAGTATATCAGGGAAAAAGTGTTTTTGGCGGAATCGCCATTGGAAAAATACAGGTCTGGAAAAAAGGCGAACAGCAGGTAAAGCGTTACAAAGTAGAAGACCTGGACGGAGAAGTAGCACGTTTTCAGACTGCAAAAGATGAAGCGGTAGAGCAGCTTGGCGCTTTATATGAAAAAGCGCTGAAAGAAGTTGGCGAGGCAAGTGCAGCGATTTTTGAAGTGCATCAGATGCTTCTGGAAGATGATGATTATATCGAATCTGTGGAAAATATTATCCGTACACAGGAAGTAAATGCAGAGTATGCTCTGGCTGCCACCGGAGATAATTTTGCAAATATGTTTGCTGCTATGGATGATGAGTATATGCGGGAACGGGCTGCTGACTTTAAAGATATCACAGAGCGTGTCATCACGATCCTAAATGGTGGCGGTCAGCAGCAGATGGATGCTTCTGAACCGACGATCATCATTGCGGATGACCTGGCGCCAAGTGAGACTGTTCAGATGGATAAGGACAAAGTGTTGTCTTTTGTAACGGTACATGGCTCCCTGAATTCTCATACGGCGATCCTTGCAAGGACAATGGGCATACCGGCACTGATCGGTACGCTGGAACTTCATCTTGACGAGTCTTTAAATGGCGCAATGGCAGTAGTTGATGGCAATGATGGATGTGTCTATATAGACCCGGATGAAGAGACACTCGTTCAGATGCAGGAAAAGCTGAAAGCAGATAAAGAGCAGAAGGAACTGCTTCAGACTTTGAAGGGCGAGAAGAGTGTGACTCTGGATGGCAAAAATATCATGACTTATGCTAATATTGGAGATGTCAAAGATCTTGCCAAAGTTTTGCAGAACGGCGCAGAGGGAATCGGTCTTTTCCGAAGCGAATTTCTGTATCTGGAGAAAGAAACCTATCCGACAGAGGAAGAACAGTTTTTTGTATATAAGACCGTAGCAGAGACAATGGCCGGAAAACGTGTTATCATTCGTACACTGGATATCGGTGCTGATAAACAGGCAGATTATTTTGCATTGGACAAAGAGGAAAATCCGGCAATGGGACTTCGGGCGATCCGTATCTGCCTGACTCGTCCGGAGATCTTTAAAACACAGCTTCGCGCATTGTTCCGTGCAAGTGCTTTTGGCAAGATCGCGATTATGTATCCGATGATCACATCCGTCAAAGAAGTGCGTCAGATCCGCGAGATCGTTGCAGAAGTGAAAAAAGAACTGGACGATGCAAATATTGCTTACGGAGAAGTGGAGCAGGGTATCATGATCGAGACGCCGGCAGCTGTCATGATCAGTGACCTTCTGGCAGAAGAGGTAGATTTTTTCAGTATTGGAACTAACGACCTGACCCAGTATACGCTGGCAATCGACCGTCAGAATCAGTCTCTGGATGAGTTCTATGATGCGCATCATACAGCAGTGCTGCGCATGATCAATCAGACTGTTCAGAATGCGCACAAGGCTGGCATCTGGTGCGGAATCTGCGGAGAACTGGGTGCGGATCAGGCACTGACAAAACTGTTCCTTTCTATGGGGATTGATGAGCTTTCTGTATCACCGGGAAGCGTGCTTCCGGTAAGAAAGATTGTTCGTGATACCAATGTGGCGGAGGAAAAAGAACAGGTACTGGCACAGTGGTTATAAAAACAACTGATCTGTTTGAAAAAAATAAAAGATTATCATAAATATAGCCACCAGCCTTTATGAAAAGAAGATAACAGTAAGAGTAGTTTTTACAGGAAAGAGAGTAGAAATATGCTGACAGAGACAAGGCAGGAAGAAATATTACGGATTCTGGAAGAACAGGGAAGTGTAACAGTGCAGGAACTGAAACAGCAGTTTGGCGCTTCAGAATCCACGATTCGACGAGATCTGAATGTGATGGATCAGCGGGGAGAGCTGGTCAAAGTGTTTGGAGGCGCTGTGCGCAAAGATACCGGGATCACAACTTCTGATGAAAAAGTTTCTCAGCGTGTGGCACAGAACCGCAGAGAAAAACTGAAGATTGCGCGCTATGCGGCAGGTCTTGTGGAACCAAATGATTTTGTTTATCTGGATGCCGGTACTACAACGGGATGTATGATACCGTATCTTACAGAAAAATCAGCAACCTTTGTCACAAATGCAGTCTCCCATGCGCTTCAGCTCGTGGAAAACGGATTTCATGTGATCCTTATTGGCGGAGAACTGAAAGCTTCCACAGAAGCGATTGTAGGAAACGAAGCCTATGTGAACCTGAAAAAATATAATTTTAAAAAAGGGTTCTGGGGAACCAATGGGGTTCGCCGTGACACCGGTTTTACGACACCGGATATCAACGAATCCATCATCAAATCCTGCGCGATGGAGCATACGAGAAATGCTTATGTACTGTGTGACAGCAGCAAGTTTCATCAGATCGCACCGGTAAGTTTTGCAGCCTTTGATGAAGCGGAAATCATTACCGACAGCCTTCCGGATGAATCTTATCGAAATTGTGAAAATCTGACCGTTGTACCGGAATCGTAAAGATGATACAATAGCCATAAACAGAGGTTTTGAAAATTGGTTGAACGTGACGCAGGTCTGGTTCAGAAAGGAAACGATAAGATGTCAGAGGAAATCAAAGCACCGGAAACAGAAGAAGTAAAAACACCGGAAAACACAGAGACCATGCAGGATTATGCAAAAGAGCTGGAAGAATCTTACAAGGTAATGGGAGACGGCGAATATGATACCGATACTCTGCTTGCATGGCAGAAGATTCAGGAATATCTGGAAAACAAAGAGATCCTGACTGTAACTGTATCCGGAATCGTAAACAAAGGCGTAGTTGCGCTGGTGGAAGGAATCCGTGGATTCATCCCAGTTTCCAGACTGGACAGCAAACATGTGGAAGATACCAATCCATGGTTGGGAAAAGAAGTCCGCGTCCGTGTCATTGAGGCAAATATGGAAAAAGGAAAGCTGGTACTTTCTGCAAGAGAAATCCTGAAAGAAGAAGCAGCGGCAGAGAAAAAACGTAAGATCGCAGATGTTCAGGTGGGACAGGTATTGGAAGGAACCGTAGAATCCATGCAGTCTTATGGCGCTTTTATTGACCTGGGAGAGGGAATCAGCGGACTGCTGCATGTATCTCAGATCAGTGACAAACGGATCAAACATCCGGCAGATGTTCTGCAGGAAGGTCAGAAAGTCACTGTAAAAGTAATCAAAAACCAGGATGGAAAGATCGGTCTGAGTATGAAAGCGCTGATTGAAGAAAAGCAAAAACAGGAAGAAGAAGAGATTCGCGAGAATATTCCGAAGTCAGAAGAGATTGGAACTTCACTGGGAGATTTACTGAAAAATCTTAAATTATAAATGATGTGGTTCAAAGATCGGACATATGATACATAGACGATAAAAAATGCAGGAACTGTATTATATACAGCTTCCTGCATTTTTTGTATGTATTTGCATGATTTTTATAGAAATAGTGTTAGTCAGATCACACCGGTTAGCACTATTTCTGCTACTTCTTTGGTGGTTCCGGTGGGAGCTGACAGTAGGTATCCATTGGGCTGACACAGATTTTTAATTTATCACTGTGGGCGCCTGCAATCAAAGTCAGATTGTATTGGGAAGCCAGTTCTACAGACTGTTTGGTAGGCGCAGCTTTGCTGATGAAGATGGGGATCCGTGCGCGGATGACTTTGGCGACCATATCCGTTGGAACACGTCCGCTGGTAAAGACAAGCGTATGTGTCAGATCAAGCCCTTCTTTTAATGCCATTCCAATGACTTTGTCGATTGCATTGTGTCGGCCGATATCCTCACTGATAAACAGAATCTTATCCTTCACAGCCAGAAAACTGCTGTGTGTGCCGTAGGTCTGCTTGTGCAGGGAAGTATCTTTTTCAAACGTTTCTGCCAATTTGAAGATCCATTCCGAATGCCATTCGATAGGGACGACAGGCTGGATGTCTTCATCAGATTTCCAGTACACTTTATTGTTTGTACAGCAGGTAGGGACATTTGTGTCTTCTTCCAGAACATGATCAGCATCCAATGTTTCTTTCAGAAATACTTTTGCCGTGTTGCCGGATTCGCACAGATAAAAATAATCGATTTCATCAATGCTGCGGATCATCCCCTCGCTGTATAGACGTCCAAGTACCAGTTCCTCCAGATGAGTCGGTGTGCAGGTTAGTTCCATGACCAGTGATTCATTCAGATAGACTTGCAGATAATGTTCTGTCAGAAGCTCTTCTCTGGAAGCCGTGCTGGTTCCATCTGGAAGGATCTTCACACAATCCTGTGGAGTGGACGGCGTAAAGACGGTATTTTTGATATTTTTTAAGTAACTGTTTTCCATGATAATCCCTTATACATAATATATGATTTTACAACTTTGAAAACTTACTGTTGGTTCAATGAGACTGAGAATCATTCAGAAACTGGGAAAGTTTGTCCTTCAGTGCAGCATAATCAGAAAGTCCCAGGTCGTAAAGCTGCTGTTCCACTTCCCGTTTCATTGTGTAAGTTCCCATTTTTGGTGGATTGCTTGGGGCGAAGATTAACGCTCTCCCTTCTGCTTCCAGATCGTACAGTTTTTTCTGAGATTCCCGATACATCAGATGGCGGTTATCCAGAGCTTCTATGGTTTTCGGATATTTTTTACACATTCTGGAATAAAGGAAACGCATGCCTTCCGGATTTTTCACATAGCCCCTCGGTTTGGAAAGGATGGCAACGATTTTATCACACCCATCATCCAGTGCTTTCTGAACCGGAATCGCATCGGTAACACCGCCGTCATAATAAAAACGGCCATTTATCTCTATCGGTTTGCAGGCAGCGGGCAAGGCGCAGGAAGCCATGACAAGGCGGTAATCATCCTGAGCCATATCCTCTTTACGGAAATAAGCTGGCTTACCGGTTTCAGCATCCGTAGCGACCAGCCAGTATTCTGCCGGATTTGCCATGATTGCCGGAAAATCCAGTGGATCGGCGCCATCAGAATTGGTCAGGTCGCCATAAATGTATTGTAATCCGAAAATATTTCCTGTTTTCAGAAAGGATTTCAGACCAAAATAACCGGGTTCATCAATGTGATCCGTGTAAAACCGGCGGTTACGGTCTCTTTGTCCGGCCATAAAAGACAGGGCATTGGCAGAACCTGCAGATACGCCGATGCAGTAATCAAATGTAATGTTATCATCTATAAATTTGTCAAGGACACCGGCGCTGTAAGCGCATTTCATGCCACCGCCCTCAACGATCAGTGCTGTTTTGCTCATATGTAAAGACTCCTACTGTTGCTGGATATTAGATATTTTCTATATTATATTAGTAGGATTAAGATTACAAGAAACAGTTCTGGATATCTGTTTATTTATTTTTTTTAAATAAGCACGTAAAGAAGCAAGATCACTTTCTGCATCATGATATCCCATCCAGTACAGGGAGCCGAGTTTTTCTATATCTTTTTCCAGACGTCCTACGGTAACAGGTACGGAAGGGGCAATCACGAAAATACGACCTTCCTTTTCTAGCTGATCGGTACGGTCACAGAGGGCATTGTAACGCTCAGCACTTTTCTGCCATACATTCAGAAACTCCGGATATTTTCTGCCGTAGAGCTGTTTTTGCAGAAATGCTATGGAAGAGTGGTTCGGAACTTTGCGGTAGGAACGGTCTCTTGTACGCACTACGATAATTTTTTCATAGCCTTCCTGAAGCGCCCAGTCAAGAGCATATGCGACGGAGCAGCCGCCATCCAGATAAGGTTTGCTATCCAACATAACGGGTTTTGACATGATGGGCATACTGGAGGAGGCGCGGATCGCCTGAAAGATATCGGAGCATTTTCCGTTTTCAAAATAGGCTGGTTTTCCGGTCAGACAGTCCGTTGCCACAGCGATAAAACGGTGGGCAGGATTGTCAAAGGCAACTTTATTAAATGGTTCTTCCACACGGTTGTCATCAAATACAAGGTCAAATCCAAAGATGCCTTTATTTTCTTTCCATGCATGAAGTCCCACATAGTTTGGGTCGAAACGATGTCCAAGGTTAAACCGGCTGGCTCTGCCGATCTGCCCGGAGACATAGTTAAATCCATTCATGGAACCGGCAGATACGCCGATCGTGCAGGAAAAATTCAGATCATTTTTCATCAGAAGGTCAGTCACGCCGCCGGTATACACACCACGGAATGCGCCGCCTTCCAGTACAAGACAGCCTTCGGTAATGTGGTCAGAGGCCTGACCGGTGGGAATACTGTCTAATTTGGAATATTTTTTAATAGTTTTACTCATAATCAGATTCTCAAAACTTTCTGTAATAATATAATGCGAATGTTGTTCGTCAATCATGCAAGCATGTTGACTCTCTTGCACTCATTGTACCAAGTCGCTGGCGCGACGGCTAGCCCTAAGTACGTGCAACTACCATTTGTATAAATAAAAATAGCAGTTTTAAATTTATGATGTATTGTTAAGTTACCACACAAAACAACTTCATAACTTTAAGAACTACTATGATCACTTTACTATGGATTTGTAGACTTAACAACTGCATATTTGAATTTTTCGGATTTTTTATTACTGGAGATTTTTAAATTAAAAAATAAAAAATAAAAAAAGTAAAAAAAGTTGTTGACTTTTTATCTGGTCTGAGGTAATATACTATCTGTGCTCAGCAAGAGCAACAAATAAATAACAGATATGCGCGAGTGGCTCAGTTGGTGGAGCACGACCTTGCCAAGGTCGGGGTCGCGGGTTCGAGTCCCGTCTCGCGCTTTCTTAAAAAAAGATATCCTGTCGGATATCTTTTTTTTGTTAAATTTAGTCTTGGCAGGGCTCGAAGTTTGAGTGTCTCAGAGGACTTTAACTCCTCTTCGGTTCGTGTAAAATGTTGATCCATCAGATCAGCTGTACCGTCTCGCCGGTGGGTTCGATTTTCATTCCACTTCTTATATTGAAAGTTTTGTTATCCATGTTATATAATAAAAATTAAGTATAGAAGCGTTTCTGATATGCAGAAAGAAAGAGTTTATTATGTTGACAGAGAATGAATTAAAAGAAATTGTAGAGGAAAAGACTTTTTACAGAGAAAAACTGATTGAACTTTTCAAGGGAAGAACTGCTGGAATTACTGGAGAATTATTGATGTCAGTATAAAAATATATGTAATTTGATTGTATCATCTTATAATAAGGTTCAACAGATAAGTAAGTCGAATAAAAGTGATGGCAATATACCTGGGCTGAATGGTCAGGTTACAGGAAAAGAAAAGTACTATAGTATCTCAGATAGAATAGTATGCAGACTTTGGAGAGGGTCTATAAACACTACTACTTTATAATATGAGGAAACGTATGATAAGGAACGACCTGATTATCATACAGAAATAAAATGACAATCACACAAATCGAATGTTTTGTAGAGGCTGCAAATATGGGCAGCATTTCAAAAGCCGGAACGAACCTGTTTATCAGCCAGCAGACGGTCAGCCGTCAGATTAAAGCGCTGGAGACAGAACTGGATATGCCTTTATTTGAGAGGATGAACAGAGGGGTCAGACTGACTCCACAGGGAGAAATCTTATATCACAGTTGGAAAGAGCTGCTGGTGCTGTATCGCACGGCGGTGGATCAGGCGAAGGATATGTATTATCAGGAACAGATGAATATCTGTATCGGAATGCAGGAAATGGGCAGTATTTCAGATAAGGTATTACATGGAATCGAAATTTATAATGATCGGTATCCGGATCTGACAGTAGAGTGTGAGATACTTCCGGGAAAAGTATTGCTTCATCGTCTGGAGCAGGGCGCGTTGCATATGATTATCGTGTTTGAATCAGAGCTGGAAAAGGTATCCGGCTTAAAAACATATCCGATATTGAAAGAGAAAATCCCGGTAGGTTTTTATTTGTCTGCCAGACATCCGGTAATGGATTACAGTGGGTTTGACATCAACAGACTGGAAGGATGTGAGATTGGAGTTCTGGATTTAAACGCTTCGCTGGATGATAAAGAACGGGTAGAAAGTACATTAGATATGCTTGGGATGCTGGAACAGGTGCAGATCCGGGAATATAAATCCAGACAGAGCCTTCTTTTGGCACTGCTTTCAGGCAAATGTATTACCATTGCGTACGAGAATATGTTTTCCGGAAGAGAAGATAAATTGAAATTTTATCCGTTGTCAGATATAGTGCCGGCATCTTTTGGTGTTGTGCTGGCAATCAGACAGGAAAAGTATAAAATTAAAGCAAAAAATCTGATTGAGATTTTGGAGCAGATTTCATAGATGAAAGTATTCGGAAAAAGGACTTTGTTACGATTGATCCAAGCATGAAAATGAAGGGCAGCTTTTTTCGAAGAATTGCAAATCATCTTATTCGAAAATACAGATTTACGATAAAAGTTAGTTAAAAGTTGATACACTCATTTGGGTGTATCAGCTTTTTTTTATAAGTAACCACACAGGGCTTTTATCCGATATAATAAAACCATATAAGGAGGGTTAATGTTATGAATAACAATGGAAAAAGCCGTGGTTTCGGCAAAAAGGGATGGATGGTTATCATCTTTACCCTGTTTATCTACATGTTTACCTGTACAGCACCGGATACATTAAATGTTTCTGTAACTGTATTTGCACAGGCATTTGGATGGGATTCTAATCAGATGCTGATGTTCTCAGCGGTAGGTGGTTTTGCAGGTATCGCAGTATCAGCAGTTCTCGGTGTTGTTATTGCAAAAAAAGGCGTTAAGATCCCGACATTTGTAATGATGATTGCATCTGCATTGATCTGGCTGTTCCATGGTCATGTGCATGCATTTGTTACATACGGTCTGGCAGTCGTACTTCTGACAGCATTTTCAAATGCGCTGAATCTGGTATCTACTCAGCAGATCATGAGCAACTGGTTCCCGAAAAAGAAAGGTATTGCGCTTGGATGGGCTACCATGGGTACTTGTTTTTCATCAGCAATCATGGTTGCCGTATTCCAGGGAATGTTCGGAAAAGGAATCAGCGCACCGTATCATCTGATGTTTGGCATCTTTATCATTCTGGCAATCATCACTATGGTATGGTTCAAACAGTTCCCGGAAGAAGCTGGAGCATATCCGGATAATGAGCCGATCACAGAAGAAGAGAGACAGGCAAACCTGGCAATGCTGAATAATGCAAAGACAGAGTTTACCATTGGAAAACTGCTTCGCACAAAAGAGATGTGGATGCTGACGATTATTTTTGGATTTGTAGCACTTGGTCTGGTTGCAGTTATTTCTCAGATGGTTCCGAGACTGGTGGCAGTAGGACTTGGACAGAACATGGCGATTATGTATCTGACTATTGCATCTATCATCGGCATTCCGGCCAGCGTTATCTGGGGATTCATTGATCAGAAACTGGGTACAAACAAGACGGTTCGCGTATTCTGTGTTCTCTGGACACTGATGCTCGTAATCTCTGCACTTGGAAGCGGAATGGTTAATGTTCCAATGGCAGTATTTTCTGTTATCTTCTATGCAATATTACTTGGAGGTATGATGAACCTGATGCCGTCTGCGATCATTTCCGTATTTGGACGTTTTGATTTTGCAGATGCAAATAAGATCATTATGCCGCTGATTATTGGCATCCGTTCCTGTGCATTCCTGTTAGTGCCGGTAATGCTGGCAGCAGCAGGTCCGAATGTAAATGGCGGATACAAAAATGCATTTATCGTGTGTGCAGTGCTTTCTGCGATTTCAACCGTTGTGGCATTTCTGCTGAAAGATAAATGTATTGGAAGAACATCTATTTCATAAGAAAGATAGTTTTCAAAGGTTTTATGGTATAAAGGTATAATAAAAATGAGAAGCGAAAAGCTGTGGATGCTGAGTTGGCAAATGTAAGTTCGCCAGAAAAGACATCCGCAGCTTTTTGTATCGTATTCCGGTGCAGATACAGAGCATTAGCAGCGTGTCTGAAATAAAGAGATATAAAAATAGAATGGATAACAAGCATATTTTTCCGACCTCAGCATATGCTATACAAAGTATGTTTGAGGAGGAGTTATGCTTTGAGTGGAAAGACAAAGATCGTTGTATTTCGGATGAAGGAACTGATCTATACCGTATTGTTTATTGTGCTGGCGATCGTACTGATCCTGCTGCTGGTATTTATGTTTGGTCCCGGAAAGGATAAAAAGGAGAAGCAGACGGCGGCATATACAGCCGGAGTGTATACTTCTTCCATACAGTTTCAGGGAAAGACCATTGACGTACAGGTAGTCGTGGATGAAGATCATATCAATTCCGTTTCTTTTGTAAATCTGGATGAAACAGTGGCAACGATGTATCCGTTGATGCAGGTTTCCATGGAGGATATCAGCAAACAGATCTGTGAGAAACAGACACTGAGCAATGTTACATATTCTGATGAAAATCAATACACGGCGAGCCTGCTGCTGGGAGCGGTAGACCAGGCATTGGAGAAGGCAAAGACCGGGACAGATTGATTTTAAATATGCAGGAAGCTTGACAGCTTTTACTTTTCGCATCCTCAGTTCCAAACAATGAAGTGCGGAGTTGTGAAAGAATGCATCATAAAAAGAACCGTTATCTGTTGTACAGGGGAGCAAAAATCCCCTGATACGGATAACGGTTCTTTTTATAAAAATCTGAATGTCAATTCTCTTACACAGATATATCAGATATCAAGCACCAGAATACAAGTTCTGTTTTTCAGAACGGAACACAAGGATTCTGTATTACTGACAGTTGTTTTTTATATAATTCTGAATAGAATCAAGATTGATGCTAGTCGTTTTTACCGGCTTATTTTCCTGATGATAGTTGTATGCGGAAAATCCGATCCATATAGCAATGGCGGCACAGACAAGAACGGCAATGACGCGTCCAAGTATTTTTTTTCGTTTCTGCTTTTTGACTTCTGCTTTTCTGTTTTTCTTTTCCTGTTTATATCGTTCAACCTTTGCCTGGCTCATGGGTAAAACTCCTTCCAACTGCTTCTTTTGTTCAGTATACACTATTTTTTTGCAAGATGGAAGTATAGGCAGGTATTTTCATAAACAAACCGATTTTGTTCATGATATAATGAGCGCAAGAGAGTCAACATACTCGTATGATTGACGA
>OLRJ01003024.1_pt1 | contig 11746 bp, 13 predicted proteins | sample 1672741 | NCBI WGS metagenome assembly OLRJ01 (sample SAMEA3136719, study PRJEB25190) | human gut metagenome | biome: human gut; feature: human-associated habitat; material: faeces | place: Austria | collected 2013
TTCAATGTTTGGACTATCTATTTTTACAACAAGTTGCTCCTTGAAGTTGCGAACAATAAGGAAGAAGAGGAAAAGCCACCCATCGACCCGATGGCACTCGTTGGCAAAAGCCTTTTCAAGGTGTCCCAACTGCGAAAGAAAGAAGAAACGGAACTGAAACAAACTGAGTCTGAGCCTGTATTAGAGAATGATGTGACATTCGAGGATTCTCCAAAGAACACAGCAAGGATTCCTGACGAACAGCTTGACGATGTGTTTACGAATGTTCGCATAGAGGACGTTGATGTGAAATATTCTGACGATGAGGGTGATGCCGATGTGCCGCAAGCCAAAGGGTCAAGTTTTGAAGACATTGACACAGCCGTAAAAACGGTCAAGGATTCAAAAGCTACGGACAAGGAAAAACGACATGCAGGAAAAGTCTTCCATGAGATGGATGGCAACCAATTCTATGAGAAATTCATGGAGAACAGCAAGGAGTGCAAGAAGAACATCCATGATTTCGTCACCTTTTACCTGCAAGGACATAAGATAGAACAAACGTCCAAGCCAAAGAAGGAGTTTAAAGTGCCAGATAGCATAGAGGACTTCAATATCCTTGATTTTGTATAACAATAAAATTTAGAGAACAATGGAAAGAAACAGAAAAAGAAAGAATGGTGCGACAAAGGAATACATCAGTATTCAGTCCACAGTGAATGTAACCGTGTCGTCCCAAGCAGAAAAAAGAGTTGGGTATATAGACAAGTTTATGTCCAAAGCCGACTTTACTGCAAGAAATGGTAAACAGGTATGCATCAAAGAAGAGACACATGAGCGCATTATGAAGTTTGTGAATGTGGTTGGTAAAGGACAGGCTACTGTAGCAAGTTTCATAGACAACATCATCAACGAGCATTTTGCTATCCATGCTGCCGAAATCAAGGCTGCATTTGATGAGGGACTCAAGGCATATCGCCTCTAACAATAATTTTAAAGTACACCAATGAAAAAGAAAGACTACGGCTAAAATCTCAGCTCGCCACTGAATCCACAAGTCGGCATTATGCCGCATGAGTAAACAAAAGTATCAACCGCCAGACGGGACAATCCAATCCCAAAGGCACAGACAAAAAAGATTTATGAACAAGAAAAACAGAATCATTCTTCTCGCTGCGATGCTTGTCGCAGCCGTATCACAGACATTCGCGCAAGGCAACGGACTTGCAGGTATCAATGAAGCAACAAGCATGGTGACCTCCTACTTCGACCCGGGCACGAAGCTCATCTACGCCATCGGTGCCGTGGTAGGTCTCATCGGAGGCATCAAGGTGTATGGCAAGTTCTCGTCGGGCGATCCGGACACGAGTAAGACTGCCGCAAGCTGGTTCGGAGCCTGCATCTTCCTCATCGTGAGCGCAACCATTCTCCGCTCGTTCTTCCTATAATATAATAAGGTATAAGACTTATGGCTGACTACCCAATCAACAAGGGCATCGGTCATTCGGTTGAGTTCAAGGGACTGAAGGCACAGTACCTCTTCATCTTCGCAGGTGGACTGCTTGCCGTCTTCTTCCTTGTGGTCGTCCTCTATATGGCTGGTGCGGATCAATTGGTCTGCATCGGCTTGGATCTCACGCTCGGATCATTGCTTGTATGGGGAACATTCCATCTGAACAACAAGTACGGTGAGCATGGACTGATGAAGCTCCTTGCCGCCAAGAGCCATCCACGCTATATCCTCAACCGAAAGAAAACAAACCGAATGTTCAAACATAAAAAGAAAGAAGAATGAGAAATATCAGAAAATCAAGCACCCTTGAGAGCAAGTTTCCGCTGCTTGCCGTGGAGCAAGGCTGCATTATCTCCAAGGATGGCGGCATCACGGTCGCCTACGAGGTAACGCTCCCCGAAATCTTCACGGTAACATCGCAGGAGTATGAGTCGGTACATGCCGCATGGTGCAAGGCTATCAAGGTGCTGCCCGACTACAGCATCGTCCACAAGCAGGACTGGTTCGTGAAAGAGAATTATTCGCCGGACTTGCAGAATAGCGATATGAGCTTTCTGTCAAGAAGCTACGAGCGACACTTCAATGAGCGTCCTTACCTGCATCACCAGTGTTACCTGTTCCTTACCAAGACCTCCAAGGAGCGCATGGCACACCAGAGCAATTTTTCCACCTTGTGCCGTGGGTATATCATCCCCAAGGAAATCAAGGACAAGGAAACGGTCGCAAGATTCCTCGATGCCGTGGAGCAGTTCGCAAGAATCATCAACGACTCCGGTTATATATCATTGCGAAAGTTGGCTGATGATGAAATCACAGGCACGGAACGAACAACGGGACTTGTAGGCAAGTACCTCTCGCTCTCCACGGAGAACGTGCAATGTTTGGAGGATATGGAATTGTCTGCACGAGGTATGCGTATCGGTAACAAACATCTTTGTCTGCATACCTTGTCGCAAACGGAAGACCTGCCAACGGAAGTATCTACGGACAACCGCTTTGAGCGATTGTCCACTGACCGAAGTGACTGCCGTCTGTCCTTTGCCGCTCCAGTTGGCTTGCTGTTGTCCTGCAACCATATCTATAACCAGTATGTATTCATAGACAACAGTGACGAGACCTTGCAGAAGTTTGAGAAGACCGCCCGTAACATGCATTCGCTGTCAAGGTACAGCCGACAGAACGCCATCAACAAGGAATGGATTGACGAGTATCTGAACGAGGCTCACTCACAAGGCTTGCAGTCTGTCCGTGCCCATTTCAATGTCCTGGCATGGGGCGAGGATATGGAAGAGTTGAAGCATCTTCGCAATGATGTGGGCAGTCAGTTGGCAAGCATGGAATGTGTGCCACGCCACAATACGGTGGATTGTCCGACACTTTTCTGGGCAGCGATACCCGGCAACGAGGGTGATTTTCCGTCAGAGGAGAGTTTCCATACCTTCATCGAACAGGCAACCTGCCTCTTCACGGAGGAAACCAACTATATGGATTCTCCCTCGCCGTTTGGAATCAAGATGGCAGACCGCATCAGTGGCAAGCCGTTGCACATTGACATCTCTGACCTGCCGATGAGGAAAGGCGTGACAACCAACCGCAACAAGTTCGTGCTCGGTCCTTCGGGAAGCGGAAAGTCGTTCTTCATGAACCACCTCGTCAGACAGTATTACGAGCAAGGCACGCATGTGGTCTTGGTAGATACGGGAAACTCCTACCAGGGACTCTGCGAGATGATCAACAGAAAGACAGGCGGAAAGGATGGTATCTACTATACCTATACGGACGAGAGTCCCATCTCATTCAATCCGTTCTTCACCGAGGATAAGGTCTTTGACATCGAGAAGCGAGAGAGCATCAAGACATTGCTCCTGACTCTTTGGAAGAAGGACAACGAGCCTGCCACACGAGCGGAAGAGGTCGCATTGTCGAATGCCGTGTCACTCTACATCGGTAAACTGAAAGAGGAAAGCGACATCATTCCGTGCTTCAACACTTTCTATGAGTTTGTGGGAACGGAATACCGCAAGGTGCTGGAAGAAAAGAAAGTCCGTGAGAAAGATTTTGATATAGACGGATTTCTCAACGTGCTGGAACCTTACTACAAGGGTGGTGAGTACGACTATCTGCTTAACTCAGACAAGGAGCTTGACCTGCTGCACAAGCGGTTCATCGTTTTCGAGATAGATTCCATCAAGGACCATCCAATCCTGTTCCCAGTCACGACCATCATCATCATGGAGCTGTTCATCAACAAGATGCGCCGCCTGAAAGGCATCCGCAAGATGATAGTGATAGAAGAAGCATGGAAAGCGATAGCTTCGGCAAACATGGCATCCTATATCAAGTATCTCTATAAGACGGTGAGAAAGTTCTTCGGCGAAGCGGTAGTGGTAACCCAGGAAGTCGAGGACATCATATCCTCCGCTATCGTGAAGGACAGTATCATCAACAACTCAGACTGCAAGATACTCCTTGACCAGAGGAAGTTCATGAACAAGTTCGAGCAGATACAGTCATTGCTCGGATTGACGGAAAAGGAGAAGTCGCAGATTCTCTCCATCAACCAGTCCAACGACCCGTCACGTCTCTACAAGGAAGTATGGATAGGACTTGGCGGAACGCAGTCGGCAGTATATGCCACAGAGGTTTCCACGCAGGAATATCTCGCCTATACGACAGAGGAAAGTGAGAAACTGGAGGTAAGGGCATTGGCGGAGAAACTCGGTGGCGACATGGAAGCTGCCATCCGGCAGCTTGCAGAGGACAAACAAGAGAACAAGTAAATTCATTATCCACTTAATCCAAAAGTAAAAATGAGAACAAAAGTAATCATGACAATCTGCCTGTTCCTGCTGATGGTAGGAAAGGCAAGCGCACAGTGGTCTGTCATAGATCCTACCAACATTGCGCAGAGTATCATTAACTCGTCCAACAACATCGTCCACACGTCTTCGACGGCTCAGAACATGATCAACAACTTCAAGGAGACCGTGAAGATTTACGAGCAGGGCAAGAAGTACTACGATGCGCTGAAGTCGGTGAACAACCTTGTCAAGGATGCACGCAAGGTGCAGCAGACCATCCTCATGGTGGGTGACATCACGGACATCTACATCAACAACTACCAGAAGATGATGCACGATGACAATTTTTCCGTGGAGGAACTCTCCGCCATCGGCTTCGGCTACACCAAACTGCTGGAGGAAAGCAACGATGTGCTGACGGAGTTGAAGAACGTGGTGAACATCACGACCCTTTCCATGACGGACAAGGAGCGAATGGACGTGGTGGAACGCTGCTACTCGAAGATGAAGCGTTACCGCAATCTCGTGAGCTACTACACCAACAAGAACATTTCCGTGAGTTATCTGCGTGCCAAGAAGAAAAACGACCTCGACCGCATCATGGGACTCTACGGCAAGTCGAACGAGAAATACTGGTAGCCTATGGATTTCGAGAATCTTCACCAGATACTGCGTTCCCTGTATGACGAGATGATGCCGCTGTGTTCCGACATGACGGACATTGCCAAGGGACTTGCAGGACTTGGGGCGCTGTTCTATGTCGCCCTGAGGGTTTGGCAGTCACTGTCAAGGGCAGAGCCGATAGACGTATTTCCGCTGCTCCGTCCGTTTGCCATCGGACTTGCCATCATGTTCTTCCCGACCATCGTGCTCGGTACGCTCAACAGCGTGATGAGTCCCATCGTGCAAGGTACACATTCTATGCTGGAGACACAGACCTTCGACATGAATGAATACCGGGCGCAGAAAGACAAGTTGGAATATGAGGCGATGAAACGCAATCCCGAAACTGCATACCTTGTGAGCAACGAGGAGTTTGACAAGCAGCTTGACGAACTCGGCTGGTCACCCGGCGACGTGGTGACAATGGCGGGAATGTATGTGGAGCGTGGCATGTACAGCATGAAGAAAAGCACACGTGATTTCTTCCGTGAACTGCTGGAGCTGCTGTTCCAAGCCGCTGCACTGGTTATAGACGTGCTGAGGACATTCTTCCTCATCGTCCTGTCCATCCTCGGACCGCTTTGTTTCGCCATATCGGTATGGGACGGATTCCAGTCCACGCTGACGCAATGGTTCTGCAGGTACATACAGATTTATCTCTGGCTACCCGTTTCGGACTTGTTCAGTACCATCCTTGCCAAGATACAGGTGCTGATGCTGCAAAACGACATCGAGGCATTGCAGAACGACCCGAACTTTTCCATTGAGGCAAGCAACGGTGTTTACATCGTTTTCCTCATCATCGGAATCATCGGTTACTTCACCATACCGACCGTGGCGGGATGGATCATACAGGCAGGTGGCGGCATCGGCAACTACAACCGGAACGTGAACACGGCAGGCTCACTGGGCGGAAGTATTGCAGGAGCAACGGCAGGAAATGTGGCAGGACGTGCCGGAAGGCTCATCAAGAGCGGATTTAAGAAAATATAGTCATTCATGAACAATACAACGAAAAGAAAAATGGAATTCAAGTCATTGAAGAATATCGAGACCTCGTTCAGACAGATACGCCTGTTCTGCATCGTCCTCGTCATCGGTTGCGCTGTTGTTGCAATATGCTCGGTGGTGTTCGCATTCCGATTTGCGGAAAAGCAGCGCGAGAAGATATACGTCCTTGATGGAGGCAAGTCACTGATGCTCGCCCTCTCGCAAGACCTCTCACAGAACAGACCTGCCGAGGCAAGGGAACACGTGAGACGCTTTCATGAGCTGTTCTTTACGCTATCTCCCGAAAAGAGTGCCATCGAGCACAACGTGAAACGAGCCTTGCTGCTGGCGGACAAGAGCGCATACAACTATTACCAGGACTTTGCGGAGAAAGGTTTTTATAACCGACTTATTGCGGGAAACATCAACCAGTCGCTGCAAGTTGACAGCGTGGTCTGTAACTTTGATAACTACCCTTATCAAGCCAAGACCTACGCACGGCAGGTGATACTCCGAGAGAGCAACGTGACGGAGAGAAGTCTTGTCACCGTATGCAGGTTAGTGAATGCCACACGCTCCGATGATAACCCGAATGGTTTTACCATTGAAGGTTTCACCATTGTGGAGAACAGGGACATCAGTACAGTAGAACGATAAAAATAGCAAGAATGGAAAATCCGATTAAGACAATCCAAGAAAAGGTGAATGGTATGAAGGGAAGACTGCGTGACAGGCTGGATTCCCTTCCGCCAAGGGTGAGACTGAAAGTCGTGCTCGTCATGTTCGGCTTGTTTGCCCTCTGTAGCATTTACATGATAGGTTCAGCCATCATCAACTTCGGAAACGGCAAGACCTCAAATATAGAGGTTGAGCATATTGAGAGTGTAAAGTTGCCTACCGACAAGGGGCAGCAAGTGACCAACCAAAATGAATTGATACATGGAGAAGGAGAAGAATGACAAGGTGGAGCCGGATAAGGCTCCAAAGGAAAAGAAGCCTTTGACAGAGGAACAGCGTATCAAGCGCAACAAGATGATTGCCATACCATGCATGTGCCTCGTCTGCGCATTGGTGTTATGGCTCATCTTCAAGCCGTCTGCATCAGAGGGTGAGAAAGGCAGCAAGGGATTCAACATGGAAATGCCCGATGCGGAGAAGACTGATGTGGAGGCGGACAAGCGCAAGGCATACTCCAAGGAGGATCTTGCCAATAAGCAAAAGGAAAAAAGCAGAGCAATGAACTCTCTTGGTGAGTACATGCCAGGCATTGATTCGACTGCTACACGACAAGAAAAGGACTTTGACCTGATGCAGTCTGGGCAGCAGCCAACAAAAGCGGAAAGACAGGAGGCGGATGCCATCCGCTCGTCTGCCGAGGCATACCGAACCTTGAACACGACCTTGGGCGGTTTCTATGAACAGCCACAGCAAGGGGGAAGCTGCGAAGATGCTGAGTTGAGGAAACGTCTTGACGAGCTGGAGGCAAGCATGATGCAGCAGGAAAACAAGCGTTCCAATATGGACGAGCAAGTCGCACTTATGGAGAAGTCCTACCAACTTGCGGCAAAGTACATGCCTGGTGGAAATGCCAATGCGGCAAGTCCTTCATCGGCAGAAACTGCAACAGAGGAAAACAAGGAAGCTGTCACCAAGGGCAAGAAAGCCAAGGTTTCCCCTGTAAGGCAAGTGCAAAGGCGTGTAGTCTCGTCCTTGAATCGCCCCATGAGTAACGGGGAGTTTGTCGCCTCTTACTCGGAAAAGGCTACGGCAAGGTTCAATACCGCCATCGGAAGAGGTGGTGTTTCCGACAAAAACACGATTTCTGCCTGCATCCACGGCAACCAGACTATAACGGACGGACAGGCAGTAAGGTTGAGACTGCTGGAAGCCATGCGTGTCGGCAATAGGGAGATACCACGAAATTCTGTCATTGTCGGAGTGGCACGATTGCAAGGTGAAAGGCTTTCCATAGCCTTGAAGTCCATTGAGCACAACGGCATGATTATCCCGATTGAGCTTGCCGTCTATGACAATGACGGTCTGGAGGGCATCTTCATTCCGAAGTCGATGGAGGTTGACGCAGCCAAGGAAGTCGGTGCCAACACGGGCAGCTCGCTGAACAGCAGCATCAACATTTCCTCCAATGCCGGGGCACAGCTTGCCTCCGACTTGGGAAAAGGTGTCATACAAGGCGTGTCGCAGTATATCTCCAAGAAGATGCATACCGTCAAAATACACCTGAAGGCTGGCTACAGGGTCATGCTCTATCAAGAGGAAGATTAGCCGAAAGGCAACAACATTTATACCACTTAATCCAAAAGTTTAATTAAAAGCAAACCAAAATGAAAAAGACAACAATCATATTCGCCCTTATGCTGGGTGTAGCCTGCACTGCATCAGCGCAGAAGACAGGCAAGAAAAAAGCGCAGAAGTCTGTAAAGACTGAGCAAGTAAGCAATGTTTCTTCCGACCAGGAAGAGAAACTTACCTTGACCAAGGAGGTGTATCCACAGAAGGAAGAGAACAGCAACCTCTATCACGGCTTGACCAAGAAGCTGACCTTCGACCGCATGATTCCACCTCATGGTTTGGAAGTGACTTATGACAAGACGGTTCATATTCTCTTTCCTGCCTCTGTCAAGTACGTTGACTTGGGATCAGAGGATTTGATAGCTGGCAAGGCGGACGGTGCGGAGAATGTTATCCGTGTAAAAGCAGCCGTGAAGAACTTCAAGAAAGAGACCAATATGAGCGTTATCACGGAGGATGGCTCATTTTACACATTCAATGTGAAGTATGCAAATGAACCGCTTATGCTCAATATCGAGATGGCTGACTTCATTCATGACGGTGAGGCGGTGAACCGCCCGAACAATGCGCAGGAGATTTATCTCAAGGAGTTGGGCAAGGAAAGTCCCATGCTGGTACACCTCATCATGAAGTCCATCCACAAGGAGAACAAACGCAAGGTGAAGCACATCGGCAGCAAGCGTTTCGGAATCCAGTACCTTTTGAAGGGCATCTATGTACACAGCGACTTGCTGTATTTCCACACGGAAATCAAGAACCAGAGCAACGTGCCGTTTGACGTGGACTATATCACGTTCAAGGTGGTGGACAAGAAGGTGGCGAAGCGAACCGCCATTCAGGAGCAGGTGCTTCTTCCTGTCCGTGCCTACAACTATGTGGTGCGTGTGGCTGGCAAGAAAACGGAGCAGACGGTGTTCTGCTTGCCGAAATTTACCATTCCCGACGACAAGGAGCTTGTCGTGGAGATGAACGAGAAGGAAGGCGGTCGCCATCAGTCGTTTGTCGTGGAGAACAGCGACTTGGTGCGAGCTTTGACAATCAACGAACTTAGCGTGAAGTAACGGATGAAAAGAAGAAACATTGCAATCATGGCGATGCTTGCCCTCACCGCAGGGCAGGCATTCGCCCAAAGATGCCTGCCTCAGATGAAAGGCATCGAGGTGAAGGTCGGCATGGCTGACGGAGTATATAACGGCAAGAAGTCCTGCAAGGCTGGCTATTATGCAGGTCTCGGACTTTCAAGCTATACCAAGGGTGGTGACAAGTGGACGTATGGGGCGGAATACCTGCAAGTGAATCAGCCTTACCGGAACACCTCAGTTCCTATAGTGCAAATGACGGGCGAGTTCGGTTATTCCTACAACTTCCTTTCCGACAACAGTAAGACGGTGCTATTTTATATCGGTGGTGCAGCTTTGGCTGGCTATGAGTCCGTGAATTGGGGCAAGAGAACCATGTGGGACGGAGCGACCTTGCAGAACAAGGGAGCACTTATATACGGTGGTGCCGTGGCATTGGAAACGGAAATATACCTGTCGGATGCTATAGCTTTGACCGCTTCCGTTAAGGAAAGGCTTGTTTGGGGCAACAGCACGGGACATTTCCACACGCAGTTTGGCATCGGCATGAAGTTCATCATCAACTAAAACAGTGAGCCTATGGACATCAATGAAATCAAACAAGTGCCTATCGTGGACTTTCTCTATATTCTCGGCATTGAGCCTGTCAAGCACAAGGCTTCGGGACTTTGGTATCATGCGCCATACCGCAATGACCGCAATCCTTCACTTCGGGTATCAACGGACAAGAATGTCTGGTATGACTATGGCGTCGCCAGAGGTGGTGACATCTTCAACCTCGCAGGGGAGTTCATCAACAGCAATGAGTTTGTGGCGCAAGCCAAGTTCATATCTGAAACGCTTGGTGGCAGCTTCCCGACATCGTTTCCGCATTATCAAAGAATAGCGGAAAAGGCTGTGAAGGCGAAAGGCAATCCCTTTAGTGATATTGTGGAAAAGCCTTTGAGTCATCCTGCACTTCGGCAGTACTTGCGTGAGCGTGGCATATCAGCTGACGTGGCGAGCCGTTTCTGCTGTCAGGTGGAATACCGATACAATGGCAAACAGTTCTTTGCTGTCGGTTTCAAGAACAACAGCGATGGCTACGAGATACGCAACCGCTTCTTCAAAGGTTGCGTATCACCAAAGGACATCACTCTCATAGGCAGGAACAGCAACGTCTGCCATCTGTACGAGGGTTTTATGGATTTCCTCTCTGCCGTAATTCTCGGCATAGGTCGTGGTGAGGATCATATTGTCCTCAATTCGGTGGCTAATATGCAAAAGGTGCATCATCTTTTAGATGGCTATGCACAAGTGTATTGTCACTTGGACAATGACGAAGCTGGCGAGAATGCCTGTGTCGAACTGCAAAAGCGATATGGCGATAAGGTCATTGACCATTCGCATCTATACACAGGTTACAAGGACTTGAACGAGTACCTGATGAGCCATAAGACAAGAAAGTAACAATCATTCAAAAACATCAAGACAATGAAGAAGAACAATAAAATCAAGAAATCAGTGAGCATGTTGGCATTCCTTTTCGTGTGTGCCGTGTCGGTAATCCTTTCATCGTGCAGCGATGAGCTGGACATTCAGCAGTCGTATCCGTTCAAGGTGGAGACGATGCCTGTACCAAAGGACATTGTGCGTGGACAGACCGTTGAAATCCGCTGCGAGTTGAAGGCGGAGGGAAAGTTTGACGGCACCATCTATACTATCCGCTATTTTCAGCATGACGGAAAAGGTTCGCTGAGAATGGAGAACGGAACGGTGTTCCAACCTAACGACCGCTATCTGTTGGAGAACGAGAAGTTCCGTCTTTACTATACCTCGGCAAGTACGGAGACACAGACGCTAACAGTGGTGGTAGAGGACAACTTCGGCAAGTCATACGAAATGGAGTTCAGTTTCAACGACACAGACGACGAGGAAGAGTTTGCGAGAAGTGCCAACAAACTCGGTAGCGTATGAGGTTGATGATATTGTTAGCCTTGCTTCTTGTGTCAGGCAGCTTGTCTGCCCAGACGCAAGGGGCGATAAAGCGAGTTCGTCATGTGTCACGTTTTGAGTTGGCTGTCGCCTGCATCAAGAAGTACGAGGGTCTGCATGGACCGAAGCACCATCCTTATGTCGGATATGGACACAAGCTGTTGCCTGGAGAGAAGTTTTCTCCAAGAATGACGGAGCGGCAAGCCGATGCCTTGCTGCGCTCTGACCTCAGAAAGCTCTGCGCCATGTTTCGTGGTTTCGGTCGTGACTCGCTGCTCTTGGCTACACTTGCCTACAATGTGGGGTGTGGAAAGGTGATGAAAAGCCGGATGTATGCCAAGATGCGAAGTGGCAACAGAAACATCTATCGTGATTATGTGGACTTCAAAAGGTGGAACGGAAAGATAGTGCCTTCCATCGAGCGAAGAAGAAAAATG
>OLRJ01003033.1_pt1 | contig 11723 bp, 8 predicted proteins | sample 1672741 | NCBI WGS metagenome assembly OLRJ01 (sample SAMEA3136719, study PRJEB25190) | human gut metagenome | biome: human gut; feature: human-associated habitat; material: faeces | place: Austria | collected 2013
AATCCATTACCATATATTCATAACAGATTCATCTATTTCTATTTTATTTTTTATTATTATTTAGTTTTATTATATTCATTGGTTTAAAAACCAATTATTTTTCTGATAATGCATCATATTTTTTGACTCCATGTAGGAATATTGCATTATCAGATATATGGCCGTTTTGCATCTATAAAAAGCACATCAGATAATCAGTTTTACTTTCGCATGATCCCCTGCCTGATAGCCGTGTCTGCCAAGCTCTGTCACAAGAATTCCGTTACAACGACCTGCTCCGTCATCCATACGGGAATCTCTTCCCAGAGGGGATGCATGATATGCACCATCCTTCTCTTCCACAATGACTCTTGTATAGATTTCCATAAACGGTGGGCATTTGACTTCTTTATCCAGGATCGCTTCTACTTCTTTGCCCAGCGTTTCTGCCGCACCAAGAAAATGTTCGATGGCAGATTTTGCCGCCCAGTCACATACTGCAAAAGCTGCCAGTGTCGGCCCCGGGATATTAATAACCAGCGTATGTTTTACAATCGATACGGACATCGGGCGCCCCGGCGCACTGCGGACATAATGCTGCAATACTTCGCCATACTTTTCAATCAGCGGAATGGAATAGTCCTCAGAACCTTTGGAGGAACCGCCATTGATCAGCACGATATCCGATGCTTCTACCGCTGTCAGTAGTGCATCCTCCAGCTGTGTCATCTGATCTTTTACGATCGGCTGACTGTGAAACTCTGCTCCCCAGCCGGTTACCAGTTCCCGGATCATCAGGCCATTGGATTCAACGTTCTGACCACGACGTGGCGTCTCCCCTGCCGGGATCAGTTCACTGCCGGTAGGGATAAAGGTTACCACCGGCTTTCTGGAAACCCACACTTCTTTTACGCCGGCTGTCGCCAGAGAAGCCACACGGTAAGGTGTGATCTTGTATCCTCTCGGAACTACCAATTCGCCTTCTTTTACCATGCTTCCTGACGGACGTACGCATTTTCCCGGTACGATCTGTGTCGGATCACAGGAAAGTGCAATTCCCTGTTCTTTCATTTCTACTTCCTCAATCGGGATGACTGCATCATAGGCATCAGAAAAATCATCGCCTGTATCCGCACGGACATAGTCTTCTCCCAATATCCATCCGAAAGTATCCGGCATCACGCCTCCTGCAAAGGCATCCGCCTTTACTGCGATGCCATCCATGGCGGATGCTCTGACCAGTGGAAGCGTATTTATGGCAAACGCATCTCTGGACAGGATTCTGCCGCAGCTTTCCGTCAACGGAATACATTCTTCTGCTGTTTCCGGCTTCCATGCCTGACACATCATTGCAACAATCTCATTTCTGCATAATGCATTTTTTTCCTGTTCTGTCATGATTTTTCTCCATTTCTGTTTATTCAATCTTCCAACAAAAAATCGCAGATACCACTCAACGCCCGAATATCTGCACGGTTTTCGTAAAAATAGAATTAAAAATTATTGAAAAACATTATAAAATTTTACTATACATCAGTATACGCTTGTATAGTTACATATTGTCAAGCCTTTTTCATATATTGTTTTCCGTAAATAACATCCACATTCATTTTTGCTGATTTCATCACAGATAATCACAAAACCAAACTTTCATGTCTTTTTATTGTTTTTATAAAAGTATTTTTTCTATTTTTACACAAACATCCATTCTATCTATATTCATTCCGTCAAACAAATATCTGCAAAAAAAGCAGGGCTCAAAAAGTATATTCATCACGATCACGTTCTTGATATTTTCAGAATCTTTTATTTTTCATGTGGATATTTCTGTAAAAATGTACTACACTATTTTTATGAATGTATTTTCTATCAGTTAGTTTTTGCACATTTGATTTCTATATTGATGAAAAACAGTTACAAAAATGGCCGGATACAAAATAATCTTTTTATATGATTCAGACTCGTTGAAATGAACCATCCGAAAGGAGTATTTACATGCTGGAACAAATTGATATGACACGCAAAATGTCAAAAGAAGAATTTAAAAAGAGAATGTCCATTCTGGAACCTGAACTGGCTCGCCTGCAGCGGGAATGTAAAGCACAGAAGCTTCCTGTTATGATCGTATTTGAAGGATTTGGTGCAGCCGGAAAAGGCTACCAGATTGGAAAACTGATCCATGCTATGGACCCGAGAGGATTCTATGTCCGTTCCGTCGGACGGGAATCAGAAGAACAGAGACGGTATCCATTTCTCTGGCGCTACTGGATCAATACGCCGGCAAAAGGGGAGATCGCCATCTTTGATCGCAGCTGGTATCGGAAGGTCCTTCTGGACCGCTTTGACGAGCTTCTGCCACGACGCAGTCTCTCTTCCAGTTTTGACCAAATCAACAGCTTTGAACGACAGCTGACCGCAGATGGAACCGTTATCATCAAACTATTTCTCTGTATTGATAAAAAAGAGCAAAAGAAACGGTTTAAAAAATTGCAGGAATCCAACGCTACCGTATGGCGGGTAAGCACCGGAGATCTGAAACGAAATAAAGAATTTGACCGCTACAAAGAAATGTGTGACGAAATGCTGGAACACACGGATACCAGCTATGCTCCATGGACGCTGATCGAATCCATGGATCGGGAATTTGCCACAGTAAAAATCTACACCGTTGTCATTCAGGCATTGCAGGAGGCGCTTGCATATACCAGACAGCCAGCGACAGCGCAGCCACTACCGTTATCAGGGACTTTCACAGGCCATGATATAACCACAGTTTCTGAAACTACAATAGAAAACACACCTAAACAAGATAACCTTAAAGCAGACACATCTGCCGATGACATCCTGCGCACTTCCAGTCTTGGCAAGGCAGACCTCTCTCTGGCGCTTTCCAAAGAAGAATATCGTGCGAAACTAAAGGATCTGCAATCCCGCATCCGCCAGCTTCACGGAGAGTTTTATCTCCGACAGATTCCAGTGGTCATTGGATTTGAAGGCTGGGATGCAGGTGGCAAAGGCGGCGCCATCAAACGACTGACGGAGGAAATGGATCCAAGAGGCTATCAGGTACATCCTACTGCTTCCCCGAATGATCTGGAAAAAAGCCATCATTATCTCTGGCGTTTCTGGCAGAACATGCCAAAAGACGGACACATCGCCATCTTCGACCGCACCTGGTACGGCAGAGTCATGGTAGAACGGATTGAAGGTTTCTGCAGCACAGAGGAATGGCAGCGGGCTTATCAGGAGATCAACGATATGGAACTGCAATTAGCCCAGCATGGCACCCTTGTATTGAAATTCTGGATGCAGATTGACAAAGACGAACAGGAACGCCGGTTCAAAGAGCGTATGGAGAATCCAGAGAAACAATGGAAAATTACCGATGAAGACTGGAGAAACCGGGAAAAATGGGATCAATACGAAAAAGCAGTGGACGAAATGCTGATCCGCACTTCCACTACGTATGCCCCATGGACCATCGTAGAAGGCAATGACAAATACTATGCCCGTGTCAAAGTACTGGAAACGGTTGTACATGCTATGGAAAAACGACTGGAACAAAAATAATCCCCCATATACTCCAACATAAAAATACCGTCTGACAGCAGTTCTCTGAAATTTTCAGATATTGCTGTCAAGACGGCATTTTTCAATCTATCATTTTTTGTTTAGATAATTTTATATTATTTCTAAATTTCAAAACCCTCTATGCTTTTGCTTTCGGACGGCGGATACCAAAGAATACGACAACGCCGGCAATAACAAGTCCAAGCAGCATGATCAGCGCACTCATATAGGACTGTGTGCTGTCATATAATTTTCCTGCAATGGTGGATGCCACAGATGCAATGATCAGGTTTGTATTGATCAGGGAAAAGTTCATCGGGAAATTCGTTCTTCCGAAGAAATCACTGATAATAGCAGAGTTGGTCGGCATAACGCCGCCATAAGCAAAACCGCCGATCACAAATCCTGCCACGATACCGGCAAACTGTCCACCGGAAAGCGCAATGATCAGGATCACTGCCGCCACAATAAAGATGATCATGTCAAGAATCATGGTAAAACGGTATCCTTTTTTGTCAAATACGGCGCCAAAAAAGACTCTTCCGATACCATTTAAGATGGAGATCAGTCCAACAACCGTGGCGATCGTTCCATCGGAAATGCCGGTTCCTACCTCTCCGGCGATACCTGCAGCCTGAGATACGAGCACCAGACCTGCTGCACTTAATACGATTGCCCACACATAATACATCCAGAAAGACGGCTGACGCACCATCTGTCCTGCATTGATGTCCAACGCCGGCTGGCGCATCTGAACCGGCTTCTTTCCTTCCGGCACTTTAAAATCTGCACCCGGTTTTACAAAGAAGAAACTGCAGATAACCATCACAATCACAATGATAATACCAAGTACTTTAAATGTAGACTGCCATGCATCAGAACCATCTGTCGGTGTTACTGCTTCTCCACACATCACTGCCATCAGATGGTGTGACAGCCGCAAAGATCTTACCGATGATAAAACTGCCCAGTCCAAATCCCATAAGCAATATACCGGAGATCAGACCCTGTTTATCCGGGAACCAGGCAGACATGGTACTCATGACCGCATTGTAAGAAAATCCGGCGCCCATGCCGCACAGCACGCCAAAGCCCAGATACAGCATTGGCAGTGATGTCGTTACTGATGTAAGTAAGAATCCGCAAAGCAACAATACTGCCGCCAGTATGATATAGATTCTTGATTTTACTTTCTTTGCCAGAATGCCTGCAAGCAGACATCCTACACAGAACATTGCCATCGTAATGGTAAATGTTAAGGAAAGCTGTCCCATGGTCCATTCCGGAAATGCTGCGGCTATAGATTTGGACATGACAGACCATGCATAGACCATTCCTACCAGCAGCAATACGATGATTCCTACGATTGCATAAACCCAGCGATTTAATTGTTTCATATTTTATATTTCTCCCTTCTGTACATGAAAGAACGGATTGTATAACAATCCGTTCTTATTGGGTATTTCGTTTGCTAAATATATTATCTGGCAATATAAGTCGTATGTAGCAGCTCATGCGCTTTCTCACTGCCCGGTGTGCCAAGATACTCTTCGTAGAGGTTGATCACAGACGGGTTTTCATGAGATTTGCGAATCGCATTGTATTTATCATTGCGGTAAAGGGCAGCTGCACGCTCCTGCGGAATGTTGTGGATGGCATGGGTATGGGCATCCTGATGCGGCTGCCCACCACCGTTGACACATCCGCCTGGGCATGCCATAACTTCCACAAACTGATAATCTGCTTCGCCGTTTTTAATTCTGGTAAGCAATGCATTAGCATTGGCAAGACCGGATACGACAGCAACTTTTACTTCGGTACCACTCAGATCATAAGAAGCTTCTTTGATACCATTCATTCCACGAACATCGGTAAAATCAAGTTCACTCAGTTCTTCGCTGGTAATCTTTTCTACTGCTGTTCTTAAAGCAGCTTCCATAACACCGCCAGTTGCTCCGAAGATAACAGCTGCTCCTGTGCCTACTCCAAGCGGATCATCAAATTTAGCTTTACGATTTGTTGCTTCAAATTTAATTTCATTATCCTGAATTAATTTTGCAAGCTCATTAGTTGTGATTACGATATCCACATCCGGTACGCCTGCGCCATCTTCGTCATCTCTTGTGATCTCGAATTTTTTCGCTGTACATGGCATTACAGAAACAGTTACGATATTCTCTTTTGCGATGCCTTCTTTTTCTGCAATATATGATTTTACAACTGCGCCCTGCATCTGATGCGGAGATTTGCAGGATGAAATATTCTCCAGCATATCCGGATAAAAATGCTCTGCGTATTTGATCCAGCCCGGACAGCAGGATGTGATCAGCGGAAGCTGTCCGTCATTCTGCATACGGTCGATCAATTCGTTTGCTTCCTCTACGATCGTCAGATCTGCACCAAACTTAGTGTCGTATACTTTGTCAAATCCGAGCTGTTTTAATGCATCTGCGATACGACCTTCCACGTCATTACCGATATTAAATTCAAAGCTTTCGCCCAGTGCAGCACGCACTGCCGGAGCCACCTGTACCACAACATATTTATTCGGATCATCCAGAGCTACCTGTACGTCTGAAGTCTGTACTTTTTCTGTCAGGGCTCCTACCGGACATACTGCCACACACTGTCCACAGTTTACACAGCTTGCTGCTGCCAGTCCTGCCGGAGATGCCGGTGCGATGGTTGCCTCCAATCCATCTCCTGTACATGCAATCGCAGAAACCGCCTGCATCTTTGCACAGACATTAATGCATCGTTTACAGCGGATACATTTATTATTGTCACGGATCAGAACTTTGGAAGACAGATCCAGTTCCTCCAGATCCTCTTTCGCCATTGTCGGCTCATTGGTAAAGTCATATTTATATAACAGGTTCTGGAATTCACAGCTGTTGCAGCGCAGACAGTCCAGACAGTTTTTATCATGTTTTGCAAGAATCGCAGCCAGTGCTTCTTTTCTCAGACGAATCACTTCTTCCGTCTGTGTCTCTATGTTCATGCCATCTTTGACGCGAGTACGGGAAGCGTTTACGATCTCGCCGTCTGCCTCGACGATACATACACCGGAATCATCCACATCAACAACACCTTTTAAATAGTAAAGTGTCGGAACTTCAATATCCATATATGGGAACTGCGCCTGTGTGATTGCTTCAAGGATGGTAGAGCCTTTCTTCACATCTAAGTGCACAGCTTTATTGACATTAATTTTTACAGTACTCATGCTCTCATCCCCCTTACTTTTCTACCTTAAAATCATCAATTGCGCTGAACATCGGTTTTGGTCCGCCTTCAACATAGTATTCTTCTTCATGTCCTTCCGGAATCTCATATCCTTCCGGTCGGAACGGATATCTCCACATTGGGATATCTTCCAGATACATCTCCGGCTCGCCGTCTTCACCACATTTAAAGTTGATCCATTTCAGCCAGTGCTTATCATCCCGCTGTGGATAATCATCACGGTAATGCGGATAGAATACGCCTCGTGTCTCAGTTCTTTCCAGAGCTGCACGGAATAGCATTTCCAGATTCAGGACAGAATCTGCTGCTTCCAGACATTTTGCAACGGTATGTGCATCATCGCCGGACAGATATGGAATCACGTTTTTCTTCATATCTTCTACGTCCGCTAGCACTTCTTTGATGGATTCTTCGGATTTTAGGATCAGTTTATCTGTACCGAATCCATAACGTTCAATACGGTCGAAGATATCATTTGCTGTCACGTCGGTATCTCTATGTAATGGAGCATAAATCTTTTCTTTGTATTTTGCGGCCTGCTCAAAATCAATGTCCACAAAATCATGCTCGCCTGCAAAGATTGCCATATCTTTACCGACACGCACACCTGTCTGGGTTGCATTTCCAACACCGTCTCCACGGTGCCATCCAAAGTAACCGGATCCCTGATAAGACATTTTTCCTGCTGCCCAGAGAGCTTCACAGTCTGTTTTAAAACGATGGTCAGTCTTAACCGGCTCGGTCTGCAGACGGGTATCAATGGTAATCTCCGGTGTCATGCCGTATTCCAGCGCGCTGTATTTATTCGCTTTTTCAGCTACATACTCTTCCCATTCAATCTTATCCGGGAACAGACGGCCGTCAGCTACATCCATGCCTTCCCAACCGATAGAGATCAATGTCTCATCCGGTTTTCTGAGGTCTACATATAACGGGCCTCTGCCCTCACGCACTTCTGTGACCATACCTTTTAACAACGGTACAGAGATTTCCGGCGCATTCGGCGCATATTTCATGGAGATATTCTCTCCCAACTGATTGAAGATCAGATTGTAACCGCCGTATACCGGTACGTTTGTTCCTTTGAATACAATCTCAATCTGAGTGGAAAATTCGATGTTACGGATATGCGCGCCTGCACGGAACGCTGCGCCGACACCGGTTCCATATCCCATAAATTCACGACCCAGTTTTTTGAACTGACATCCGTGGGTTGCAACACAGACAGCTTTTGCATGGAAGATATGACAGGACATGTCATACATTTCAAAACCGATTGCGCCTACTGCCTGACCTTTATTGGTAAGGATTTCAAATACATTGACACAGTTTAACATCCGCACGCCAAGACCAAGTGCTGTCTTGCGGAGTTTTTCCAGCGCTTTCAGCTCGATGCCCACACCGGCAAGTTCACTTCCTACATGCTCCCACATCTTGATAGAACCATCCGGATTACAGGATACCTGCACGCCTGCCACGTCACGAAGCCACTGTACAGACGCAGTGTTTGTAGAGAGATAATCATACAACAGTTCCTGGTCGTTCAGATACGGAGTCTGAATCTGTACCATCAGCTCTGTGGAATCCATAACCGGCTGATTTGGCAGATGCGCTACGATACCGTTTCCGGCTTTTGTAGACTGACCGGAAAATCCGGCATAACCTTTCTCTACAATCAGAACGTCCAGATCCGGATTTTCCTGCATTGCACGGATTGCAGTTACCAGACCTGCCCAACCGCCTCCGATGATCAGGAGGTCAGATTCATATACTTTTCCTAAATCATTTAAATTACCCATAGTCTTCCTCCTTTATCCTAACAACGGATCATGTTTGATCATTGATGTGGGAATAATGTCGATACAGTTGTTTAGACAGGCCATCTCACATTTATAACAATGTACACACTCTCCAATATATTTCGGAATCGCAGCATGAAGATTTTCATCCCATCTCCATACGTCTTCTACATCCGCTGCAGCGCTCTGTATCCACAATATGTTTTACCCCGAACTGCTGGCCATCATATACAAATTCCATAGCGTTCCCCTTTCCTATTAATAATTTTTATATTTTTTAAATTACTTGCATTATAATAAAAATCCCTGTCTGTTTTTTCGTAACATCTATACAAATTTTGCCGTTTTTTGTACATCAGTACACAATCAGAACTGCTATTTTCCCTATTATTTTCAGTGCTGAATGTATCGAAAACCAACGCCTCACAGCACGCTATCCTGCATTCTTTTCCCTTGTGTGTTCTATGCGATTTCTGCCGGATATGTTTTTATAAATACAAAAAACAATTCTGTACAAATTGGAAAAAGACCTGTGGATTACAGGCCTTTTCCAGATTAGGTTTATGTCTAAGAGGGTTCTGGTTTACATTTTTTCTTTTACAGCAAGTACAAACTCACGGATCGTATTCAGGTTTCCTGCCTCCTGAATGTCTACAGTTACATCCAGTTCTTCTTCAATACCTGCAATCATGGCGATCATCTTCATAGATTCATTGGACAGATCCAGTCGAATATCTGTATCCAGTGTGATCTCGGATTCGTCCACGCCGTAGCCTTCTGCTGCACATTCAATAACAGTTTTTGCAAGTTCCTGGAAAAGCGGATCATTATCACAGTCAAATGATTCTGGTTTAGCTGCTGTAGATGTAGAAGAAGTTGCATACGGATCATCATTATGCTGACGTTTCTTCTTCGGTGCAAGATCTTCAGCAGTTGGAACAAAATCTTCCAGTACCCAGGAACAGATTTTTCGATCCTCTCCATCTATAATGAACGGTTTTACGATTACATCTTCCATGTTGTCATGAAGTTCATCATATCGCTCCGGATCTACATGTACCAGAGAAGTAACATAAGGATCTGCATTGTCGATCAGTACGTCGATTGCCATAAATCCACCGTTATCATCTCTGAATTCTGCCTCCGGGAATACGATCAACGGAGGAAGAATCTGTCCGATATGGGCTCTTGTGTCCGTCAGATCCACCCATTCTGTATCCAGGTTTCCACATGCGTTACATGCCAGGTATGGAGGAAACTCGATGTGATTACACTTTTTACATTTACGTCCTAATACTTTTCCTTCATCTAATGCATCGTAATATTTTTTTACGATCGGCTCCATTTCAATTCTTTTCATCGTCTCTTCCTCCTTCCTATTTCTTCTCCAGAATCATGCATAACAGGTTCTGGCCACCACCAAAGCCTCGTACCATAGTTCTGTTTACCGGATGATATTTAATCTGATGGGCGTCTGCCTCTCCACGCATCTGCATGCAAGCCTCGTATAGATCATGTACACCGGAAGCTGCTGCTGCATGACCATAGTTACAACGGCCGCCATTTGTCTGGATCGGACGGTCTCCCTCAAAGGTACAACGGTCATCCAGCATATATTTCCATCCTTCTCCTTTTGGAAGATATCCGCATTCTTCTGCGGAAAGCAACTGCTGTGCCAGGAAGAAATCGTTTGTCATGAACAGATCACAGTCTGCACCGGTCAGTCCGGTTAACTCATGGATCTGTTTGTATGCGTTAATGGTTCCGGTATGCTCATTCTGCGGATTTGCATATTCTACAACGGAATGTCCCACACCAAGGATCTCGATCGGATGATCCGTGTATTTATAAGCCATCTCTGTCGGCATTACAACAAACGCGCCGGCGCCATCGCAACGCTCTTCAAAGTTACTTGCGCGGATCCATTTTCCAAGCTTCGGATTAAATTTGGAATGCAGATATTCTTCTGCGGTATCAAATCCTGCATCGTGAGCTTTGTCGGTATAATCTTTATCATTTAAACTATTCGGGTTGATGGATGCCATCTTGCGAGCATTAATCGCCATATGGGTCAGTACCTCGTCGATCTGATCATCACTGAGATGATTTTCTTCAATGTACTGCTGCAGCCAGGATTCAAAATGGAATGGCAGCACACCATTGGTAAACAGGTTATAATCTCTTGTGATCGTAGAGCAAAGTACCTCGTGGAAGATCGCATCGGTTCCGTATCTTCTCTCTGTCAGCACTCTGGTAGGATATGCAATAGAGTACTGCATCTCCACGCAGCCGCTTAATACAATATCATATGTACCGGAAGCGACCATTGCAGCAGCTGTTTCCAGAGCCACATAACCAGATGCGCAGGCCTCACTGTGATGATAAGAACCTCTTCCTTTCATTCCGATCCAGTTGGCCACATGAATATTCGGAGATCCAAAGTTACTGGTCCAGCCCGGACCTGCCTGACCATGGATTACAAAATCTACATCTTTTCCGGTAATGCCTGCATCACGCATCGCTTCTGCTGCAGCATAACCAAACATCTCTCCCTCTGTGATTCCGTTATATCTCGGATCATCAATCGCACGCACAAATGGCGTCACTCCGATACCTACAATCGAAACACTTCTGCTGTAAGGTTTCAGTTTTGGCATATTATCACTAAAACTCATACTAACTCCTTTCCCATGGAAATCATTTGTTTCCAGATACATCGCTTTCTTTTATCAAAGTATAGCAATTCAACGCCCCCTGTTTATCGTTATTTGCTCACAAATTCCATATGTTTTTCGTTATCTTTATACATACAGTCTGACCTGACTTTTACAATTTCCTCTGTGTACAGACATATCTTTATTCTCACTGTTCAAGTAACAAAAATAAGCCAGACCATGGAAAATCTGCTGTCTCCTCTGTCTGACTTATTTTCAGTATTATCTCGTTACTTTACTACCGTAAAAATGTAGTTGTCAGGGAGTAATTCACTCTGATATCTACACTTATTTTTATTGATGAAATACAATATATGAAGCAAGAACAGTTGGGATCATTAATTGCGGCATTGCATAGAACAAATCAATTAGGGTACCCTGTTATGATTATAGGTGCCGGGCTCCCGAAGATATA
>OLRJ01003035.1_pt1 | contig 11721 bp, 10 predicted proteins | sample 1672741 | NCBI WGS metagenome assembly OLRJ01 (sample SAMEA3136719, study PRJEB25190) | human gut metagenome | biome: human gut; feature: human-associated habitat; material: faeces | place: Austria | collected 2013
GCGGCATCCTCAACCGAGGCTCGCAGAGCCTCGCTCACCAAGAAGTAGTCAATGCGCCAACCTGCATTGTTCTTGCGCGCGTTGAAGCGATAACTCCACCACGAATACGCACCTTCCAAATCGGGATGCAGCGTGCGGAACGTATCCACAAACCCCGCATCGAGCAAATCGGTGAATTTGCCGCGCTCCTCATCGGAAAAGCCCGCATTGCCGCGGTTCGTCTTGGGGTTCTTCAAGTCGATTTCCTCATGCGCCACATTGAAGTCGCCGCACATGACCACGGGTTTCGGATGCGCAGCCTCATCGGCCTCCGTGCGCGGAAGCTCGGCGACGCACACATGCCCCTCGCCCGCCCCCTGCGCCTGCACGGGCACACCCGCAGGAATCACGCCGGCCTCAAGCCCCTTGCAGAAATCACGAAACGCATCGTCCCAGGCCATACGATGGTCTATACGAGCCAAACCATCTTGCGCGTTTGGCGTATACACATCAACGAGCCAAAACTCGGGGAATTCCAACGCCACAATGCGCCCCTCGGTATCAAGTTCAGACACTCCCAAACCGTGAAGCGCGCGCAGCGGCTCGCGACGCGTAAAAATCGCAGTGCCTGAGTATCCCTTCTTCTCGGCATAGCTCCAAAACTGCAGGTAGCCAGGAAGATCAAGATCGATCTGGCCCTCTTGTAATTTCGTTTCTTGAAGGCAAATCGCATCGGCGTCCAAATCGAGCACTGAATCCTCGAAACCCTTCTTCACCGCGGCCCGCAAGCCATTCACATTCCATGAAACTAAACGCATAGCGCGCACTCCTCTTCAAAAACGAAAAACGGGCTAGACAACCCAGCCCGTCAAGTGTAGCAGTCCGGCCCTGTGCGCCGCACCGCGCCACGCATCTTCCGAATTCGTTTATTTCTCCTGATCAGTGCCCTTCTTCTTAGAAAGCCTAAGCTTTGCCGCGACATGCAGAATACGGTCGTGCTGCCAAATCGCAAGAATTCCGATAACCGCCGCAATGCCAAACAGAATGGCGCTTTGGCCGTAATCCCCTTCGATAAGCTTGTCGGCGCCAAGCGTGCTAATGAGCACGCCCGGAATGCGCCCGACATTCGCGAGCACCACAAAGTTGCGCATGCTCATATTCGTAAGCGGAACCAGATAGGTAAACACGTCTTTTGGCAAACCGGGAATGAGGAACAGAACGAACACCATAACGTCGAGCTTTTCGGAATTCTCAAAGCGCTCGAGTTTGCTCATCCACTTCTCGGGAATCATCGCGCGAACGAACGGCGCGCCGAGTTTATGCACGATCGCAAAAATGAAGGCGCTCGAAATCACGGCGCCCACAATCACGACGAGGGCGCCAATCCACGGGCCATACATCATGCCAGCCGCAATTTGCACGATTTCACCGGGAATGAACGCCACCACAATTTGCAGGAATTGGAAGGCGAGCAAAATGAACACGCCGCCGACGCCCGCGTTGCGCACATCTTCAAGTACGCGTTGCAAACCGTCAGGCTCGGATAGCTCGGCGATCCACGGCGCGATAAGCACGCACACGCCCGCCATAAGCACAAAAAACAATCCCAAACCCACCAATTTGAAAATATCGGCCTTGGTCAGGCGAGCAAGAGAGGGACGCTCGGAAACGGGAACTTCGTACTTTTCGTTGAAGGCTTCTTTTTTCGCTTCGTATTTCTCGCGATGCTCCTCGCGCTTTTCTTGAAGCTCCTCGCGCTTTTCCTGAAACTCTTCTTTTTTCAGAGCAATCTTGCCAGTCATGCCCGACGAATTCATCGCCATCTGGTTCACCTAGTTTCATCAAAGCGCCTCACCCAAACGCATTGACGTCATTGTGACGCAAAAGACGGTGGCGCCAGGCGAAAAACCCGAATGCCACCGTCTTGCCGTATTTTCGTTAGATTGTCGTAATAATAGCTCCTGCGAATCAAAGCCGAACGCCGCCGGAACAAAGCTCGCTCAACCGAGCTACTCGCCTTTCGCCGCCTTGTCGAATTCGCTCTTAAACGCGGCGAACATGCCTCCTATGCCAGGGTCTTTACGAGAAGGCTCCTCGTCGGCATCGTCATCTTCGTACTCGTCGTCATCTTCGTACTCGTCGTCTTCGGGTTCTTCGTATTCGCCTTCGTCGGCCTCCTCGACCAGAGCCTCACCTTCGTCGTACTCTTCCTCGACGTCTTCCTCGAGATCCTCGTCGCCAGCCTTTGCCTTATCGAATTCTTCTTTGAAGGCGGCAAACATGCCCTTGGTTTTCGCTTCGCGCTCGGCGACCTCTTCGCCCACTTCGGTCTCTTCGCCTGCGGCTGCCTTGCTGAACTCTTCCTTAAATGCCCCAAATGCATCTTTGGTCGCGCTCACCTGGCGCCCAACGCCCTCGGCGCCCTCTTTCACGGCAGCACCCGCGGCAGCCGTTGCGGCCTCGACTTTAGGCTTTGCAGCGACAGCGGCTTCTTTCGCCGCGGCAGTCGCCTCTTTCGCGCGAGCTCCAGCCTTCGCCGTGAATTTGCCCGCGGCCTCGGCCCAACCACCTTCGGGAGAGAGCTCCCACACATCGTCGGAGACCAAAATCGCGCCCTTGAACACGACCTCTTCGCCCGCTTCGCGCGAATCTTCCTTCACGGCCAAATCGGCACCCATGCCGCGCTTAAAGCCCGCAATGCACCTCGAGCGTTCCCAGAAGAAGCTTCGCCGTAGCACCGTTGCTCGCCTCCACGGCTTCGACCTGGCCCGTTTCGATATCGAACGTGATGTTGCTCACGAAGCCGACCGCCGTTTCGTCGGCAGTCATGATTGGCAGGCCTTCCCACAAAACGCACTTATCCCAATCGAGGCCCATGGCTCGACATATCGCATGGCCCGAAGTAGGCGCATCGGGCTTAACCCGAATGCGGCCGTCGGCGAAATCGAAGCCGCCAAGGGCCACGAAGATATCTTTGCGGTGGAACATCCAGAGCAAATCGGGGCGCTTCACTATAAAGCCAATGCAGCGTCGCTCGGTCGGATGGAATACACACGACTTCACCTTACCAATGCGCTTCGTTCCCTTTTTGCCGCCCACAACGCGGAGCTTGCGAATATCGTGGCTTGTCACCAGCTTCTTACGAGCCATGTCGGCTCCCCTTCCGTTCGCGAAAAGGGCCGGCGCAAGGCCGACCCTTCATTGTGCTGTTCCTGTAGCTGCGGCGCTATTCTGCCTTCTGCTCTTCTTCAGCAGCCTCTTCGACTTGCTCGACGGGCTGCTCAACAGCGGCCTCCGCCTGAAGCTCCTCTGCGACCTGCTCAGCGTTCGCGGATGCTTGCTCGGCGTTTTTCGCCACCTGGGCGGCAATGCGCTCGCGGGCGGCATCGATCTTCGCGCGCAGCTCATCGTTCTTTTCGGCGAATACGGGCTTCACTCCCTCGGCCGCCTCGTGCGCGCGGCCCGCAACGGCCTGAGCGCCTTGGGCGATAGCGTCGGCAGCTTGCTTGCCGCGATCGGACGCGGCCACATACGCCTGCTGGGCACCCTGAGCGACGTTGGTGTACGCCTGTTGGGCGGAAGCGGCGACGTTCGTGTAAGCGGCCTGCGCATTAGCGGCGGCGGCGCCATAGACCTGCTGGGCATTTTGGGCGGCATTGCCGTAGAACTGCTGAGCGTCAACCGCAACCTGTGCGCCCAGGCCCTGAGCCTGACCCCACATTGCCTGGGCCTTGTCGGCCACCATCGCGCGCGTCTCAACGCCCGTGCGAGGTGCGTAGAACAATGCGACTCCCGCGCCAATCAATCCGCCCGCCAGGAACACACCGAGTTTGTTGTTCATATTTGCCTCCTCGAGTACGCGCCGCCGCCACGCAACGACGTTGTTATCGTATTGGCGCCATTATAAAAGAAAACGCCCGCGCGAACGCGAGCGTTGCCGTTATGTTGAAGCGAAAGACCGCCGCACAGAAAACGGGGTGCGCACGGCGCATAGGACCGTCGACGCCCCCATATCGCGCTACCAGCGCAAAAACCCGGGCGATTTCCGGGTTCGCCCAAAACACATGAGCATCGAACCAGGCCATGCGCACAAAGCGCCAGTGCAAAAACCGCCTGCCTAGCGAACCCGCGCGAGCAAAGCGTCGTTCAGCTCGCGCTGCGCGACGGCGAGCGCCTGGCGGGCAATATGCTCGTCGGCATAACTCACTTGCACGCACGCTTTGCGCTCAGAACGATTCGACCACGCGGTTTTGCCGACAAACACCACCTTGCTCGTCGATTCATCAAGTCGAGCCTGCTCGTCAATAACCAAATGCTCGAGCACATGGGGAATCGACGTGTTTGCGGCCACGCTCATAAACGTTTCGCCACGCTCATTTACACACGTGTGCGACAGGATATTCGGAAAGCGCGGCAAAAGGTCGGCAATAAGCGCCGGCGTAGCAAAGCAGAATCGCTCATCGGATACTTCCACATAAGCGATCATACGGTCGGGTCGAACCTCAATGCCCACGATTCGACACGCCCACCGAAAAGCTTCGGGCGCTTTGGCAGATTCAGACGGTTTTCGTTGGGAAAACAAGGCTACACTCCTGCAGCCGCGCCCATCGCGCCAGGCTGCACGGCATTCGACCCAGGAGACAAATCGCCCGAACTCGAGTTAAGCGCCTCAGCGATTTTGGCACTTTCCTCTTCATCTAACGCGGGGGCCGAAGAGGCAGCAGATGCCGACCCACCGGTCGTTTCGGTTTGCGCGGCCGAATCACTAGCTGCTTCGCTGGGTGTTTCGGTCGATGCTTCAGCTTCGGCTTCGCTTGAATCGCCAGAACCTTGAGCGGTGGCGCCTTCTTGGCCTTGGCCAGCATTCATAAGAGCCGCCGCTTCATCGGCCGAAAGCACGCGAGGCTCCCCATCGGTTGAGTCGGAGTATTTCTGGAACACCGTTTGAGACCCGTCGGACTCCGTGATAGTGAGCGTCGCGCGGTCTCGCGAGAACTCGTATGAGCCGCCACCCGTAAGGTCGACGAACGTATAAGAAATCGTTTTGTTGTTCGTATCCAGGATGTATTTGAAATCGACCGAATCGGGCATATGTATTTCTTCGGCATCGATAACCACGAGCGCGGTGCCGTTGGCGGTAAGCCATTCGCCCTGAATATCGGCCGAATCGTCAAAACGAAGCCACGTATCCCATGCCCAGAATGCAGCCACGGCAGCACATGCGACAAGCACTGCCGCAAGGCATGCGGCGACAATCTTAAGAATGCGATTGCGATGCTCCGAAGAGTGGGGCCTTGCCACTGACCCCCTACGCGAAGGACGATTGCGCGGCGACGAGCCCGCATCGGAGAGGCATGTCTCATCCGATGCGGAATTCGAGAGGGCATCTGCGCCAGGCAAAGACGACGCGTCGGCACGGCCCGACTCGGCCCCGCTCGGCGGAAACGCCGCATCGTGTGCGACAGGAGCTTTCCGCGCAGGCGCCGGTTCCTTCGTCTCCGCAGCCGCAACCGACCCACGGGCGGTTTTTTCTTTCAGCGATTTTTTCTTGCGCGATTTCGCCGCGGCCTTGCGGCCAAGCCACTCTCCTGCAGCCGCCTCGGCACTGGAGACATCGTCCCCCAGGTCAAACGAATCAGCTGGTTCAAGAAATTCTTTTGCGGACTGCGAAGCGGGCTGACGCACGGAAGGGCGCACATGTGAATCGTTCGAGCGAGACTTGGCCATTCCTACTGCAGCCCTTTCTTAAAATTCACTGTGAACCCCATGCCGAGCCGAGCAGCGATTCCACGTCGCTTTGCGAAACTTGCCACCCATCATCGCCCTGCTCGAGCGTAAGCAGCACGCGCACCGTGCGCGGCTTTTGCTTGTCGATCGAATCGAGCAGCGCTTCTTTCAAATGTGCGCGATAAGCATCCTCATCGTCATACGACAAGGCATCGCCCGCCACCTCTCGAGCGAACGAATCAACCGCACTCGCTATGTTTTTCGAGGTCACATCGATATCGACCCAAGCCATGCCGTTGTATACATCAGCTTGGACGACTTTGCATTCGAACTCCGAGCGCAAACGCGGAGCCAAATCGGAGGCGTCGATATCCAAATCGGCGAGCGAGTAGCTCCTCTCGTCAACGACGGAATCGTATGCGTCCACGAATTCCTGCACGCAATTGAGGAACCGGCCATCCTCGTCGGCGGCAAGCGCGTTGAGAGCCTGCTGCGCATCGGCCGTCGCTCGCTTCGCCTCGTCGTTTTTCGTGGCTTCGTCAGACGAAGACGAACGCGCGCTCGACGAATTTTGCGACAATGCATCACCCAGACGGGTGTCGAGGGGAGACTTCTGCGCAAAACCAATCGCCCACAACGCGAAAATCAAGGCGGCGACAACGATGCATGCGGCAACCAGGGCAACGATCGTAGAAGCGGTAACCACGCGTTTGCCTCCGCGAGCCTTTCCCTTTGCCTTGAGCTTCGCCCGCGACGCAGCTGAGCCTCGCGCGCTTCCGCTTTCCTGCCGAAGTTCCTCACTGGGCGCAGGGCTCGACAACTCCGGCGCGTATTTCGGCGGAGGGGGCGGTGGGGGCGCCGCAGCGCCCCGTGTGTCATCGCGAAGGGGTTCGGTCATTCGTATGCCTTTGCGTTTTTACGCTTCGGCCTTGATGTATTCCATGCCGCCCATGTAGGGAACGAGCACATCAGGCACCTTGATGGAGCCGTCGGCCTGCTGGTAGTTCTCCAGAATGGCGGCCATCGTGCGACCCGCGGGCAAGCCCGAGCCGTTCAGCGTGTGAACGTAGCGCGTACCCTTGAAGTTCGCGGGGTCGCGATACTTGATGTTTGCGCGGCGTGCCTGGAAGTCGCCGCAGTTCGAGCAGCTGGAAATTTCTTTGTATGCGTTGTAGCTGGGCAGCCACACTTCGACGTCGTAGGTCTGGCGCGCGGAAAAGCCCAGGTCACCCGTGCACAGCGAAATAACGCGGTAGGGCAGCTCGAGCTGCTGCAGCAGATATTCGGCTTCGGCGGTCATGCTCTCGAGCTGGGCATCGGAATCTTCGGGCGTGGCAAACTTCACCATCTCGACCTTGTCGAACTCGTGTTGGCGAATGATGCCTCGCGTGTCGCGGCCGGCAGAGCCAGCCTCTTCGCGGAAGCACGGCGTGAACGCGGTGTACCACTTCGGCAAATCGGCAGCATCGAGCACTTCGCCCGCATGTAGGTTGGTAAGCACGACTTCAGCGGTGGGGATAAGGAAGTTGTCGCCGGAAACGTGATACGCGTCGTCTTCGAACTTGGGAAGCTGACCCGTGCCGAACATGGTCTGACGCTTCACGACGATAGGCGGCCACCATTCTTTGAAACCGCGGGACGTGTGCGTATCGAGGAAATAGTTGATGAGCGCGCGCTCAAGACGAGCGCCTGCGCCGCCGAGCACCGTGAAACGGCTGCCCGAAAGTTTATTGCCTCGATCAAAATCGAGGATGTCCAGATCGGTGCCAAGATCCCAATGGGGCTTGAAATCGAAATCGAACTCGCGCGGCGTGCCCCAGCGACGGCGCTCGGGGTTTTCGCTTTCGTCTTTGCCCACCGGAGTGGCGTCGCACGGAATGTTCGGCGATCCCACCAGAATGTCATTGAGCTTGGCGTCGACTTCCCCGCGCTTGGCGCTTGCCTCGGCGAGTTTTTCGTTGATCTGGCGAACCTGTTCTTTGGCAGCTTCGGCCTCTTCCTTTTTGCCAGCGCCCATGAGCTTGCCGATTTCCTTAGAAGCGGCATTGCGTTCGGCCTGCAGGCTTTCCTCGGCGGAGATAGCCTCGCGACGCTGCTCGTCGAGCGACGCGAACAGCTCGGCATCCCATGGGAAATTGCGGTTCGCCATTGCCTGGGCAACGGCTTCCTGGTTATCGCGAACATAGCGAATATCAAGCATGGCCTGGCACTCCTTCAAGTGGCTGCGGCGCGCGGCGCGCCGCCTTCGGTGGCTTTGAGCCCCGCGCGCATCGCGAGGGGCAATAGAAACATATCGCCAAAGTATAGCCCAAACGCGCACGCTTCATGCCACGAGCCGCCCTACCTGCGCGAAGGTTGCACAAGAGAGGGCCGAAAGCGGCCATAAGGGCGCCCAAGCACAGCACCTCTCTGTTTATTTGCTTTACGCCCCTGGCACTCCCTCAATAACGATGAACACCGTATCGTCTCCGAGGACAAGGCGGTCGCCCGCGCTCAGCCGCGACGTCGAGCCTTCGTGCACAACCATGCGCTCGCCCGTGGCGCCGCTCACGATTTCCGTGCCGTTCGTGGAACCAAGGTCGCGCACAAACCAGGCCGCACCTTCGCGCACGAGACGCGCGTGGTGGGCCGAAACACCCGCTCCCACGTCGGCGATATCGCCATCGCCCAAGGCAAGCGCGCCAATTTCAATCTCTTTGCTGCCGGGGTCGACCCAATGGGGCGAGCCCTTCACGTAGCCGTCAACGACGCGAAGAAGGCCGAGCGACAAAGGAAGCGGCTCTATTTCACGCGCATCTTCGGCATCATCATCGCGCATCATAATGGCCGGCGTGGCCGCGAGCCTACCCCCGTGCGAGGTTTGCGCATACTCAAGCGCAAACGCGGCCGCCTTGCGAGCGCTCCCCATGCAACCGGCCGAGATGAACAGCACCATGGCCACATCGGCCCGCTCGTCCTCGGAATATCCCGACCCGCATACCAGGCGGTCGAACACGTTACGCAAGACGCTCGCATCTTCACCAATGCGCGAAAGAGCGGCTGTCATTTCGGGAATCCCTTGGTCGCGAAGCATAACAAGCACATCGCTGCCCCGCATGGGACGATTGGTGCGAGAACGAAGGCGCGCCATGACGCGAAGCGCCGCCACGCCGTAATCGCAGAAATAACGCTCCTGCAGCGATCCCGCCGGCGCATGCACGATGAAGCGCGAAATCCACGTTCTATCGCCGACGCGGCTTATGGGGCTGCGACCATCCGAAAGGGGGCGATTCGACAGAATAAGGCCCGCAAGCTCTTTGTAGCTGATGCTAGCGTGTTTTTTCATCACGTCAAACAGGGCGCCGCAGGGCGTAGGGTTGTTATTCACTCTGGCCGCCTCCTTTCCTTGGGTCTTCTAAAGCCGACTCTTTCTGATTGGCCGAATCTTCCTGATCGGCCGAAACGTCTTCGCACGCCCTATCGCCTTGGGGCTCTTCCAGCGCCACTGCCGCAGCGCCAAACACGCCTCGAGGCGCCGCACCCGCCGGCAAGGCTCCCCGCATTTTCTTACGAGCGGGACCATATACCACCGCCAACGCAAAATCGGCCACAAACGGACACCATGCCGCAGCAGCGGTCGCAAAAAGGGCCGCCGCCAAACTCGCATGCGCGCTCGACGGAGCCACCGTCGCATTCGACAAAGCGAAGCCCTCAACCACGCTCGCCGCCGCAACACCGAAACTCGCCCGAATGAAGCCAGCTCGCGAATGTAGGCTCGGACCACGAAAAATAGCTCCGAACACAACGGGCGCAGCCAATGCGAGGGCAACCATCCAAGGCTCAAGCGCCCCCTGCCATTGCATGCCGGGCAAAAGGAGGCTCGCATCCATGCCGTCCGCCGAATACGCCGCCGACACGGCTACAACCACGAGCACTGCCACCGAAGCCGCCCACGCGGCGATACGCACCGTCAATCGCGCGGCAAACATATCGCGCATCGATCCTGCACCCGAACCATCGAACGTGCATGGGATCAGCGGTTCGCCCCGAAACGAAAGCACAACGTTTTCCAAATAGTGACCGCAAAATGCCGAAAACGCATTGAAGGCCTCATGCGCCGTGGGGCGCTTTCCCTGATCAGCGGAAAGACAAGCCAAAAGCACGGAAGCGAGCTGGTCATCGACAAACGCGAGCACATCGCGCACTTCGTCGACACTCGGGGCTTGCGCCGCATTCGAGCATGCGCGACGAAGAGCCTTGTCCACCTCCGGCTCGCAGAGAACCACGGCGGCGATATCGGCCGCCGCAGCATGTGCGAACACGGGGCGAGCAGGAGCGGCCTCGGTTTTTACGCGATACGGAGAAAACGCGCGTTTGGTTGCTTCGGCATTTTTTCCCGAACCTTTTTCGCCTCTCGAATCGGCCGCATCGCCCAACCCGGCCACAGACTGCGCGGCTTCCGCCTCCAGGTCAAACGGCGCACGCCCGCAGGCGAGCCGGTATATCACGCTCGCCGTCGCATACACATCGATTTTGGGCGATTTGCGCAGCGCATCGATTCCCGCGATATCCTCCGTAAGCATCTCGGGCGGTGCAAAATCGGCCGTCGCCTTGCGAGTAAGAGAACTGACTCTCGTAAACGACGAGCCCTGCATTTCCTCCGGCGTCGACGACCCGAAATCGATAAGGCACACGTCGAAAAAGCCTTCCTCAACCTGTTCGGCAAGAGAAAGGCGAGACGTGCGAACCATCACATTGGCGAGCGAGATGTCGCGATGGACAAAGCCGCCTTCGAGGAAATCAAGGTGTGCGAGCAGATCAAACACGTCGCGGCCGATTTGAGCAGCCACAAGCGTAGGCATGCGGCCAGCCCCGTCAACCGCAAGGGCGTCGCATACATGCACGAGCGTTTCGCCGCACACCCATTCCATAACGATGGCAGGCGTGCCCGCGACCTCGCCCATCCCATACAAATGAGGAAATCCCTTGAGGCCCGAAACCGCCTTGTGGCACTCGAATTCCTGACGAAACGCGGTTTTCAAACCTGCTTCATACCGTTCGCATTCAGCCTCGCTCGCACGCTCATCGCGCTCGGGTATAACGAGCGTTTTCAGCGCGAACTGCTCGCCAAGCACATTGGTCGCGCGCACGACCGACCCAATGCCGCCGCGACGACGCGTAGATTCGTCGACGAAGAGCGTGCCGAAACGGCGCTTATACGAATCGAGCGCTTCGCCCTGCATGCCGGCAGCTGGTTCGAAGTGCGCAACGCTCACTACCCGAGCGCCGCTGAAAGGATCACCGCCCCCATCGATCGCAGAATGCCCCAATGGCCGCGAGTCGCGCGGCCCCGAAAGCCAACCACTCATGCCAAGCTCCTCGCCCTATCTTCATGCGCGCGGTAACTCGCATAGGTCGCAGAGGTGTCCACAGCGCTCGCCGAGCCCGACTGCTTTGCGATTCCCCACTGGTTCACGAGCGCGGCCGACATGGTGCCCAAATCGTTCACCATGTACTGAATCTCGCTCCAAAAATTGCGATAGCGAGAACGCTCGGCCACGAGAATCTTTCTGTTGAGTTCTGCCTTCATGGAGTCAATCGAGCTGTCGTAAATAAGCATGTCGGAATACCATTGCGCGGCATCCCCGAAATCGCCCAAGTCGGCATCGTATTGCAAATGCCCCGAAGACTCGCGCAGGCTGCCAGAAAGCTGCACGCATTGATTGAACCGATCAACGAGAAACGCGTGAAACTCATTTTCTTCGGCGGCCGTAAGGCCCGACGCCGTCGCAGCGCCGCCCGATCCGCTAGCAGCGCCGTCCGGATCTTCTGAGCCAGCAGGGCTTCCGCCCGACGGGCCCGATTGGCCAGAGCCGCCCGACGCCCCATCCGAAGAGAGATTGTCCGATGAAGGGTTTTGTGTTTTGACGGATTCAGTCTTCGAGACGGTCGCCTCGGTCGATTGAATCGCGGAAGCGAAAAAACTCGAGAACGTAAGCGCAGAAGAGGCCGAAACGTCGGAAGAGGGCTCATTCC
>OLRJ01003040.1_pt1 | contig 11691 bp, 9 predicted proteins | sample 1672741 | NCBI WGS metagenome assembly OLRJ01 (sample SAMEA3136719, study PRJEB25190) | human gut metagenome | biome: human gut; feature: human-associated habitat; material: faeces | place: Austria | collected 2013
GCGGTCGGGCTCCATGCCGTACATCTCTCCCACCTGCCGAACGGTGATGGCGGACTTGATCTTTTGATACAGGCTCAAGGGCATTCCTCCTTTGTTTCGTGCGTTGCACCAGAGTACCCCAAAGTGGGAACTCTGGTGTTTTTGCCTTGTGCCTGAATATACGGAGAATTTTGCAGAAAGGGTGAAAAAGCGGCAAAACTGCAACGGAAAAAGAAAAAAGCCCTCACTGGTTGCAGGGCTGCAACAGCAAGGGCGGAGAGGAAACCGTATATTGAACAAAACGGCAGAGCGTATTATAATGAGGAAAAAGCTCAAAAAGGAGGGCCGACCACATGGCACAGGAATATCTGCCCGCACCGTCCAACGTCCGTCTTGCGGACTTGATGAAAGAGCACAATATCAGCCAACCGGAGCTTGCCAAGGAAATCGGCTGCTCCAAGAGCACTATCAGCCGCTTTATCAGTGGTGCGAAAGGAACCCTGACCCATGAGCAGGTGCTGAGGATTGCAAGGCTGTTCAACGTGTCCACGGATTTTCTGCTGGGAGAAACCAACATCCCCGACCGCAAGAACTACGACATTGCCGAACTTGGCCTGTCCGTAGAAGCCGCAAAGAACCTCTACACGGGGCGTGTCAATACAGAGGTGGTCAACCTGCTGTTAGAAAACGCCCGGTTTGCAGAGCTTACTTACCGCATAGCGCAGTATTTTGATGATACGTTTGCATCCGGCATTGCAGCACAGAACGCCATGCTCACGACATTGAGCACCCTGCTGCGCACAAAGGTCAAGACCCCGGAAGCAGCCAAAGCCGCAAAGGACATCAGCCTTCGGAGAAAGCCGGTGTATCAAGGCGACCTTGATGACATTGAAATGTACTTCATGGCGGCGGTCAAGGAAATCAAAAAGGGTATCGGGAGCCATTACGCCGAACAGGAAGCCATGAGCAAGAAAGTGGCAGAGAAGATGTTCACCGAATTGACTAAAGGGCAGGATGTGCAGCACCCAACGATTACGGCAGAGCAGTTGACGGATGCAATGTTGGACAGCGTTTCGGGTATGGAAGGAGCCACGCCGGAAGCACTGGAACAGCTGCGGAACGGTCTGCTGGGAATCTTGCAGTCTGCCGCAGAGCAGGAAAACGCCCATGAAGCAGACGAATGAACGGCTTTGTGCGCTGGCACAGAAAGGGGACGCCACCGCACTGGACAGCCTGATCGAAAACAACAAGTCCTTTATTGGCAAGGTGGCAAATGACCTTTTCCGCAGCATGAATCTGGCACAGTCCGGCCTGAACCTTGACACGGACGATTTGAAACAGGCGGGCAATCTGGGCTTATGGAAAGCTGTGCCGAAGTTCGATGCAGCGCGCGGCATGAAGTTCCTGACCTATGCGGCTCCTGCCATCCGCAACGCCATGATGGACATGGTGCGGGATGCCTTTGCCGCTTTTGAACAGCGGATGGTAACGGAGGACAAGGACGGCGTCTGCTACCAGCGCGTTTCGCTGGACGATGTTCTGCCGGGAGAAGAGCAGCTGCGGCGCATCGAAGCCATAGCCGACCCTTATGCCATGCAGCCGCAGAGCATTATGGAAGAGCAGGAATCGCGCCGGGAACTGTACGATGGCCTGAAACGGCTGACCCAACGGGAGCAGACCTATCTGCTGTACCGCTATGGCTTTACTGATGGCAAGGAACATCCTTTGATTGGTACGGCGATATATTTCCACCTGACAAAAGGCCGCGCCAAAAAGACCGAGGAACAGGCCATGGATAACCTGTGGCTGGAATTGCCGTGGTGGTTTATCTGAGTGAAAAGAAAAAATCGTGATTGTGCTACAAGCTTTATGGGGATTTATGTGCAACTATACGATTTTGAGAAATTTTGTAGACGGATGAAACAAAATAGGATTAAATCTAAGTATCTAAGGAACGTTGATTTCACGGAGCTGCTGATTACCGACTGTAGGATTTGAGGAGGATGCCGTTTTATGAAAATTACACGAGATAAAATGTTTTTTTCAAAAGATCTTATTCATACACTGGCATATGTCGGAATGTTCGTGGCGGCAATTATATCGGCTGGAGCGTGTAAGTCTGGTATTTGGGTGGCTGCGATATTAGCATGGATTGTAGCAGGTATAATTATCGGATTGGCGATTATTTCCGACTATAAAAAGGCAGAACTTTTGAAAAATGGAACAAGAATCATCGGAAAGGTTACAGCAACAAAACGAGTACATATAAAATTTCATATGAGTACCTACCACCTTGCCGATGAAGATGTAATCTATCCATATGTGGTACATTATCAGTATAAAGTTAAGGGTGAAACCTATAATGGAAAGTCGCAGTGGTTTTGGTTCAATCCATGTATTCCGAAAGGGGCACCAATAAAAATTCTAGTAGACCCAAAGAATCCGGCCCGAAGTACAGTTCTCAAACCAGAAAGCTAAAGATGGCTTTCAATCGAGGTAAAACAAAAAGTTTATCCTTATAGCGTGTTTATTTAAAAGAAGATTGCGATTGTGCTACAAATTTTCAGGAAGTTTATGTGCATCTATACGATTTTGAAAAATTTTGTGGACAAACGAAATAAATCAGGCTTAAATTTCGTTATCTAAACAAAAAAGCAAGGCGGGAAGGTTTGATGATTTGTAAAAAATGAGGGCATAAAAATAAAGTAGGCGTTTGATATTTCCAGCAATGTGGGCAGTAGTGAAAGAAGGTATAGAAAATGAAGAAAACTTTATATACATTTTTGGTTTGGAATTTTCTGTTGTTTGTAGCTGGTTTAAGTGATATTGTTTTTTATAGAAATCTTACATCGGTAGAAGGTATGACAATAAGCTGGACCCAGCCAGCGCTTGTAAGTATTACTTCATTTTTAATATTGCTTTCAATATATTATGGGATGCACCAGCTCCTTTTCGGGAAAAATTTTTATTTGAAACTGGAAATCAAGCAGGAAGACATAGATAAATTGCGAAATTCAATTTATGATTTTCTGAAAAAAGGCGAAATTGACCCCGAAAAATTGCAGCAACACTTGAAGTGTTTGATAATTGCTGAAGTTGTTTTGTGGGGTGGATTCATCGTTTACTTATTTATATCAAAGGGCTACTAATTTTCAATTCTAATAATGGGGTAAAGTGGTACGAATGAAAAAGATACAGAACTTTTTCTCGACGATTTTGCAAAAGCTGTGGAAAAGTTCGATAACTATCGTTTAGCATTAAAAACTACGGAAGCTTTACGCTGAAAGCTGTAACTTTAAGCAGACCGGAAAGCTTATAATGAGGGTAGAACAGAAATATGACCAACGAAGATACCACTGATTTTGACGAGCACTTCGCTAAAATTTCGTCCTATATTGTAGACACATTGCACGGCGTTCCACTTGAGATGACCGAGGATGAAAAAGAACAATTTCGCATACAGGTTATTTCAAATCAGTATGCAGAACGGTTGCTAAGTGAAGCCGAAAAGACAGAAACGTATAGAGGTTTATCAAAAATTGATATTCTCCATACAGTTTCTATCCCTCAACTGGCTAGAACAATCCCACTTAAAGGTTTGAATCTCAGTTTAGAAAAATACAGAATGCCGGATGGTGTAATAATAGAGGTTGAGAGTTCGTCACATTATTTGGGGTCATTTAGTGAGAAAAATGATTCTTCCACAAATTGGATAGAAAAGATCATGGAGGGTGTCGGTATTCACTAGATGGATTCTCAAGAAGCATATGCACGAAAGTTCTGCACGCGATAAGTATCTTGCCATTATGAAGCCCTACCTTCTGATGTGGCACAGTAGCAGTTGAAAACAGCTCAGGTTACCTATTGCAATTCTGACTATTTGGAATATACTTGTAAGTATCAAATTATTTCACTGTATGGGAGGAAATTATTATGGCAAGACCCAAGGGAAGCAAGAATAAGACCCGTATTGTAAATGCCAACGTTGATTATGCAGCCGTCGTTGCAGAAAAGACCGCCGAAAAGGAAAAAATCGAATCTGAGGTTGCTGCGCTGACTGCAAATCTCGATGATCTGAAAACACAGATGAAAGCCAAGAAAGCAGAATTGAAAGCCGTCACCAAGGAACTTACCAAAGCCGAAAACAAAAAAGCTGCCGCCGAAGCAAAGGCAATGGAAGAAGCAAAGAAAGGCGAAGCAGAAGATGTGCTGAAGAAGCTGCTGGCCAGCGGTATGACGGCTGAGGAAATCCTTGCAAAACTCCAGTAATGCAATGCCGAGAGGAGGGAACACGATGACCGAGCAGGAACAGCCCAAAAACGATTTTATGCACAAGCTCGCGCTGCAAATTGTTGAGCGGCGCAACCTTGTGTTCCTCATCGTCATTCTGGGAACCATCTTCACCATCTTCTCCCGCAGCTGGGTCAAGGTGGAAAGCGACCTGACCACCTATCTGCCCAAGACCAGCGAGACCCGCATGGGCCTGGACATTATGGAAAAAGAGTTTACCACCTACGGTTCTGCCGATGTCATGGTGGCAAACATCACGCCGGACGAGGCAGACCAGCTGAACGACGAGCTGGCGGGCCTCAGGGGCATCCAGATGATCGAGTACGATGATACCACCGCCCATTATAATAATGTATCGGCGCTGTACTCCATCACATTCGATTACCCCGAGGACGACGACCAGTGCCTGGAAACGCTGGAAAGCGTCAAGGAGTACCTGAAAGACTACGATATCTACGTTTCCACCTCGCTGGGCAATACGCAGGAGGAGACGATTGAGCGTGAAGTCAATGTCATCATGGTGTATGTTGCCATCATCATTGTGGTGGTGCTGATCTTCACCTCCCAGACCTATGCGGAAGTTCCCGTGCTGCTGCTCACTTTCGTGGTGGGCATGATCCTCAACATGGGCACCAACTTCCTGCTGGGCACCATCTCGTTCGTTTCCAACTCGGTCACGAACATTCTGCAGCTGGCCCTTTCGCTGGACTACGCCATCATCTTCTGCAACCATTTTAAAGAAGAACACGAGACCCTGCCCTTGAAAGAGGCGGTCATCGAGTCGCTGGCCAAGAGTATCCCGGAGATCAGTTCCAGCTCCCTGACCACCATCGGCGGTCTGGTGGCCATGCTGTTCATGCAGTTCAAGATCGGCCCGGATATGGCCATCTGCCTCATCAAGGCCATCCTGTTCTCCATGCTGTCGGTCTTCGTGGTCATGCCCGGCCTGCTGATGCTGTTTGGCCCTTACATGAGCAAGACCAAGCACCGCAACTTTGTGCCCAAGATCTCGTTCGTGGGCCGCTATGCTTACAAAACCCGCAAGATCGTTCCCATCGTCTTTGCAGTGGTGCTGGTGTTTGCCTACCATTTCCAGACACAGTGCCCCTACGCCTATGGCTACGGCCCGATCAAGACGCCAGTGTTGAATGAGACGCAGATCGCCGATAACATGATCGACGAAAACTTTACCAAGTCCAACCTGGTGGCTCTCGTCGTACCAAAGAACGACGATTACCGGGTGGAAGCAGCCATGATCAAAGAACTGGAAAGCCACGATGAGGTGGACCACACCCGCGGCCTTTCCAACATTGAGGCCATGGACGGCTACATGCTGGAAGACCGGCTCACTTCCCGCCAGTTCTCTGAGATGGCGGGCCTGGATTACGAGCTGGCCCAAGTGGTCTACACAGGCTACGCGTTGGAAAATGATGAGTACGGCCAGGTCATTGGCAACTTCTCCAACTACAGTGTGCCGCTCATTGATATGTTCCTCTACGTCTGTGACGAGGTCGATTCCGGCATTGTCAGCCTGGACCAGGATCAGATCAACGACCTGCATGATGCCCAGACCCAGATGCTGAGCGCAAAGGCCCAGCTGCAGGGTGCGGATTACAACCGTATTCTGGTCTACCTGAACCCCAGCCTCCAGAGCGGGGATGAAATGTATGAGTTCACGGACCAGATGCGCACCATCGCCCGGAAGTATTACCCGGACGGCGACATCTATCTGGCGGGCGACGCCACCAACGAGTACGACTTCCAGAAGTCGTTTGCCATCGACAACATCGTGGTCAGCGTGGTCTCCGTGCTGATCGTGCTGATCGTCCTGCTGTTCACGTTCCAGTCGGTGGCAATGCCCATCCTACTGATCCTCGTCATCGAGGGCGCGATCTGGGTCAACTTCTCCGTCCCCGCTTTTATCCACACGCCGCTGTACTTCATGGGCTACCTGATCGTCAGCTCCATCCAGATGGGTGCAAACATCGATTACGCCATCGTTATTGCAACCCGCTACAACGAGCTGCGGGATAAGATGGACCATAAGACAGCCATGATCGAGACGCTGAACTTTGCGTTCCCCACCATCCTCACTTCCGGCACCATCATGACGGTGGCCGGTACCCTTATCGGTCAGATGACGTCCGATGCCTGCATCGTGGGCATCGGCCAGTGCCTGGGCCGCGGTACCATCATCTCCATCTTCCTGGTGCTGTTCGTCCTGCCGCAGATCCTGCTGGTGGGTGGCAAGCTGGTGGATAAAACTTCGTTCTCCATGCATCATGTGGTGCTGCACACCAACACGGCCAGCGGCCGGGTGCGTGTCAATGGCATGGTGCAGGGCGAGGTGAACGGCTCCGTGGCCGGTACCATGAACGCCGTTGTGGATGGAAACGTACATCTTACCGTTCTTTCTGGTAAAATCTCACAGGAGGTGCAGGATGAAAACGACTCCCATGCGGACGAATGAGTCTGCGGCGGGCAGCACCCGGCTGCTGCACCGCCTGACCGCTGCGCTGCTGGCACTGGTGCTGGCGGCTTCGGCGGCGCTGCCGGTATTTGCGGCCGACACCGCGCCGACGGATACCATTTACATCAACAGTGTTTCGGACCTGCTGGCCTTTGCCGACAAATGCGGCTTTGATCAGTGGTCCAAAGGCAAGACCGTGATCCTGCAGGAAGACCTCTCGCTGGAGGATACGGAGTGGGCCCCCGTTGCGTCGTTCAGCGGCGCGTTCAAGGGCAACGGCCACACCATCTCGGATGTCAGCCTCGTGGGGGCTTATTCTCCAGCCGGCTTCTTCGGCATCCTGGAAGAGGGCGGTTCCATTCAGGACCTTACCATCAAGGGTGTGGTCAATCCCGCTGGTACCCAGAAGACCGCAGGCGGTCTGGTGGGCACCAACTACGGCACCATCATCAACTGCACGTTCTCCGGTGCTGTCCACGGCGAGGAGGAGGCGGGCGGTCTGGTGGGCCGCAATGAGACGAGCGGAACCATCGACCACAGCACTTCCCGTGCCATGGTCAGCGGTGCGTATGCCACCGGCGGCATCGTGGGCTACAACCTCGGTGTCATCACCGGCTGCACCAATGTGGGCGCCGTCAACTCCGAGTATCAGGAGTCCGCCCTCGATATGGAGGGCCTCCCGGCCACCCTGCTGGAGCTGGTCAAGAAGGATATGGGCGATGACCTGAGCAATAACATCTCCAATGTCTCCTCGGATACCGGCGGCATTGCAGGCCGCTCCTCCGGCCTGATCCTCAGCAGTGCCAACGCGGGCGACGTGGGCTATGCCCATGTAGGCTATAACGTGGGCGGCATCGTGGGCCGGACCGATGGCCTGATCTCCGGCTGTGTCAACCAGGGCCTGGTACAGGGCCGCAAGGACGTGGGCGGCATTGCCGGCCAGGCAGAGCCCTATGTGGAGCTGGACCTGGACCAGAGCACCATCAACCGTCTGCGCACCGAGCTGGACACGCTGCACACCATGGTCAACGGCGCGGCCGATGACATGGACGGCAGCACCAGCCTCCTCAATACCGACCTCAACACCCTGAACTCTCAGATGGACACTGCCGTGCAGGCAGCCCGCCGTCTGCAGGAGCAGGGAGGCGATTACTTTGACGAAGTGGCGGACGAGGTGGACCGCACGGGAGACCTCATCTCCGATACATTTACCCGGCTGGAGCCCGTGATGGACACGGGTGTCGACGCACTGGATAAGATGACCACCGCCGTGGGCCAGCTCAAGTGGGTCACCGCGGAGATGGCGGCCGAGATGCTGACCGCCTCCACGGCACTGGCCAAGGCTTCTTCCGGCGCGCACAAGGCCAGCGACGCGCTGGATTCCAGCAAGCAGGGTCTGGAGCAGATCAGCAAGGGCCTGGACGACCTGATCGCCTCGCTGCCGGGCAAGGATGACAGCGGCCTGAGCAGCGCCATCAGCACCATTCTGGGCGGCTATTCCAGCGTGTCCGGTGACGCGGTGGACGATCACATCAAAACAGCCATCTCCCTGCTGCAGGTGGCGAATTCCGCCATGAGCATCCTCTCGTTGGGCTCCGGCATGAGCGGCCAGATGAAGCTGCTGACCACCGGCCTGGGTCTGCTGCGGAGCGCCACGCTGCTGGCCGATGACGGCCAGCTGGCTTCCGCCGGCAAGCAGGTCACCCGCGCCGTGGGCAATATGGCAGGCCGGGCCACGCAGATCGGCGCGCTGCTGGGCAACACCGCCAACCTCGTTTCGGAGCAGGGCAATCCCCAGATGGCTTCTGCCCTTACCAGCATGTCCGGCGCGCTTGGCAATGTGGGCGACCAGCTGGGCAATCTGGAAGATATTCTGGATAAGCTGGGCTTCAACACCGGCAACATCAGTTCCGGCAATGCCTCCATTCAGGCGGGTCTGGATTCCCTGAGCGATGCCGCACAGGATCTGGGCAAGGCTGCGGATGATTTTGACAAGTCTCTGGATATCCTCAAGACGGATTCCGCCCTCACCAGCGCAACGCTGGGCCACATGTCCGCCAGCCTCGGCATCATGGCGGAGGGCATGAGCGGCCTGACCAGCATGACCAGCCAGGCGGCGGATATCGTCCACTGGCTGGCGGAGCAGGATCCCATCCATGTGCCGCGCCCCTCTTCCGAGATGACCGCGACCAAGGATGAACTGTTTGACGCTGTGACGAACATGACCGACCAGATGAGCACCCTCAACCGGGATATGCTCTCGGCCAGCAACACCCTCACCAGCAACCTCCGCTCCATCAACGACCAGATCAATGTGGTCTCCAACCTGCTGCTGGATGCTGTGGAAGAGATCAGCGACCCCGGCAGCAAGAACATCTTTGAAGATGAGTCCGAGAACCTGACGGCTCAGAACGAGGGCAAGATCGAGGGCTGCACCAACCGCGGCACCGTGGAAGCCGACATGAATGTGGGCGGCATCGCGGGTACCATGGCGGTGGAAAACACCCTTGACCCCGAAGACGACGATAAGGATGAGAACCGTTCGCTCCTGCGCACCGAGTACACCATCAGCGCGGTGGTGATGAACTGTGTCAACGAGGGCACCGTTACCTCCAAGAAAAAGGCGGCAGGCGGCATCTGCGGCGAGATGGATCTGGGCTACATCACGGGCTGCGAAGCTTACGGCAAAGTGGATGGCAACAACAAGGTGGGCGGCATTGCAGGCCATTCCTCCGCAAAGCTGATCTCCAACTGGGCCAAGTGTGAGCTGACTGGCAGCAAGTACATTGGCGGCATCGTGGGCCAGGGCGCGGACAGTGTCCTGACCGGCAACAGCTGCATCATCAAGGATAACCGCGCCATGGTGGAGATCCATGAGCCGGACGATGACGGGGATGACTCCGAAGTGGCCCTCTCCACGAGCAGCAGCAACACCGACGGTCAGTATTGGGGCGCCATTTCCGGCGGCCAGGATGGTACGTTCACGGGGAACCTGTTTATCTCCGATACCCTGCGCGGCGTTGACCGCATCAGCCGTGCCGGTCAGGCAGAGCCCATTGATTACGATACCATGCGGGCACTGGAGGGCGCGCCCAAGGGCTTCCAGAAGCTGACGCTGACCTTTATGGCCGACGGCCACATCGTGGACCAGCGCACCTTTACTTACGGTGCATCGTTTACCGAGGCGGATTACCCCGAACTGCCCCAGAAAGACGGTTACCTTGCCGAGTGGAACACCCCGGTGCTGGATGACCTCCATCTGGACACCGTGGTCACGGCGCTGTACACCTCTTACACCCCGGCACTGAAGAGCATTGATGTCCGCATCAACGGCCGTCCGATCTTCTATGTGGATGGCCTGTTTGGCGGCTCCAATGCCCTGAGCGTTACCTCCCAGACGCCGTCCGGCGTGGCCAATGCCACCGAGCAGTGGCTGCTGGACTTCTCGGACGACGGGCAGGAGACCCACACTATCCGCTATCTGCCGCAGGGCAAGCAGGGCAGCGTCTATGTCCAGCAGGATGGCAAATGGATCAAAGTGCCTACCGATACCTTTGGCAGCTACATCACCTTTACGGCTGCCGGGACCGAGATCGTCATGGCCTTTGTGCCCAAGGGCATCCCGCTCTGGGAGCTCTGCGGCGGCACGGTAGCCGCGCTGCTGGTGGCAGCATTCCTCGCACGGAAGCTGATCCACAAGCGTAAGGCCCGTAAGGCCAAAAAGAACGCTGCCCCCGTGGAGGAACTGGATACGCCGATTGAATCGGACGACCAGAGCACCGAGCAGCACACCAAATAAAAACCAGCCCTTGGGCTGAAACGGAAAAGGCTCCGGGCTTGCCTCCCTGTGAAAGGGGAGTGCAGGCCCGGAGCCTTTTTTGCGTATACGGAAAACGTGTCAGACGCTCTTTTTGTAGACGATAAGGGAAACACGATGGCGGAGAGCACTTCCGTGGCCCAGAACGCGTTCCAGACGCCCACAGGGCCAAACTGTCGGCAGAGCACCCAGGCCAGCAGCATGATGAAGACGATGTAGCGGCACAGGGAGATCACCAACGACTGCGTGCCCTTGCCCAGACCCTCCAGCGCGCCGGAAGAGGTGGTGGAGATGGCGGAGACCACAAAGCCCAGGCAGATGATCCGCAGAGCAACTTTTCCGGCTTCCACCGTCTCCGGGGTAGAGGTAAAGAGCCGCATGAGAGGCTCCGAGGCCACCAGACAGCCAAGGGTGCCCGCTGCCATGATGGCGGCGCTCAGGATGAGGGTGATCTGGTAGAGCCGGCGTACCCGTTTGTGCTCCCCGGCACCGTAGTTGTAGCTGATGAGACGCATTCCCTGCACGATGCCGTTGGCGGGCAGGTAGAGGAATGTCTGTAGTTTGTAGTAGATGCCCAGCACCACCACATAGCTGCCTGAGAACGCGGCCAGCAGGCTGTTGAGGAACGTGACCAGCAGAGAGGGAAGCGCCAGGTTGAGGATGGCCGGGATGCCGATGGAGTAGAGCCGGGTGTCCAGCTCTTTGTCCAGCTTCAGGCAGGCGCGGCGCAGCCGGACGGGCAGCTCCGTGGAAGCATACACCACGAGGTAGATACCAGTGCTCAGTGCCTGGCCGATACCGGTGGCCAGCGCCGCGCCTGCAATGCCCATGGCAGGGAACGGCCCGATGCCAAAGATGAGCAGCGGGTCCAGGATAATGTTGCCCACACAGCCCACGATGAGGGCTACCATGGTCACTTTCATCCGGCCCACGGACTGGAAGATCTTCTCAAAAGCCAGGGAGGCCATGTTGACCGTGGCAAAGCCAAACACGATGTAGGAATATGACATCATCAAGCAGAATGTGGACGGCATCCTACGGACAACACCGGGAAAGGAGCAGATGCAGGAACGGTAAATCTGCACAAAATATTGTTCGGATTTTTGAATTCCAAACGCTTAGACCGGGTGGCGTT
>OLRJ01003047.1_pt1 | contig 11675 bp, 7 predicted proteins | sample 1672741 | NCBI WGS metagenome assembly OLRJ01 (sample SAMEA3136719, study PRJEB25190) | human gut metagenome | biome: human gut; feature: human-associated habitat; material: faeces | place: Austria | collected 2013
AACCGAAAATTTTCCTCCGCTGCGCAAAACCGCTTGCAAAACCGCCGATTTTATGCTATACTATTTTGTGCTTGCCGGAATGGCGGAATGGCAGACGCGACGGACTCAAAATCCGTTGGCAGCGATGTCGTGTGGGTTCAAGTCCCACTTCCGGCACGACATGAAGAATCCGAATCTGACTTTCCAATTGGAAGCGGGTTCGGATTTTTTCTTGCCTTTCCATCTGGAAATACAGTCATCATCAGGAGGTCAATATGCTGACGCTGTATGAGCCAAAATATGAGGACTTGTGGTTTCGGCAAATGATGCTGGCGGATGAAGATACCATGTCTTACAATCACGCATGGGGCGGGACAATTCCCTTTGGGGAAGATAAATGGCGTGACTGGTACGATTGCTGGATTGCTGACCCTGATGGCAAGCGGTATTACAGGTATCTCAAAAACGAAGATGGTCAGTTTGTTGGCGAGATTGCCTATCACTATGATGCCGAAATGCAGCAGGAAATAGCCAACGTCATGATTTATGCGAAATACAGAAAAAGAGGCTATGGCGGCGAAGCATTGGATTTGCTGTGTTCCACGGCGAAAAGCAATGGCGTTTCCGTTCTGTATGATGATATTGCCATCGACAACCCGGCTGTCAGCCTTTTTCTGAAGCACGGATTTGTGGAAGAATCCCGAACAGAAGAGATAATTCTCCTCAAAAAGGAACTGTGATTGGGTGTGTGCTTCCAGTCGCTCCATACAAAAGAGCCTTGCAGCGTGTGATGCTCCTGCAAGGCGTTTTTGTTTTTTTGGGGGGGATTTTCCGCTTATTTCCCCCTATGTTCCTCTTTCCACCTGATAATCTCCTCCAGCCGCTGCTTATACCGTCCCTCGTTCCCCTGCTCCGTCGGCTGATAGTAGCGCTTCCCCTGCAGCGAATCCGGCAGGCACGTCATCGCGGACAGCTTCTCCTGCGTGTCATGCGCGTACACATAGCCCTTGCCATAGCCGAGGTTCTTCATCAAGCTGGTTTGCGCATTCCGGATTTGCAGCGGCACAGGCTCTGCGATTTGCTCCTGCGCATCCTTTTTCGCCGCCTCATATGCCACATACAGCGCGTTCGATTTCGGCGCCATCGCCATGTACACCACCGCCTGCGTCAGATGCACCGTGCATTCCGGCATCCCCAGAAAGTGACACGCCTGATACGCCGCGACCGCCGTTTCCAGCGCGCGCGAATCCGCCAGGCCAATGTCCTCGCTCGCGAACCGCACGACGCGCCGCGCGATATACAGCGGGTCTTCGCCGCCTTCCAGCATCCGTGCCAGCCAATAGACCGCCGCGTCCGGGTCGGAATTGCGCATGGACTTGTGCAGCGCGCTGATGAGGTCATAGTGTCCGTCGCCCTTCTTGTCGTAGAGCAGCGACCGCCGCGACGTACACTGCGCGACCGTCTCCGGCGTCACATGCGCAAGACCGTTCTCATCCAAATCGGCATTGAGGATGACCATTTCCAGCGTCGATAGGGCGGTTCGCGCGTCGCCGTTGGCGAAGACCGCGATCGCGCGCAGCAAATCCTCCGCCATGTCGATTTTCTGTCCGCCGAAGCCGCGTTCGTCCTGCAAGGCGCGGTGGAGCAGCCCCAGCACGTTCTCCTCCGTCAGCGCGTGCAGCACAAACACGCGGCAGCGCGACAGCAAGGCGCTGTTGACTTCAAAGGACGGGTTTTCGGTCGTCGCGCCGATGAGGATAATGCTCCCCTTCTCGACGTAGGGCAGGAAAGCATCCTGCTGCGCCTTATTGAAGCGGTGGATTTCGTCCACGAACACAATCGTGCGGATGCCAAAATGCCGGTCGCTTTCCGCCTGCTCCATCACCTGCCGGATTTCCTTGATGCCGCTGGTGACGGCGGAGAAGTCGATGAAATGGCTCTTGGTTTGATGGGCGATAATCTGCGCGAGCGTCGTTTTGCCCACGCCCGGCGGCCCCCAGAAAATCATGGAGGACACCAAATCGCCCTCAATCATGCGGCGCAGGACTTTGCCCTTGCCGATCAAGTGCTCCTGTCCGGCAAACTCATCGAGGTTCTGCGGGCGAAGGCGCTCCGCCAGCGGCGCGGGGGGATTCGCGGCGGTCAGGAAGGTTTCCTGCGGCATTGCTCATCACTTTCCTTCGGAGGATTTTTGCGTTCTTCTCTTTTGTGGCTGATTGCTCTTGTTGCAGAGGGTTTCGCCTCTGCGGAGGCGACAAGGGGGCAATGAAAACAGACGAAGTCTGCGGTCGCCCCCTTGACCCCTTCGCAGCACACACCCATGTTTCTTGGTCTTTTATGTTGCAGGGGGATTCGCACGCAGCGCGACTGATGCGCTCATTCGCCCCGTTTCGGCAGCAGAATCCAAACTTTCGGCATCAGCAGCACCAGCACGAACAGTACCTTGCAGAGCAGCCCATAGGCGCCGCTTGTCTGCGTAATCGCGGGAACGCCCAGAATCGGCAGAAAGGCAAGCGCGAACAACACATCCCAGACAATTCCTGCAAGTTTCAGATTACCGTCATAGCCCGTGCGGAATTTCAGTATCGTCAGCACGGCAAAGGCAAGCAGCAGCACGCAGACGGGAATGCAGTACAGCGCGTCTGCATAGACCACGCCGTGTTCCGTGCTGAAATCCATGAAAATCAGAGCCGCCGCAGAGACGCAGAAGCACAGCAAGCCCACAATCGTCATCATCAGCTTATCAAGTGTTTTCATGTTTTTCTCCCTTCTTCTGCTTTTTCAGCATCGTCTCGATATTCTCATTGAGCTTTCCCAGCACCTTCACCGCTTCGGACAGCATCGCGTATTCGCCAAGCGTCGGGTCAACCAGCAGCAGCACGTCCGGTGCGGTGGTCGAGGGCATCAGGCGCTTGTCCGTCATCGCCATCGCGGGGATAAACGCCGCCTGATCGGGCATGTACTCTGCGTTCAGCTTCATCACGAGGAAGCCGCCGCGCTTGTAGGTCACCAGCGACACGCCCAGCTGATTCGCCAGCACGCGCACCTGCGCCACGTCCAGCAGCGTCTCCACCACCGGCGGCACTTCGCCGAAGCGGTCAAGCAGCTCGTCGGTGATGTCCTCGCGGTCTGCCTGCGTCGTCAGGCTCGCAATCCGCTTGTACATCTCCATCCGCTGCCGGTCGTCGTGTACATAGTCGTCCGGCAGATACGCATCCACCTTGATGTCCACGCGCGTTTCGAGGTGCGGTTTCGCGGGCGGCAGACCCTCCTGCTCCGCGCGCGCCTCCTGAAGCGTCTCCTCCATCAGCTTGCAGTACATGTCGTAGCCGACGGTCGCCAGATGCCCATGCTGTTCCGGCCCCAGAATATTGCCCGCACCGCGGATTTCAAGGTCGCGCATGGCGATACGGAAGCCCGCGCCGAACTCCGTGAACTCCCTGATGGCTTCGAGGCGCTTCTCCGCCGTCTCAGACAAGCTGCGTTCCGGGCGGATGGTGAAGTACGCATACGCCTGACGATTGCTCCGCCCGACGCGCCCGCGCAGCTGATAAAGCTGGCTCAGCCCGAAGCGATCCGCGTCAAAGACAATCAGCGTATTCGCCGTCGGCACGTCCAAGCCGCTTTCGATGATGGTCGTGCAGAGCAGCACGTCGTAGCTGCCGCCGTAGAAGTCCATCATCACGTCCTCCAAGCCGTGTTCGCGCATCTGCCCGTGCGCCACGCCGATGCGCGCTTCCGGCACAAGCTGCTTCAAGCGTTCATAGAACGCGCCGATGGTCTGCACGGAGTTATAGAGGAAGTACACCTGTCCCCCGCGCGACACCTCGCGCAGAATCGCGTCGCGAATCACGCCGTCGTTGTAGTCAATCACGCGCGTCTGCACCGGCAGTCGTTCCTCCGGCGGCGTTTCCAGCACAGACATATCGCGGATGCCGACCATCGACATGTGCAGCGTGCGCGGAATCGGCGTGGCGGAGAGCGTCAGCACATCCACCTGATGCTTCATGTTCTTGATGATTTCCTTATGCTGCACGCCAAATCGCTGCTCCTCGTCCACAATCAGCAGACCGAGGTTCTTGAACTGCACGTCTTTGCCCAGAATGCGGTGCGTACCGACAAGGATGTCGATTTCGCCCTCCTTCACGCGGCGCAGAACGTCCTTGGTTTCCTTCGCCGTGCGGAAGCGGCTCAGCACGTCCACCTTGACCGGGAAGCCCTTGAAGCGTTTCAAGACCGTGTTGTAGTGCTGCTGCGCCAGAATCGTCGTCGGCGCCAGAATCGCAACCTGCTTGGAGTCCATCAGCGCCTTGAACGCCGCGCGCAGGCTGACCTCCGTCTTGCCGTAGCCCACGTCGCCGCACAGCAGCCTGTCCATGTTGCGCGGCGATTCCATGTCCGCCGTAATTTCCTTCACGCTCTGCTCTTGATCCGGGGTCAGCTCGTAGGGGAACATGTCCTCAAACTCGCGCTGCCACGGCGTATCCGCGCTGAACGCAAAGCCCGTTTCCTGCGACCGCCGCGCGTAGAGTTTCACAAGGTCAAACGCCATCTTTTTCAGGCCCTCTTTGACCTTCGCCTTCTGCTTCTGCCAGTCGCCGCCGCCGAGCTTGTTCAGCTTCGGGGGATTCGCCGGATTGCCGATGTAGCGCTGCACACGGCTGAGCGCCTCAATCGGCACATAGAGCTTGTCGTTCCCCTGATACTGGATTTGCAGATAATCCCGGCGCGTGCCGCCGTTTTTCATCTGCGCCGTGCCGAGATAAATGCCGACGCCATGTTCCTCATGCACCACAAAGTCGCCGGGCTTCAGGTCAGTGAACGCGGCAATCTTTTCACCCGCCGCCTGCCGCTTCTTCGCCTTGCGGTAGCCCGTACCGTACACGTCCGTGTCGCTGACGACAATCAGGCGCGCTTCTTCCCAGATGAAGCCGTGCGTCAGCGTGCCGGGCAGCACCTGCACACATTCTTCCGGCAGTTTGTCGATTTTCTCCGCGAACGACGCGGCGACATCGTGTTCTTCCAGCGCCGCCGCCAGACGCTGACCGCGCGCCACGCCGCCGCACAGCACCGCCACGCGGTAGCCCTCGCGCAGCCAGCCGTCGCAGTCCTCCGCCAGCGGGCGAATCTGCGATGAATACCCTGCCACGCGCTGCACGCCAAGATCAGCGGCATCCTTGACCGCCACGCCTGCCATGCCCTCCAGAAACTCCGTCACCGCGACCGTCGCATACCCCTGCACATGCCGCAGCAGCGTGTCCCAGTCCATCAGCAGGGTTTCCTGCTCCTTAACGGCTTCGTCGCGGCTCATCGCGCCTTCGAGATCCTCCGCAAAGCCCGCCCGGCGTTCTTCCGCGCGCTTCCTGAGCAGATTCGGGTCGCTCAGCACGACGATTTCCGGCTCGAACCAGTCCAGCACCGTGTAAGTATCGTCCGTCAGCACGGTCAGCCACGCCCGAATGCGCTTGAACGGCAGCCCCTCCGCCAGCATGTCCGCGTCCGCCATCAGTTGGGCGCGGCGACGTTCCAGTTCCGCCTTGCGCGCGGCAGTCTGCTGCTTTTCGCGAATCTTCGGGGTGATGTTCTTATCGAAAAAGTCCGGCGCGTCCGCGTCATCCTCCGGCAGCGGCGGCAAATCCGAAAAGAGCGTCGAGCTCGCGGGCGTCAGGTCGCCCCCCTGCCGCTCGATGGCGTCCCGCATCCGCCGCGCTGCCTTTTCCGCATCCACCGTTGGAAGCAATACCTCCGTCGCGGGCGTGAGCGTGCATTTCTCCACCGAATCCATGCTGCGCTGGCTGATGCAGTCAAATTCGCGGATGGAGTCCACCTCGTCGTCGAAGAGCTCAATGCGCAAACTCTGGCTGCACGCCGGCGGGTACACGTCGATGATGCCGCCGCGCAGGGCACACTGCCCCTTGCCCTCCACCATGCTGACGCGCTCGTAGCCCATGGCGGTCAGGCGGCGAATGAGGTCATTCAGGTCGATTCGGTCGCCGGGAGCAAGGCGAATCGTCTCTTCGCGGAAGCGGTCTGCGCTGCCCATGCGCTGCAAGGCGGCGTCCATACTCGTGCAGAGCAGGCGGATATTCCCCTCCTGCGCCCTTGCCAGCGCTTCCAGCCGCCGCCACGCGCTTTCGTGGCTCGACGCACCGCGCGTAAGGTCGATTTCGCCGCCCGGCAGACACGCCACACCCGATTCCAGCAGCTGCTGGCCGTCCTCGGCGTCGTGCGCCGCTTTGAGGTCGTTGCCGGAAATTAGCAGCACCTTTTTGCCCGTATCGGCGCAGAGTTTTGACGCGATATACGCCGCCATTGTGTCCGGCAGCCCCGTCACGGCGATGGGCTGTTTGCTTTCCGTTGCTTTCAGCAGCTTGTCATACGCTTTCGACGCAATGCCGGATAATAATGCCTGATTCATATGCGCTCCTTGGGATGAGTCGTGGTACGAAAAATACGCCTGTGCTTACACGGTCTTATTGTATTCCTGCATGGCATGGTCAATACCGTTTTTGACCCAGTCCTCCACGCAGTCCGCCGCGCGCTCGAACGCCTGCTGCATGGCGATTTGCTCTTCGCGGATGGTGTACTTGCTCAATACCCAGTCCGCCAAGTCCCAGCCATCGGGCTTTGCGCCCACGCCGACCCGCACGCGCGGGAAATTCTGCCCCGGCGTATTGGCGATGATGGAGCGCATTCCGTTATGCGTCCCGGCACTGCCGGATTTGCGGACGCGCAGGCGGCTGGCGGGCAAATCAATATCATCATAGATGATAAGCAGATTTTCCAGCGGCACTTTATACCAATTGAGCAGTTCGCTGACGCACTCACCGGAGAGGTTCATGAACGTCTGCGGGGCGCAGAGGACGACGCGCTTGCCGTCCACGGTCGTTTCGGTCAGCAGCCCCTTGCACTTGCTCTTGTTCAGTGTCACGCCCCACTTGCGGCAGAGCATGTCAAGCGTATCGAACCCCGCGTTATGGCGGGTATGGGCGTACTGCGTGCCCGGATTTCCCAGCCCAACGACAATCAGCGTTTCCTTTTCCATGGTGATTCCTCCAAAACAGGTCTTGGCGGAGAGGATATACACCCCCTCCGCTGAGATTGCAAGGAGCAATTGCCCCTTGACTCTTTCGCGCGATTGAATTGCGCGCATCTTCATGCTGGTTTCGCTTGCTGCGCAGGGATTTCGCCTCTGCGGAGGCGACCAAAGGGCATGAAAACAGACGAAGTCTGCGATTGCCCTTTGGAAACCTTCGGTGCACTCCCATGCAGCTTGTGCTTTATCGGAACACTATAGTTAGTGTACCTTAGGCTTTCAGTCTCTCCACTTCCTCCTGCACCATTTTCTTCGTGCAGAAGTTCAGCGGGGAGAAGCGCCCGTCCAGCGCCTTTTCCAGCTTTGCAATCGCCGCTGCCTTGTCACCCGCTTCCAAATCGTAGCGCGACAGGAACCACAGCGTGTCAATCTGCGAATCCTTCTCCGCGTGTGCCTTCTCGAACCATTCCTTCGCCTTGTCCTTCTCGCCCGTCACGCGGTAATATGCCTGACCCAAGTTGTCCAGGCACACCGGGTCTTCGTCGTCATAGTCCACCGACTCCTGAATGAAGGCGAACATTTTGTCGATGCCCTCCTGCCATTCGCGGTCAATGTCCTCCTGCGTTTTGACCTTCGGCTGCTCGGCGGCTTCTTCGGCGGATGCTTCCGTTTCCGGCGCTTCGGGCATTTCCGGCGCTTCGGCGGCTTTCTCCGGTACAGCTTCCGCAACCGGCTTTGCGCCCGAATACTTCTCGACGTACATATATCCCAGCGTCTGATAGGTCAGGCCAATCGGCGCGCGGTTGTGCTGCTTTTCCAGCAGGTGAATCGCCTTGTCCAGCTCGCCCTTCTTCATCAGGCACGCCGCATAATCCACAAAAAGCTGACTCTTCTGGTCGGGCGTGAGGTCAGGGCACTTCTGTGCCTTGATGAGCAGGGGCATCGCCTTGTCGTAGCTGCCCTCGCGAATCAGCAGAATCGCATAGCCCAGCATCGGGCGCGCGGACATCAGCCCCTTGTCAATAGCTTCCTCATAGAGCTTCTTTGCCTGTTCCAGATCGCCTTTTCCGTGCGCGCGCATGGCCTGCTGCGCCTTGATGGTCGCCATGAATCCCATTGTCGTTTCTCCTTCAGCGGTTTTTGGCTGCCTTCTTTTTCAGGCGGTCATACCGATATTGTAGCGCATTTTGCTCCTCTTGTACAGAGGGCGGATCGAATAATGACGGCTCGGCGGACAGCGCCATCGCCCGCCGCGTCATGTCCAGCGCGGATTCGTAGTCCCGCTCGTAATGCTCGTAGTGCTTCGCCAGCTCGATGTAGGGCTTCGTTCCGCCCTCGTGCCGCGCAATCATTCCCAGCCAGACCTTTACCGCCTCGTCTCGCTCGCCGCCCCGGCGGTAGCTCTGCGCAAGACGCTCCTGCCCCTGCGCATGAAGATTGCCGCTCGTCAGCTGATAGCACTTCCGCGCTTCCGGCACATGCTGAAAGCGTTCCAGCGCCACGCCCATTGAGAACACATCCTCGTCGTGCCGCACGTTCTCCGGCGCGCGGTACATTTCCACCATCGCCGTCAGCAGCACGCAGAGGCTCGCCACGTCCTGCGCGTTGTGTTCCAGCACGTCCGTCAGCAGGTCAAAATTTCCCGTCTTGAGGTAGTCGAAGAAGCGCTGCGGCACCTGCGCGCCCGGCAAATCATCAAAGCGCGGAATGCCCAGTACCGCTTCTTCCAGCTTGCCCAGATTGCACCGCTGCAGGCGCAGTTTGAACACCCGCCGCGCAATGTGCAATAGGTCAATGTGCGGCTTGTCAAGGCACGAATCATCCATACGGTTCATCAGGAAGCGGTCGCGCAGCAGCGGCACGTCGAACGTCCGTCCATTGAAGGTGCAGATCGCGTCATAGCCCATCAGCGTATCCGCAATGGATTGCAGCAGAAACTTTTCCTCCGGATAATCGCGCATCACCAGCTGATGAATCTGGAATCCCGAATCCGTCAGGCAGCCCATGCCGACCTCGAACGCGACAGTCCCTGCGCCCATGAACCCGGTGGTTTCGGTGTCCAGATAGAGGATATTCCGCGGGTCGAGATCGTCCGGCAGCGTTTCCTGCGTCATCAGGCGAAGGGCGGACAGATCAAGGTCAAACGCGCCGGGAAATTCGGATAACTCGCGCATTTCCCGCCCGTGGTAGCAGTCCGTGAACTGCTTTTCCGGCGCTTTCGGGGGTGATTTCGGCTTTTCAATCGCTTTGAGTTTGTCTCGCAGATTCATTCCGTCAGTGCCTCCAAAAGGGCGATGGCGGTCGCTTTGCCGTCCTCGCCGATTTCGCCCACCGGTCCGACGCACCCCGGACAGCCCTGACGGCACGCGCAGTCCCGCACAACTTGCAGCGCCTGCTCCAGCAGGAGCTTTCGCATGGCATACGCCTTCTGCGCCAGCCCGATGCCGCCGGGGATGTTGTCGTACAGCAACAGCGTCGGCTTGTCCGTCAGCGGGCTTTTCACCTGATAGACGATTGCAATGTCCTGCGGTGCACACATCAGCGACAGCGGCGCAACAATCCGCAGCAGATTCGCCACGCCCATCATGCCATTTTTCAGCGTGTCGCTCTCGAACCGTGCCGCCAGCGTATCCGGCAGCGTCCACCACATGGCGGTTGTGTGCATTTCCGTCTCCGGCAGCCGCACATGCCCGAACCCCAGGGTTTCGTGCGTATCGAGCCTAATCTTCTTGAACATCGTCACCAAGGTCGATACGCGGATTTCGCCCAGCGCCGTCAGCCCGCCGTCCTGCTCTTCCTCTTTTTCCTTGTCCAGCAGGGAGAGCGTCACGTTCAAGTTCGCGTCGGTGTAGTACCCCACGTCCACGCGGCGGATGAACGCTTTGCAGGCATCGAAATCCAGCTTTTCCACCTGATACTGCTGCGCCTCGTGCATGTAAATCGCGTTTTCGTGCAGCAGCATCGGCACGGTGTAGCGGTCCATTTCGCCGATGACGCGGTGGTTCGCCGGATCGGTCGTGTCGATGATGACGAAATTCTCCTCCGCCCGCGCCGACCGCAGGGAAATCTCGCTCGCCGGGAAATCCTCCGCCGACCAGTGATACCGCCCGCCGACATGCCGCAGAATCCCCGCCTCATCGAGGTATTCCAGCAGTTCCGGCGCTCCGGGCGCATTCCCCAAGCCCTCGCCGTCCTCAAACGGCAGTTCAAACGCCGCGCACTTGAAGTGGTTGAGCAGAATATACAAATTATCCGGATTCAGCAGCGCGTTCTCCGGCGAGCGCTTCATCAGATAATCCGGGTGGGATACGATGTACTGGTCAAGCGCCGCCGAGGACGCGACATAGAACACGATGGACGTTCCCTTGCGCCGCCCGGCGCGCCCCGCCTGCTGCCACGCGCTCGCGATTGTTCCCGGATAGCCGCACAGCACGCACGCATCCAGCGCGCCGATGTCAATGCCCAGCTCCAGCGCGTTCGTGGACACCACCGCGTCCACCCGTCCCGCGCGAAGCCCGCGTTCAATCTCTCGCCGCTCCGTCGGCAGATACCCGCCGCGATAGCCGCGCACCCGTCCGGCGTTCCCCAGCGGGTCGCGCACCATGTCCTTCAGGTACTTCGTCAGCACCTCAACCGCCAGCCGCGACCGCGCGAACGTAATCGCCTGAATCCCATTCTGCAGCAGCAGCCCCGCAATCCGCCGCGTCTCCTGCAAAACGCCCTTGCGGATGCCCAGCTGCCGATTGACCACCGGCGGATTGTAGAACACGAAGTGCCGCACGCCCATCGGCGCGCCGTTATCATCCACCAGGCTGACCTCGCGCCCCGTCAGCGTTTCCGCCAGTTCCTTCGGGTTCGCAATCGTCGCGCTGCACAGGATGAACTGCGGATGACTGCCGTAGAAATCGCACAGGCGCAGCAGCCGCCGCAGCACGTTCGCCAGATTCGACCCAAACACGCCGCGATAGGTATGAATTTCATCAATCACGATATACCGCAGGTTTTCAAACAGCTTGACCCATTTCGTATGGTGCGGCAGAATCCCGCTGTGCAGCATATCCGGGTTCGTCACGACGATATGCCCCGCCTGCCGAACCGCCTTTCGCGCCGCGCCGGGCGTATCGCCGTCATAGGTATACGTCTTGATATCAACGCCCATCGCCTCAATCAGCTCATACAGTTCGCTGACCTGATCAGCAGAGAGCGCTTTCGTCGGGAAGAGATACAATGCCCGTGCGTCATCATTCTGCAAAATGGCAGACAGCACCGGCAGGTTATAGCACATCGTTTTGCCGGAGGCCGTCGGCGTAACGACCACAACATCCCGCCCCGCCAGCACCTCGCGGATTGCGTGCGCCTGATGGCGATACAGCTGATGCACCCCGCGTTTTTCCAGCACAGGAAGCAGCCGCGGATCAAGAGAATCCGGGAACGGCTCATACACCGCCGGACGCGCCGGAAGGACATCCCAACGGACAACATTTTGCATAAACATAGGGTCACTGCGGAGGGATTCCGCCAGCTGGTCAACATTCATAGGAAGCACCTCCCGACAAGGATTGCATTTCCCCTTCATGATAGCAGATTTCTGTTCGCTTGTAAAGGCGAACAGGAAGTGTATTGTTTTTAAGTCTTGTAGAAACCATTCTTGCAATCGGCA
>OLRJ01003048.1_pt1 | contig 11668 bp, 10 predicted proteins | sample 1672741 | NCBI WGS metagenome assembly OLRJ01 (sample SAMEA3136719, study PRJEB25190) | human gut metagenome | biome: human gut; feature: human-associated habitat; material: faeces | place: Austria | collected 2013
AGCTGCCGCACCTCGCTCGCCGTATCGGCACTTAGAATTATGCGGTATTGCCTATAATTTTTCATTGACAAACCCACTTCTCTGCGCTACCATGTTACTATCTTATAGTATACGAAGGGGATCACCATGAAATACGGTTTTATCGGCTGCGGCAATATGGGCGGCGCAGTGGCCCGTGCGGTCTGCAAGGGTGCAGGCGCCGGGGATGTGCTGCTGGCCAACCGCACACCAGCCAAGGCGCAGGCCCTGGCCGGCGAGCTGGGCTGTGCCTGTGGCACCAACGAGCAGGTCGCCAGTATCTGCAATTTTATTTTTCTGGGGGTCAAACCCCAAATGATGGCTGACATGCTGGACGAGCTGGCCCCCACGCTGGAAGCCCGGGCCGAAAGCCGCCCCTTTGTGCTGGTCAGCATGGCGGCGGGGCTTTCGATGCAGCAGATCCGCCACATGGCGGGCAGCGGCTACCCCATCATCCGCATGATGCCCAACACCCCCGTGGCGCTGGGCGCCGGTATGATCCAGTACTGCTGCGACGACGTGGAGCCTGCCCAACTGCAGGAATGGCTGGCCGCCATGCAGCCCGCCGGGCGGCTGGACGAAGTGCCTGAGACGCTGATCGATGCCGCCAGCGCAGTTTCCGGCTGCGGCCCGGCCTGGGTGTACCAGTTTATCGAGGCACTGGCCGATGGCGGCGTGGCCGCCGGCCTGCCCCGCGCCAAGGCCCAGGAATATGCCGCCCAGATGGTGCTGGGCAGCGCCCGCATGGTCCTGGAAAGCGGCAGCCACCCCGGTGCCTTGAAAGACGCCGTGTGCAGTCCCGGCGGGTCCACCATCCAGGGTGTGCGCCTGTTGGAAGAACGGGCCTTCCGCGGTGCTGTGACAGACGCCGTGCTGGCCGCCTACGAAAAAACGAAAGAGTTGGGAAAGTAAGATGCGAATTGTTGTTAAGGTCGGCACAAGCACCCTGGCCCACCCGGGTGGGCGGCTGAACATCCGCCATACCGAGGACCTCGTCAAGGTATGGAGCGACATCAAAAACGCCGGACATGAGCTGATCGTGGTCTCCTCGGCTGCTACCGGTCTGGGCGTGGGCAAGCTGCAAATTCAAAAGCCCCGGGACATCACCACCAAGCAGGCAGCCGCTGCCGTGGGCCAGTGCGAGCTGATGTACACCTACGACCGGCTGTTTGGCCAGTACAACCACACTGTGGCCCAGATGCTGCTGACCTGGGAGGATTTCGACCACGAAAACCGGCTGCACAACCTGCGCAATACGCTGGAGCGTCTGCTGGAGCTGGGAGCCATCCCCATCATCAACGAGAACGACCCCATCGCCTGCGAGGAGTACTCTCTGGGCGACAACGACACGCTGGCCGCGCTGGTGGGCGAGTGCATCCACGCCGATCTGGTGGTGCTGCTCTCTGACATCGAGGGCTTGTACACCGCCGACCCACACACCCATGCCGACGCGAAACTTATCCCTGTGGTGGAAGAAATCACACCCGAAATTGAGGCGTTGGCCGGCGGGGCCGGGTCCAGCCTGGGCACCGGCGGCATGCTGACCAAGATCAGCGCTGCCAAACGCGCCACCGCCGCCGGGGCCGATATGATCATCACCAACGGTGCCCGCGCCGACGTGCTGTACGATATTGTGGATGGTAAGCCGGTAGGCACCCGCTTTATTGGTAAAAAGGAGCATGCCCAATGACGACGCAGGAAATTTTGCAGGCGGCACAGACCGCCCGCATGCCGCTGGCTCTGGCCGACGCCGACACAAAAAATGCGGCGCTGGAGGCCATGGCCGTGGCATTGATTGCCGCGAAAGATGCGATTCTGGACGCCAACGCGAAAGATCTGGCAGCGGCCCGCGGCCGGGTCAGCGATGTGATGCTGGACCGCCTGGCGTTGACGCCTTCCCGCCTGACCGACATGGCCAAGGGTATGCGCGAGGTCGCCGCCCTGCCCGACCCGGTGGGCGCGGTGCTGCGCCGCATCGTGCGCCCCAACGGGCTGGTGATTGAAAAGACCGCCGTGCCCATGGGTGTGATCGCCATTATTTACGAGAGCCGCCCCAATGTGACCAGCGACGCCGCTGCTCTGGCGGTGAAAGCAGGCAGCGCCTGCATCCTGCGCTGCGGCCGCGATGCCTGGGCCAGCTGCCACGCCATTGTGGAGGCCCTGCGCGCCGGGCTGCGCAAAGCCCACCTGCCCGAAACGGCAGTGAGCCTGATCGAGGATACGAGCCATGCCAGCGCCAACGAGTTGATGACCGCTGACGGGCTGGTGGACCTGCTGATTCCCCGCGGTGGTGCCGGGCTGATTCGCGCCTGCGTGGAGAATGCCACAGTCCCCTGCATCCAGACCGGCACCGGCATCTGCCACGTTTATGTGGACGCTGCCGCTGATCTGGAGATGGCTGTGAACATTGTGGAGAACGCCAAGACCAGCCGTCCCAGCGTTTGCAACGCCGAGGAGGCTCTGCTGGTACACCGGGATGTGGCCGCCCAGTTTTTGCCGATGCTGAAACAGCGCCTTGTAGACGACCGCACCGCCGCCGGGCTGACCCCGGTGGAACTGCACCTGGACGCCCGCGCCGCGGCTATCATTGACGGTGTGCCTGCCGCACCTGCGGATTTTGACACCGAATATCTGGACTACAAGCTGAGCGTGGCCGTGGTGGATACACTGGACGACGCCATTGCCCATATTGCCAAGCACTCCACCCACCACAGCGAGGCCATCATCACGGCGGACAAGGCCGCCGCCCAGCGTTTTACCGCCTGCGTGGACAGCGCCGCGGTCTACGTGAACGCCAGCACCCGCTTTACCGATGGCGGTGAGTTCGGCCTGGGCTGCGAGATGGGCATCAGCACCCAAAAGCTGCACGCCCGCGGCCCCATGGGGCTGGCTGAGCTGTGCACCTACAAGTACATCATCCACGGCAGCGGCCAGACCCGCGGCGGTGCCGCCGCCAAACTGCAGACGCCCTGCTGCTGAAAATTTAAAATGACAAAAAATTCCCCGGTGCGGTTCAGAATAAAACCGCACCGGGGAATTGCTGTTTATATGGATATCAGCCGATGTTCATATCGACGGGCTTGGAGATGCCATTGACGTGGCCGGAGCCCGTGTACTGCCAGATGTTGTATTTATAGCTGAAGTTCAGGGTGTCGCGGTACTGGGCGATCCAGGTGTTGTACTTGCTGATGTTAGCGAAGTTCAGCGAGTTGTAGAACCAGCTTGCATAGGAGTACACACCGGCAGAGTAGCCGGAGTTGCGGATGGTCTCGCAGAATGCGACGGCGCAGGCGGTGCGCTGGGCGGCGCTGATGGTATCGGCGCGGCCGGTATCACCGGCGACTTTCTCGGTATCGTAGTAGACACCCAGGGGCAGCGAGTAGCCGCTGACCAGGCTCAGCACCATGCTGGCTTCCTCGACGGCCTCGGCCTCGTTAGTGGCTTGGCTGTAGAAGTAGACGCCCACTTTCAGGCCCGCGTTGATGGCGCCGCGAATGTTGGCGCGGTAGGTGGAATCCTCGACCAGAGCGCCGCTGCCGTAGCCGCGGTAGCCGCAGCGGATGATGGCAAAGGTGATGCCGTCGGCCTTGACAGCGTTCCAGTCAATGCTGCCCTGGAACTTGGAAACATCAATGCCGCGGGCCGTGCGATTCAGCGCACCGTCGGCACCAAAGGTGTAGACGTTGCCCTGAATGACCTGGTTGCCGGTAACGGGCTGGTGGGTGGCGGGGTCGTAATAGTACGTGGCGCCGTCAATGTTCTGCCAACCGGTGTACTGGTACTCGACGGTCTCGGTGCTGGTCACGGCAAAGCCGTACCCGGCCAGCTTGGAGGCTTCGATCTCATGGGGAAAGCCTGCGGTGCGGTCCACCGGCGTGGGGGCCGGGGTGGCCGTGGGGGCAGGCGTCGGGGTCGCGGTCGGCTCCGGGATGGCGGTAGGGGTAGGTTCCGGCGTGGCCGTCGGCTCCGGGGTGGCGGTCGCTTCGGGTTCCGGGGTAGGCGTTGCCTCTTGCTCCGGGGTGAGGGTCGGCGTGGACTCGCTGTCACCACTGGCAGAGGAGGAACCACTTTCGACGTTCTCATCTACCCCCATGATGCCCTCGTTATCGTCGGCATGGTGGATGACACGGGTGGTAACAGCCAGAGGCACGATGGCATCCGCTGCACCGGGCAGCCAGGCAGCCATGCTCTGGGCAGCGGCATAGCTGTCATCGCGCTTGGCACCGGCCAGGTCCTTGGTGCCGTCTTTGTAAACGGGCAGGTACGGGGTCTCGGTGCCGTCAGACAGCAGCAGATGGCCGCTGCTGCTCAGCTTGGCGGTGTATGTAGTGGTCTTGCCGGTCTCGGTCTTGGCGCTCTCAGCGTAGGTGACGGTGTCGGTCACTTCCTCGGCGATGGGGGCAGCGCCTGCGTTTTTGCTGGCAGAGTCCTCAGCGCTCTCGTTGACCTGGCTGGCCTGGACGATCTTCTCTTTCACGGCGGCCACATCAGCCTTGTAGACGACCTTCTCGTTGACGGTTACAGTCTTGCTTTCGGGCGTGACATACCCCTCGATGGGCTGCACAGTCACGGTGTAGTCGCCAGGCTCCACCTCCTCGGCCAGGGCCGTGCCGGTCTTGGTGTCCAACTCGTAATCGGTGGTCTTGCCGTCCTTGTCAGTCAGGGTCACGGTGGCGGCCACATCCAGCAGGGGCAGCTTTTCCTCGGCGTCCTCATCCTTGTTGGAGGCACTTTCGGGGGTGGTAGTCGGCAGCGTATAAAGCTCCACACCAATGTCCTGCTGCACGACGGTCACATCGACGTACAGGTCCTTATCCGGTTCCGGCGTAGCCGTCGGTTCTGGGGTGGGGGTCGCCTCCACGATGGCCGTCGGCTCCGGAGTGGGTTCCGGCTGGGCCTGGGGCGTGAAGGACGCCGCCATGACGCCCAGGCCGATGCTGGCCGTGAGCACCACGGCCGAGCCGCCTGCCACCAGTTTGTACAGCGGCAGACGCGCAAAGGCGTTGCCGGAGAAATATTTCATGGGATTCCGCTTACTGAACATCCTGTCCTCACTGTTTCCTTTTATAGAATTCTATTACTACTTATGATCATCATACCATAAAGAATCCCCTGGCCGCAAGGGGGCAGGGACGAAAAAACTTGTAAATTTTGCCAAAACAGATGCTTCAATTTTGTTCAATTTACCGCATTTTGGCAGTTTTTTAGCTGATATGGTGGTTACTCTGCCGTAAGGCCACCAGTAGTTGTGTAAGGCAAAAATTCTTCTACCAGCAGGTCCACGCAGGCGCCGTAGCTGCGCATGCCCAATTCCTGGCCGTAGCCCTGCAAAAAAGCAGTGTACACTTTTTCGCCGGTCTCCTTCACCGGGCCTTCCCACTGCTTCCAGTAGGCGTTGTTGTCCGCCATGTCGGCCTGAGCCTCGGCACACAGGGCGGCGTAGGATGCCCGGGCCAGGTCTGGGTCGGCGCTGTACAGCGCGTTGGAGAGATGCAGATAGCCGAACAGCCAGCCGGAGTACTGGTACGCCGCATTGCCGCCCGCTGTGGCCGCCATAACGCCGACGAAGTTAGCCTCCTGCTCCGCCGCCACGCCCCGCTGGTGGGCCAGCTCGTGGGCGACCGTCACCGGCAGGAACACCGCCGGGCTGTCCACGTTGAGGGTGCTCTCCCCCACCAGCGGGCAAAGGTAGCCGGTGAAGCCCCAGGCGCTCATCAGCTTGGAGTAGACCGCCGGTTTGGGGTGCCGCTCGGGGCCGTCCAAAAACGGCCAGCGCTCTAGCAGCGGCGTGTACAGGCCGCTGCAACTTTGCAAAATTTCGGTTTTCTCCACCGCAAACAGACCGCTTTCGTCCCGGGGTACGGCATCGGCTGTCTCGTTGACGCGGGCGGCGAAGTAGTCGGTCACCGCCGCCAGTTGCTCTACGCTGACCGCCGGGGACTGCATGCCTGCCCTGCCTGCAAAGCTTGTACCGTAGTACTGGGTGCCCCAGAGGGCGCACACGCCCGCATAGCCCCAGACGACCAGCACCGCCACATGCAGCAGCCAGGCGGGCAGGGCATCTTTTTGGCCCTTAACCGCACGGCGGATGGCACGGACCAGAAAGGCCAGCGCACCCACGATCAGCACGGTGGCCCCCAGCTCGCAGGCACTGAAGGGCAGCGGGTCCACCAGCGCCGAGATGCCCCGCTTGACGGGCATCGAGACATGGGCCAGCCACCAATCCATGGCCGCTCGGTTGCCGCGTGCGGCCGCAAACAGGCCCAAGGCCGCCAGCCCGGCCAGCAGTCCCAGGCAGGCGGCCCGGTGGCGGCGCAGCCCGGCGGTAAGGGTTTTGCAGGTGTTTTTCAGCATTGCAGTGTCTCCTGTTTGTGTTTTACTTTAGGCAATACCGCATAATTCTAAGTGCCGATACAAGTGCCGATACGGCGAGCGAGGTGCCGCAGCCGCCGGAGCGGTGCTTAAGCCGTAAGGCGGGAATTGTGCGGTGTTGCCTTTATTATACTACACGCACCTCCGCATTGCCAAAAGTTTTTGCCTGGCTTTTGCTTGACAAAGCCCGTCTTTCGTGTATACTGAAAGCAGACATAAAAACAGGGGCGCTGGGGGGCATCCTCGGCTGAGACCGAAATCAACTGCGATTTTGGAAACCTTACACCTGATCCGGGTAATGCCGGCGTAGGAAGTTTGACCCATAGTCGTACTGTTTTGCGCCTGCATGTTTTGTAGGCGCTTTTTCTTGTTTTTATGTACTATTTTTGAGGAGTGGATACCATGTCCAAAACCTATTCCAAGACTCGCACTCTGGTAGAGTGCGCCCTGATGATCGCGCTGGGCACCGTGCTGGCGAACATCAAGATCTATTCCCTGCCCAACGGCGGCTCCATCACGCTGTTCAGCATGCTGCCGTTCATCATGATCTCGTTCCGCCATGGGGTCAAATGGGGCCTGTTCACCGGCTTTGTCAACAGCCTGCTGCAGATGCTGCTGGGCTTCTATGCACCGCCGGCCCCCGGCCTGCTGCCGCTGGTTGGCATGATTTTGCTGGACTATGTGCTGGCCTTTACCCTGCTGGGCCTGGCCTGCGCCATCGCTAAGCCTTTCAGCAACAAGCTGGTGGGTGTCGGCGTCGGCACGGCCGTCGTCTGCTTCATCCGCTTTATGTGCAGCTTTTTATCCGGCGTGCTGATCTGGGGCAACCTGAGCGACGGCCTGCCCGCCTGGACCTACAGCCTGACCTACAACGGCAGCTACATGCTGCCCGAGACCATCATGACGACCATTGCCGCCGTGCTGATCTACAAGGCCGCCCCGCAGCTGTTCCGCGCACAAAACGACTAAATTCTTTCCCATTCCTAAAAAAGCTGCCTAAAATTCTCGAACAGAAGCATTGCAAGTTGTGCAATTCTCTGCTATAATAGCTGTAATGATAGAAAATTCTGTGCGCTTTTGCAGAGAGGCCGCACTTTGAAAGGGGATTTTAGAATGGCAATCTCTGAACCTACTGCTGTATTTTCCATCCGGGATGACCGGGATATGGAGATCAAACAGGCGGTATTGCAGGTCTACCGTGCGCTGGAAGAGAAAGGCTACAACCCCATTAACCAGCTGGTGGGCTACATCCTGTCGGAGGACCCGACTTACATTACCACGTACAAAAACGCCCGCGCCATCATCCGCCGCATTGACCGCGACGATCTGCTGCAGGCTTTGGTGCGCGACTTTGTAAAAGGCTGATTTTTCAACAGAATATGTAAAAAACGCCCGTGTGCTTTAGCTGGCACACAGGCGTTTTGTTTTATTTGTGCTGCTTAGTCGGCAAAAAAGGCGTTCTGCACGGCGTTAAGCACGGCGGCGCGGCCAGCGGTAAAGTTGACACCGCCCTGCAGGTAGCAGGTGTAGGGGGCGCGCAGGGGGCCGTCGCAGCTGATCTCGATGGTGCTGCCCTCGGTAAAGCTGCCAGAGGCCATGACCACCTTGTCGGTGTAGCCGGGCTCGTCAGCGGGCTCAGGGTCAGCGAAGCTGTCCACCGGGCTGTTGTGCTGGATACCGGCGCAGAAGCCCGTGAGAGCGGCGGCACTGCCGGAATCGAAACAGGTCACGATGTCGTTGTGGTCGTCGGTGTAGCGGGGCACCGGCTTGACCCCCACCAGCTCCAGCAGGCACTGGGCGTAGATAGCGGTCTTGAGGGCCTCGCACACGACGCCGGGGGCGTAGTAGAAGCCCAGGAAGGTATCCCGCAGGCTGTCCTGGGTGCAGCCCAGGTCAGCGCCGATGCCGGGAGCCGTAAAGCGGTGGCTGCACTTTTCCACCAGGTCGGCGCGACCTGCAATGTAGCCGCCGGTGGGGGTGATGCCGCCGCCGGGGTTTTTGATGAAACTGCCGGCAATCAGGTCCGCGCCTGCGGCCAGAGGCTCCTGCGTCTGGGTGAACTCGCCGTAGCAGTTATCCACAAAGATGACCGCATCGGGGTTGGCCTTGCGGGCAGTCTCGGCCACCCTGCGGATCGTCTCCAAATCGAACGCATTGCGCTGCATGTAACCGCGGCTGCGCTGGATGTGCACAACGGTAGCCGTTTTGGCTTTTTCAGCAATCAGCGCATAGTCCGGGGTGTTGTCGGGCAGCAGCGGGCACTCGTCGTAGTTGACGCCGTACTCCCGCAGGGTGCCGCAGCCCTTGCCTGCTTCGCCAATGCCGATGACACCCTCCAACGTATCGTAGGGGCGGCCGGTAGCGGCCAGCAGGGTATCGCCGGTGCGCAGCAGACCAAACAGGGCGACCGTCAGGGTGTGGGTGCCGCTCATGAACTGAGAGCGCACGAGGGCAGCCTCGGCGCCCATGCAGCGGGCGAAGACCTCCTCCAGCTTATTACGGCTGTCGTCCCAGACGCCGTAGCCGCTGGAACCCCAGAAGTGCCGGGCCTCGACACCGCAATCGGTGAAGGCACGCAGCATTTTCAGCTGGTTGTAGTCGCGGATCTCCTCCACATGGCAGAAAGGTTCACGACAAAGTTCCAAAGCTTTTCGGTCCAGTTCCAGCACATCGGGGCGTAAATTGTAGAATTGTTCGATCATTTTGTATTCCAATCTGTAGTATATTGTTGAATCATGCCATTTTGTACAAACCCAAGTCGCTGGTAAAATCCGTGGAGGTGGGGCAGGCAGAGGAAACAGACGTCCTTCTCCGCCGCCAGTTCGTTGGCCAGGCTGGCAATCAGCCAGCTGGCCAATCCCCTGCCCCGCCATTCCGGCGCGGTGACACCGGCGGCCATGTAGGCTTCGCGGGTGCTCTGCTCATAGCAGCCTACCGTGCAGACGGGCTTGCCATTGTACAGCAGAGCGCGGCAAGTGCCATAGCCATGGGCCAGGGCCGTGCAGGCGGTGGAGTAGAATTCGTCGGCCTCGGCATCGCTCTCGGCAAAGACCAGGCGGCTGATGGGCAGCATCGAAGGGGCAGTGTCCAGCGTAAGGCCCCACTTTCCCGTCGGAGGCTTTGGCGGAGGCAGTGCATGGCCCTGGGGCAGCGTCCACAGGGTCAACGGTTTTCCGGACTGCCATGTATTGGCGTAGGCCGCAGGCAGCGGGTGTTCGCACCGCAGGCAGTCGACGTGCAGGAATCGCAGGAAGCCCTGCAGTTCCTCGCGTGTGTCCTCGTCGTCGGGCAGGCCACCGCACAGGGCGCCGCTGCCGCCGCGCAGTTCCAGCACCGCCGTGCCGGGCAGCAGGTAGAACATCCACCCGCTGGCCGGGTGCGCGCCGAACAATGCCAGATGGGTGCCCAGCACGCTCTCAAAATACGGCTTGCCGGCAATGCGCCGGCGGTACTCGGCCTGCTGCTGCGGTGTGGTAACGGCTTGGATCATGGGTGGTCCTTTTCTGTTCCTTTTCTTATAAGAAAAGGAACCAAAAGAATTTTAATGAAAAAGCATAGAAACGGGCGGATATAGAATCCGCCTCTATGTGGGGTGGAGTTCTATCGTGCATAGGGCGGCATTTTTATGCTAATTTTGTTTGAAAATTCTTTTCGCGACTTTCTTTCAAGAAAGCTGCATCACAATGTTTTTATAATCGCGGCCGCGGACCTCAAAGTTGGGGTAGAGGTCGAAAGAGGCGGACGCCGGGGACAGGCTGACGACGTCGCCGGGCTGGGCGGCACTGCGGGCCAGCTCAACGGCATGCTGCATGTTGTCGGCGTGCAGGATTGTCAGCTTGCTTTCGTCAAAGTCGGGATGCTCGCGCACGGCCTTCTCGATGCGGGGGCCGGTAGCGCCCATCAGCACCAGCGTCTTGACGTGGGCGATGATCTCCGGGGCCAGCGGCTCGTAGGGGATCTTTTTGTCGTAGCCGCCCGCGATCAGGATGATCTTCTGGTCAAAGCTGCGCAGACCCGCGATGGTGCGCGTGGGGCTGGATGCGATGGAGTCGTTGTAGTAAGTAACGCCGTCCAGCACGCGGACCGGCTCAATGCGGTGCTCAACACCCGTAAAAGTGGAGCCGACCTGGCGCATAGCCTCGACCGGCACGCGGCCCCAGACGGCGGCAATGGCTGCCAGCAGGTTTTCCACGTTGTGCAGGCCGCGCAGTTTGATCTCAGCGTGGGGCAGCACAGGGGTCACAACGCCGTTCTCGGCATAGCAAAGCGTATCATCGCTTGCGCGCAGGAAGGCGCCGCGGTCGGTCTCATGCAGGCGGGTGAACCAGACCTGCTCGCCCTTGCAATCGCTCTGCATGGCGCGGGTGATGTCGTTCTCGTAGCCCAGCACGGCACGGCAGGGCGGCACCTGCCAAAGCAGGATGTTGCGCTTGGCATCGATGTACTCCTGCATATCCTTGTGGTGGTCCAGATGGTTGGGGGTCACGTTGGTGACGACCGCCACCTTGGGGCTGCGGCGCATACTGATAAGCTGGAAGCTGGACAGTTCGACCACGGCCACGGCGTCAGGCGTGACGTCGGCCAGCTGGGGCAGCAGCGCCGCGCCGATGTTGCCGCCCAAAAACACTTTGCGGCCGGCGGCCTCAAACATTTTGGAAATCAGCGTAGTAGTGGTGGTCTTGCCGTCGGAGCCGGTCACAGCCACGATCTCACAGGGGCAGAACTCGAAGAAAAGCTCCACCTCGCTGGTGACCATAGCGCCAGCGGCCTTCGCAGCCTGCAGTTCGGGCTTGAAATACTCATAACCCGGCGTGCGCATGATGATGTCCTGCCCAGCGAAACCGTCGGTGTAATGCTCGCCCAGGCTCAGGGCCACGTTCAGGCGGCGCAGCGTGTCGGCGTAGTCGCCAAAGTCCTCGATGGATTTTTTCTGGTCGCACAGCGTGACCTGCGCGCCCAGTTCTACAAACTGCTCAATGCAGCGCTTGTGGCTGACACCGGCACCGATAAAGGCAACTTTTTTGCCCTGAATAAGTTTTTCCAGCTGTTCGATCGGCAGCATAGCTATCTCTCCCCTGCTTTATAATTTGGTTTGAATCTATACGCTATTATATACGATTCCGTGCGTCCCTGCAACAAAATTCGGCCCGCCGAAGCGGACCGAACAAGATTTATTTTAAATCCATCGGCATCGGCGGACATGTGCCGACAATGCCAATACCGCTAGAGCAAAAAAGTGCATTTTTGTGTCGTCAGGCGCGAAAATGTGCTTTTTTGC
>OLRJ01003051.1_pt1 | contig 11662 bp, 9 predicted proteins | sample 1672741 | NCBI WGS metagenome assembly OLRJ01 (sample SAMEA3136719, study PRJEB25190) | human gut metagenome | biome: human gut; feature: human-associated habitat; material: faeces | place: Austria | collected 2013
CCTTCCATGTGGAAGGAGGGGGACCGCGTGAGCGGTGGAGGATAGAGAACTCGCTAGCTCATTAGAGTACCTTGCATTCGAATGCTCTTCGTTGCACTGCCCTGCCAATCAGCCGGACCCACCGGCTATCACCCACCGCAAGCGGTCCCCCTCTTTCAGGGAAAGAGGGCTTCCCTCTGTTGCACCATACAAAAAAATCCCACCTCTTTACAGAGGTGGGATTCTTGATATTGGGTTTTCGGTATTTACATACCGTTATTCACTGTTGTAATTGTAGCGGCAATTACTTGGTGAATGCTACTGCTACGTATTGACCGTTAGCATTTTGAAGACCGGTTACATCGAAACCGAGTGCTTCACCTACGAAACGTACCGGTACGTAGGTGCGGTTGTCCTTAGCGAATGGAGCTACGTCCATGGTCTTCTTCACGCCGTTTACAGTGTAGTCTTTGCTGTCGAGGGTCATTACGATTTCGCTGGAACCGAGCTTATAGGTTACGGTTTTAGCGGTTTGATCATAGTCAACAGTTGCGCCAAGTGCTTCACCGAGTGCACGGAATGGTACATAGGTACGGTTGTTTTGTGCAAATGGAGCTGCATCCTTCATGTCTACAACATTGTTGTTTACAATCATATTGGTAGAACCGAGGGTCATTACTACGGTAGTATCGCCACCGACTTCTGCTTCAGCACCGATGGTGTACTTGAGGGTATTAGCATAAATGGATTCACCATTCTTAACAGCTACTACTACATCAACTTTGGTTTCCTTATCAGAGTAGATAGTGATTTGACCATCTTTACCATCTTTAATGCCCTTAGTAGGCTTTACTTCTACATTAGCATCTTTGTTACTTTGGTCAGCAACATAAGCAAAGATATCGGTAGCATTTACCTTTACATCTTTTACTACATTGCCATCTTTATCGACAACAGATACGCCTACTTTATTATCTTTGTTAGCAGCGCCATTTTCGCTGTCAAATGCAAGGCCAGAAGCTAAATCTTTATTGTCATCAACAACAGTTACTTCTGCGGTTGCAATAGTAGTATACTTTTCGCTAACAGCGGTCAAAGTAATAACGTTACCAATATAATCTGCTTTATCTTTTGCATTGCTTGGGCTAGTGAATACAACTTTATTATTACCGGAAAGTTGTGCACTCAAAATACTGTTTGAATTTACACCAATATTGTAGTTACCGTTACCAGTGATATCTTTTTCAACACCATTGCTGTCCACAGCTTTTACTTTGAAAGTAAAACCGGTATTACCAGCAGTATAAACAACAGTATCTTCGGTTGGAACAACTTTCAATTCTTTTACTGCATTGTCATTAAAGTCACCTACAGTAAATTTAGCATCTACATAGTTGCCATTTTCTTCGAGTGCTACACGTACAGTGTAATCACCAACTACAAACTTTTGAGTACCAGTATATTGAAGAGTAAATACATTAGGATCTTGACTCTTATCTACAGCAAGTTTAAAGTCTTTTGCTTCGCCTTTGAACTTGTCTGGAGCAGTTAAAGAAACGTAATCGGTATCAGCATTTGCAGCAGGTTCACCCATAACCAAAGTTTCGTCATCGCTCACTGCAGGATCCAATACATTACCTTTGTTATCAGTGATTACAAAACGAACTGCATCGGAAAGATAAGAATCTTTCTTAAGTTCATCTTTGTCTACAACGCTTGCTTCAAAATCAGCATTTGCAATCTTGTCAGCATATAAATCTTGGTCAGCACTGCTTACCTTAAGAGTTACTTTGTAACCATCTTCAGAGTTAAGATAAATCTTATAATCGCCAGCCTTTGCTACTTTGTAGGTAATTTGGAATTTACCATTACGATCGGTAACAGGATTACCTTTAAATGCTTTATCATCCATATCTTTTGCAGTTACTTGAATATTGCTGTTAGAAGTGCTTACAGTAAATTCTTTGTTTTTAAGCACTTTTCCATCTTTATCGGTTACAGCAACAGTGTGCTTTGCAGTAGCGGTGTTGTTTGGCTTAATATTGCTATTAGCAGTATATACTTTTTTATCTTTAGTATCTACTGTAGCATTGTCGATTACAACATTTTCAACATCAGCAGCATCTGCTTCAGCAACAGTTACTACTTGATGATTTTCAACAGAACCAAGTAAGTGCTTGGATGCTTCTTCTAAATCATTAGAAGAGCTAACATCAACACCGGCATAAAGGGTGTATTCGCCAGCACGCGCAAAACTCAACTTAACTTTATCATTGTCTTGATAAGTTGTTTTTACTGATACTACAGAAACAGCACTGGATGCATCAGTAATTGCATGACCTTTTTCAACAGCCCATACAACTACATTGCTAAGACCTTCAGTAGTTGGGTTACCTGCTTTGTCGTTAATTTCAAAGGTAGTTTCTACTTCTTCATTAATGTCTACAGACACGTCACTCTTTACAGTTAAGAAATTACTGGTTTGACGGTCAGCAGCTTCTGCAGCGAAAGCAGCCATTGGTAACAATGTCATTACGAACATCGCCAATGTCACCATCGCTACTACTTTCTTCTTCATTCTTTTCATACCTTTCTTTCCCTCCCAAATTTTCATCTGTGTTTCCACAGATCATTTGTTTTTTTCTCTTCCTTCTGCTTCATTGTTACTTCTTCTTTTTTCTAGAGCCTGAGCTCGCCTTTCCCTCTATCAGCCTCAAGCTTTTGTATCCCTTTCCTGTGGCTCATCCTCTCCCTTCGATCTTCCTTCTATGTAGCTTCTCTTTTCTCATCTATCTTACTATATCTTTGCGGTGAAATCAAGGCGAAAAGATATTGACAAAGAGATTGATTATATTTTGTAAATATTGGTTTGTATATGCTATTGGTTATTGCCGATTGTGCGTTCCGTGTGGATGAACGTGTACCTATCGGAGGTTGTGGTGCATCACCCCAAGCCTCCTTCCATGTGGAAGGAGGGGGATCGTTTGCGGTGGAGGATAGAGAACTCGCTGGCTTGTGAGCGTACCTTGCACACTCGCTCCCATCCTTGCACTGCCCTTCCAATTAGCTGGATTTGCATGTGTGTGCCCTACGTTGTACTGTCTTACCAATCAGCTAGACCCGACGGCTATCACCCACCGCTGGCGCGGTCCCCCCTCTTTCAGGGAAAGAGGGCTTTGTGTTGCATCATCCACAATCTTCTTTCTATAGAATAGACCCATGAGCTTGCACGAACCCTAGCCTCCTTCCATGTGGAAGGAGGGGGACCGCTTGCGGTGGAGGATAGAGAACTCGGTGACTTGTGAGAGTACCTTGCATACTTGCGTGTGCGCTACGTTGCAGTGTTGTGCCAATCTGCTAGACCCGCCGGCTATCACCCACCGCTGTCGCGGTCCCCCCTCTTTCAGAGAAAGAGGGCTATGCTTCGTTGCACTGCCCTGCCAATTCATTGCGCTACGGTGTGGTGTTGTGCCAATCAGCCGGACCCGCCGGCTATCACCCACCGCTGACGCGGTCCCCCCTCTTTCAGAGAAAGAGGGCTTTGCTTCGTTGCACTGTCCTGCCAATCAGTTAGACCCGGCGGCTATCACCCACCGCTAGCGTGGTCCCCCCTCTTTCTGGGAAAGAGGGCTTTTTTCATTTTCCTTCTATTTAATAGGGCGTTTTTGGGGCATGAAAAAAACCCTCGGGTTTGGTGTCCGAGGGTTTGTGGATGTTTGGTTATACGAAGATGCGGCCTGCGCTGGTGTATGGGTATTCGCTGTAGGATTGAATCTTTACGTTTTGACCCGGTGCCGGTGCGTGGATGTACATGCCGTCGCCGATGTAAATGCCTACGTGGTATGCGCTCTCGCCCCAGAATACGAGGTCACCCGGTTGGAGTGCTACGAGGCTGATTGGGGTTGCTGCTGCTTGTTGGTCATAGCTTACGCGTGGTACGCTGATGCCACATTGTGCGTATACGTATTGTACGAGGCCACTGCAGTCAAAGCCTTCCGGTGTGGATCCACCCCATACATATGGTACGCCGAGGTATTGGAGGGCGTTGTTTACGATTTGTCCGCCAATGGTGTTGTTCGGTACATTGATGTCCGGTACGGATGGTGTGGTTTCCGGTTTGGTGGATGGCTGTTGTGGTTCTTGTGGTTGTTGGGTATCCGGTACGGTAACATTTACGTCAGGTACGGTCACGTCCACACTTGGTTGTTGTTGGGTGGTTGCGTGTTGGTAGTAGTTCATGTTGTACCAGAATTGTTTGCCACTGTCCCAAACGCTGGTGCCTGCTTTGTCTTTGAGGACAAGAAGGTTGTTGCCACTGAGTTCAATGTTGGCAGTTTGGGCGATGGCTTGGAAAAAGCTCATTGGTACGTAGAGGGTACTGTTTGCGCTTTGAATAGGATAAGTTTGGCCGCCTTGTTGGAGTTGGATGGCGGTGTCCCCGTTTGTGAGGTAGAGTTCAAATACTTCATCGGTGCCAATGAGTTTAATTTTTTGTTGATTTTCCGGTTTCCATTCGACTTCAAGGGCAGCGGCTTTCATGGCTGCGAAGGTAGAACGGAGTGGGAGATACACTTGACCGTCAATGGTGGTTGCTGCATCGGTTAAGGTGATGTAGTCATAACCGAGGCTGGCAGTGTCATTGGATGGTTGTTGGGTCGTTTGTTGGTTGCTGCTGCCACTGGTATTGGTGGTGCCGTTTGTGTTGCCGTTGTTGAGCTGTTGGGTTGCTGCATTTAATGCTTGTGCAGCTGCTTGGAGATTTGTTGTGGTAGTCTCTACGGCAGCGGTGTCATCAGCAGCGAGTGCCGGTGCTACGCCGGTGGTGCTTGCTACGAGGGTAACAGCACAGAGTGTGATTGCGGTGGTCCATTGTTTCAGATTCAAGGGGTTCACGTCCTTCCTCTGCGAGGGCTGAGGGTCTTGGATGATTTTTTGTCATGACCGTTCTCTATTTGACGCCCGAGCAGATTTGTTTAAGCCTTTTAGTTTTACTTGATGGGTCGTTCACTTTTTTGTACATCAAACTTTAATTATAATACCGAAAACATGGCGATTTGAACAGGTTTTTGAGGCTATTGTCATAAAACTGTTGATTTATGACATTTTTGTCGGTTTTGTCCGTTCTTTGCGCAAAGTCGCTTGCAGAGCGGTTTTCAGCGTTTCGTTGTGCAAATTGTATCAAAAAAGCCGGAACTGATGTTCCGGCTTCTGTTGTTGATTCTGTTCAAAAGTGACAGCGTATGTGATAGGTCTGTTACTTTTTATTTGATGATGGCGCCACCGCTGGTGTAAGCGTATTGGCTGTAGGATTGAATTTTTACACTTTGACCCGGTGCCGGTGCATGGATGTATTGGCCGTTACCGAGGTAGATGCCCACGTGGTATGCGCTGCCGCCCCAAAATACGAGGTCGCCCGGTTGCAAATCAGAGAGGGCTACAGGGGTTGCTGCTGCTTGTTGGGTATAGGTAACACGTGGAATGCTCATGCCACATTCTTTGTATACGTATTGTACAAAGCCGCTGCAGTCAAAACCGGCAGGGGTGGTGCCACCCCATACATAAGGGACACCGATGTATTTCATAGCGGTTTCAACGATGCGTTCACGGGTGGATTTTTCTACAAAGTTAGGGTCTACGGTGTAGGTTTCGAGGGTTTTCCAGAATGCTGCTTCTTGGTTTTCGATAAGCACGAGGGTATTGCCGCTTACAGATACAACGCGGTTGGTGAGTGCTTGCACGAATGCCATTGGCGCATAGGTCACGCCGTTTTCAACTTTGATGCCATAGTAGGTACCGTTTTCGGTGAGTGATACGGCAGTTTTATTGGTGTTATAGTATAATTGGTAGCTTTGACCTTCGATGTCGAGCTTGATTTTGCGGCCTTGCTTGTCTGGGTTGGTGGTGATGGTTGCGCCCATTTGTTCCAATGCGCTACGAAGTGGCAAGTAAAGGGTGCCTTGTTCGTTGAGCACACTGTTGGACATGGTGTATTGTTGCATATTGGTAGCACCTGCGCCGTTAACGGAGGTGGTGATTTGGCTTTGTTGGGTTTGTACGGCTGCAGTGTCGTCAGCAGCGAGTGCCGGACTTGCGCCTAATACGGATACGCTTAAAGCGAGGAGAAGCATGGTTGCGATGGATTTCTGTTTCATGATGTTGATCACGTCCTTTTCGTTCTGTAGTGCATCGAGTTTCTGTGTTCATCGACGGTTCGTATGCTAACACAGGATTTTGAAAAGGGTCAACGGTTTTGAAGGATGTGTAAATTTATTGTTTTATTCGTGTTTGGGATTTTCTGCGGCTGTAACTTTTGCGAAAAACGGCTTGGTTGAGCGGTTTTTGCGCAAAGGTACGCTGTATTTTATAAAAGAATAAAACAAATAGGTGTTCGTGATAATTTGGTCGTTTTTAGGTAATATGGAAATTGGTGTCACTTTTGGCAAAATGTAGCAAATCCTTCTTTTTTTAAGGAAATTGGGGTGGTTTTGTGTAACTTTTGCGAAAAGGCGGTATTTCTCGCAAGCGTTGACGCACATATCACCACAGTATTTTGCCGGCGTTGTTGGGTGAATTCCTTCATATAATGTAGCAATTGAAGTAGATAAGGCGACATATAAAGCAAATTTACGTCCATTAGCGCAACACAACGGTGCAGCAAACGGTGTGAGTATGTATTACAAAGGAAGAATGACAAGGCTGTAACTTTTGCAGTCCAATCGCAAGCATAAGAAAAAGGCCGCCATAAATGACGACCTTTCCGAAAAAAGAAGATGAGAGCACGTTACAACCAATAGAGTTACGATCTTTAACTCTACGAAGTTTGAAGGAAGAAAAGATAGGTTGCAACGCATAAACTCTCCTCAATAGTATACGGCACGACCGTTTGACTGTCAATATACACAAAAATAGCAATTTGTTACAATCTTGTCCATGATTATGAAAAAGGCTGTAAGATGTGCAGGTTTCTTCTATAGAAAAAGGCAGGAATTTTGTGCACGAGCGTAGCCATCTTCCATGTGGAAGGAGGGGACCGCTTGCGGTGGAGGATAGAGAACTCGCTGGCTCATGAGAGTACCTTGCATACGAATGCTCTACGTTGCACTACCCTGCCAATCAGCCAGACCCGGCGGCTATCACCCACCGCTAACGCGGTCCCCCCTCTTTCAGGGAAAGAGGGCTTTCCTTCGTTGCACTGCCCTGCCAATTAATTGCGCGCTACGTTGCATTGTCGTGCCAATTAGCCGGACCCGCCGGCTATCACCCATCGCTGGCGCGGTCCCCCCTCTTTCAGAGAAAGAGGGCTTTTTGGTGCATCACCCACTGCCTTCTTTCATGAGCAATTCCCTACGCGGTTGCACTTTCCCTAGCCTCCTTCCATGTGGAAGGAGGGGGACCGCTTGCGGTGGAGGATAGAGTGCTCGCTGGCTCATTAGAGTACCTTGCGTGCTTGCGTGCGCACTACGTTTCAGTGTCGTGCCAATCAGCCGGACCCGGCGGCTATCACCCACCGCTAGCGCGGTCCCCCCTCTTTCAGAGAAAGAGGGCTTTTGTGTGTATCCACCACTGCTTTCTTGTATGAGCAATTCGCTACGCGGTTGCACGAACCCAAGCCTCCTTCCATGTGGAAGGAGGGGGACCGCTTGCGGTGGAGGATAGAGAACTCGCTTTCTCATAAGAGTACCTTACATACTCGCGTCCATCCTTGCACCGCTCTGCCAATTAGCTAGATTTGCATGTGTGCGCTTCGTTGCGGTGTCTTACCAATTAGCTAGACCCGCCGGCTATCACCCACCGCTATCGCGGTCCCCCCTCTTTCAGAGAAAGAGGGCTTTTGCGTGCATCAATCACTGCTTTCTTGCATGAGCAATTCGTTACGCGGTTGCACGACCCCTAGCCTCCTTCCATGTGGAAGGAGGGGGACCGCTTGCGGTGGAGGATGGAGAACTCGCTGGCTCATGAGAATACCTTGCATGCTTGCGTGTGCGCTACGTTGCGGTGTTATGCCAATCAGCCGGACCCGCCGGCTATCACCCACCGCTGGCACGTTCTCGTGGTGTGTTCCGTCAATCGTCCCCTTTTCTTAACCTAGTCCCGTTTTTTTCCCTTTGGAGTACGACATCGAACAAACGCTTCTAATTTGCTTGCATTGTCGGGTGTGATTGCTTTACAATGGAAACACAGCCGTATTGGGAACAGATATTCTCTATTTACTGTTTCTGATTAATATATATTAGAAAGAAGGAATGAACATGGCTCGCAAAACATTAATGATGCAAGAATTGGAAAATAATTTAAGTGCGTTGGCAATCGATCCGAATCAAATGATTGACGCCACGCGCCATTTGCTGGGATTGTACGGTAGATTGTCATGGATTGCTGAGCTAGGCGATTCCACAGGATATAATCATGATGCCCTTGACAGTGCCCTTGAATTATATGATAGCCTCATGGGCGGTGGTAAAGCGCCTGAGCTTGTTAGCCACAGCGGTGCTGAGCCTTTGTGCGATGTTATGCGGCAAGTGCTCGACATTATCGCCCGTTATCCACAAAATGGTCCGCAGTATCACTATATACTCAAATCTGCCTACTTTGACCCGGCACCTCAGCCGGATGTCATTCTCATGGATAACCTGCACCTTGAACGAACCACCTACTACAGTCGCAAACGCGAAGCTGTCACCCTCTTTGCCACGCTTCTCCATACGAAATACATCCCCCAACTCCATCAGACATTGCACTGATGGAGTTTTTTTATTGCTTACTTGCATCACCCACTGCCTTCTTTCTATAGAAGAATAGACCCACGAGCTTGCACGAACCCTAGCCTCCTTCCATGTGGAAGGAGGGGGACCGCTTGCGGTGGAGGATAGAGAACTCGCTGGCTCATGAGAGTACCCCACACACTCGCTCCCATCTTTGGCACTGTACTGCAAATCAATTGCGTGCCTACGTTGCAGTATTGTGCCAATCAGCTAGGCTCGCCGGCTATCACCCACCACTACCATGGTCCCCCCTCTTTCAGAGAAAGAGGGCTTTGCTACGTTACACTGCCCACTTCCTCCACCTATACGCAAAACCCACAAGCAAGCACGAACCCAAGCCTCTTTCCATGTGGAAGGAGGGGGACCGCTTGCGGTGGAGGATAGAGAACTCGTTATCTCATAAGAGTACCCAACACACTCGCACCCAATAATGCACTACACTGCCAATCAATTGTGCGCTACGTTGCACTGTCGTGCCAACAACCTGCCTGACCCGCCGGCTATCACCCACCACTACCGTGGTCCCCCCTCTTTCAGGGAAAGAGGGCTTTGTGGTGCATCACCCACTACTTTCTTTCTATAGAATAGACCCACGAGCTTGCACGAACCCAAGCCTCCTTCCATGTGGAAGGAGGGGGACCGCTTGCGGTGGAGGATAGAGAACTCGCTGGCTCATGAGAGTACCCTTCACACTTGCGCCCAATAATGCACCACTCTGCCAATCAATTGCGTGCCTACGTTGCACCAACCTGCCAATCACTCAGGCTCGCCGGCTATCACCCACCGTTAGCGCGGTCCCCCCTCTTTCAGGGAAAGAGGGCTTTTTTGCGTGCATCACCCATCATTTTCTTTCCATACGCTTGTCCTACTATGCACCCACGGTGCCCCCGCTGATTTATTGGTGGCGACACGGCATACTATAGATACAACGTTGGAGCACGGCTCCGGCGCACATTACTTTGAAAGGAGGTGAGGTGTATGGCTATTGTTGAATCCAACAAGGATACCAAGGTCAAGCTTGTCACCCTCAAAACAGGGGATGACGGGGTACAGCGTCAATCCACTCGCACGTTTAGCAATCTTGCCAACAACGTGGATAACGACTCCCTGATGAGCGGGGTCAAGGCGATTGGCACTTTGCTCGAAACCGCGCCTGCCGCTATTGTACGCGTGGATGAAACCACTTTGATCGAACAAGTCTAACGCCCATCGCTCAATCTATGAAAGGAGGTGATACGTATGGCAAAGAATTTGCAAATGATTTTCGCAACCGCTACCGGCACCAAAACCAGCATGACCCTCAGTGATGCTAAACAAAATCTTGAAGCCGAAAAGGTGCGCACCGCTATGGAAAGCATTATTGCAAGTGGCGTGTTCGCTACTTCCAAGGGTGAAAGCTACGCTGCTGTTGTCAGCGCAAGCTATGTAGAAACCATCGAAACTCAACTTTTTAACGATGCCGCTATGGCAGCGTAATCCAACAAGCGGCCCCATGGTGGGTCGCTTTTCTTTTTCATCATACACGAAAGGAATTGATAAACATGACTTTAACTATTGCAAACGGCTTAATCCAAGATGACTTTCTTGGTGATGTGCCTATTTTGAAAAGAATCGTCACCTCTCAAGGAGGTGCCAACAACGTCCGTACCCATTTGCCATTGGAGGGGCCTATCGGTGTCACTATTCACAATACCGGCAACAGCGACCCTTCGGCTGATGCGCTTGCCCATGCCAGTTGGCTTGCCAATGTTGAAGCACAAGATGCCCTTTATATCGGCGCACATTTTTTTGTTGATGGTCAACGTATCGTCCAAACCCTTCCTATTAATGAAATCAGCTGGCACGCCGGGGATGGTATGGGCAAAGGCAACGCCGCCACCATCAGCATTGAAATCTGTGAAACTTCACCCTATGAGCGTGCGGAAGCCAATGCCATGGCGTTGACGGCGGCGCTGATGGATACGTTCAATCTCACCAATCTTTACACCCATGAAATGTGGAGCGGTAAATATTGCCCGCGTTTAATTTTGGTACGTGAAGGCGGTTGGGATTCCTTTGTAGATGGTGTGGCACGTATTCGCGCCGCCGAAACAATGCCGGCGATGGCTGCACCTGTGCTAGACAACACGCCTTCCCCTTGGGCACAGGATGCTGTTGATTGGGCGCTTGCCAATCGATTTCTGGTGGGTGACGAAACCGGCAATTTCCGCCTGCACACTACGCCAACACGCGAAGAGCTGCTGGCAATTCTGCACCGCATGGCTACAAAAAAGGAGGCATGATACCTATGACCATTGATTACACCGCCTATGACAATGCCCACAGTCAGCCATTTGATAGGAACACCCTTGCCTGCCAAACAGACGATTGGCGGCTTTACGATGCCGCCCACGCCGATCCCGCCGCTGTGCCCATCGAAAGCATTCAAGCAAGCCCTGCCAATATTGTAGAAGCCGGTGCCACTGTTCACAATGATACCTCCGAACCCACTGCCAATGCCTACGCGGGCATACGGCTTGCAACAGAACCCACCGCAGAAAGCGAAAACCACATGCAAACCCTCGCCCAATACGAAGCCATTGCACCCGGTCTGGCCCTTGCCATTCTACAAGCAGAGCAATCCCGTGATAAGCAACGTCGCCAATATCGCATGGCACGCCTTGTTGTTACCACCCTCATTGCCACAACCGCCATCGCCTGTGGCCAATGGGCGCTTGTAAACGGCGCCGACCAACAAGCCCTCTACCTATCAACCGCCGGGCTCATCAGCCTTATCACCACCGTTCTACAGCATGAATAACACAAACGGCATCTTCTGCAACGAAAGATGCCGTTTTTTTGTGGAAGGAAGGGGACGGCGCTAAAAAGCCTCCTTCCATGTGGAAGGAGGGGGACCGCGTGAGCGGTGGAGGATAGAGAAC
>OLRJ01003055.1_pt1 | contig 11644 bp, 9 predicted proteins | sample 1672741 | NCBI WGS metagenome assembly OLRJ01 (sample SAMEA3136719, study PRJEB25190) | human gut metagenome | biome: human gut; feature: human-associated habitat; material: faeces | place: Austria | collected 2013
TGAGGTCTTCCGCTTCCTGTTGCCTCGCCCACGTTGCATTACATATTGTATCAAAAATTTCGGCTTTTGTACACTGTTTTTTTAAAAATTCCTTGCACTTTTCCCAGCTTTCCACACGGAAAGTCGTCTGCGCCACCACGTAGATGGATTCTTGTTGCAAAAGTTCCGGGAGCATTTTCTCCAGTTCTTCCAAATTAGCGAAAACTTTCACTTTTCCTTTTGTGTGGCCGACAATCCCCTGCACTTCAGGGTGGCTGGCGTCGCCCGCAACCAACAAAAGTGCATGATTTTCGTCTGCCCTCATAGCAATTTTATGGATTTTTGCTACGAACGGGCAGGTGGCATCGTGATACGCCAGGTGGCGTGTGCTTATTTCGTCGTAGACCGTCTGGGGCACGCCGTGGCTGCGGATGATGACCTCGTACCCATCGGGCACGCTGGCCACATCGGGGCAGGTCAGGGCGCCTTTGGCCTCCAGATCCTCCACCACCTGGGGGTTGTGGATCAGCGGGCCGAGGGTGGCCACTTTGTGGCCGTCGGCCAGCAGGTCATAGGTCAGCTTGACTGCGCGGTCCACGCCAAAGCAGAACCCCGCGGTCTTGGCACGGATAATATTCATCGTTATACCTCGTTTTTCAGGTTATGCGCCCTGGGTCTCTCCCTCTGCTGCTTCGGGCAGTGCGGGCTTTTCGGCGGGCTGTGCGGCCTCGGCGGGCTGTGCGGCGGGCTTTGGCTCCCCGGCAGGCTTCGCCTTTTCGGCAGCCTTGGGGGCGGGGTCGTCGGCCTCAACGGTCTCGGCTGCCTGCACGTCAAAAGCGTTGGCTTTCAGCAGGGCTTCCAGCTCGTCCTTCAGGCGGTTCTTCATGCGGCGCAGTTCGGCGATCTTGTGGCTCTGGTCCTTGATCTGCAGGTCAGCGGCGGGGATAGCCTCGCCAAAGACAATGCGCACCTTGCAGAAGAGATGCAGCCGCCCGTCCTTGGTGCCGTAGATGATGCGCACCGGCAGCATATCGGCCCCGGCTGCGGCAGCAATGACGAACGCGCCGCTCTTGATCATGCCCAATTTACCGGTCTTGGTACGGGTGCCCTCGGGGAAGATCATGACGCCGGTGCCGTTTTTGCACTCGTTCGTAATTTTTTCCAGCGTGACGGTGTCGCCCTTGCCGCGCTCGATGGACACCGCACCCATGCAGCGCAGGAACCACCCAGCCAACGGATTTTTGAACAGTTCCTCTTTGGCCAGGATGCGCAGGCGCTTCCAGTCAAAAATCGTAATGGCGATGAGCACAGGGTCCAGGTTGGCGATATGGTTGGGCGCAATGACGTAGGCACGGCCATCCCGGACGGCTTTCAGGTTTTCGCGGCCGATGACCTGGATGCGGAACACGATGTGCGCCAGCACCCAGACGGTGGGCAGCAGGATCCAATACAACAGCATAGCGCGTCCCCCTTAAATATGTGCAAGAATCGTGCGCTTGAGCAGCTCGAAGCTTTCGTCAAAGCCAATGTCGCTGGTGTCCACCAGGATGGCATCGTCGGCCTGCTTCAGCGGGGCGATGGCCCGGTGGGTATCCTGGTAGTCGCGCTGCCGGATGTCGGCCAGCACGGTGGCAAAGTCGGCAGGCTGGCCTTTTTCTTCCAGTTCCTTGCGGCGGCGCTCGGCGCGGGCCTCGGCGCTGGCGGTGAGGAAAATTTTCACGGTAGCGCTGGGCAGCACCACGGTGCCGATGTCCCGGCCATCCATCAGGATGTTCTGGTCCGCGGCCAGCCCGCGCTGGGTGTCCAGCAGAAAGGCGCGCACCGGCGGATGGGCCGACACAGCGGAGGCCGCCATGCCGATGTTCTCGGCGCGGATGGCGTCGCTGACGTCCTCGCCGTTGAGGTAGATGTGCTGGGCGCCGTCCACCAGGCGGATGGCCAGCTTGATTTGGGGCAGCAGCGCCGTTACAGCGGCTTCGTCCTTGGGGTCGACCCCGGCGCGCACGGCGTACAGGCCGATGGAACGGTACATAGCGCCGGTATCCACATAGACGTAGCCGAGATCTTTCGCCAGCCGTTTCGCCAGGCTGGATTTCCCCGCCCCGGAGGGCCCATCAATTGCTACAGAGATCATTTTTATCACCTTTTATAAATAAAATCTTTTTATCAACCGTCCTATGCAGGGGGCGATGCTTGCATCAGCCCCTACATCCACCTCAGGGCAATTTGTAGGGGGCGGCGTCCTCGACACCCCGCATCTCACATCGCCCTTACCGCCGCCTGCGCGGTGGACCAGGCGATCTGCAAATTGTATCCGCCGGTGCGGGCGTCCACGTCCAGCACCTCGCCGGCAAAGTACAGCCCACTGCACAGCTTGCTGGCCATGGTCTTGGGGTCCACTTCCTTCACGTCCACGCCGCCGGCGGTGACCACGGCGTGCTCCTTGTCGCCCAGGGCCGTGACCGGCACCTGCCAATGCTTGCACAGCTGCACCAGCGCCTGCTTCTGCTCCTTTGTAATTTGCGCGGCGCGGGTCGCGGGGTCGACGCCCCACTTTTCCACCGCCACCGGCCGCATCGAGTTGGGCAGCAGCTTGGCCAGCGCACCCTGGACGCTGTGGGCGCCCTGCTCGGCAAAATCGCGGGTCAGGCGGTCGTACAGCGTCTTTTCATCCAGCGCGGGCTTTAAGTCAAACTCGCAGATATAACGGTGCTTCGCTATATCCTCAATATAGGTACTGGCCGAGAGCACCAGCGGCCCGGACAGGCCAAAATGGGTAAACAGCGCTTCGCCCTGCTCGGTGAACAGCTCCTTGCCGTCGCACAGCAGGGTCAGCCGCACGTTGCGCAGGGCCAGACCCATCATGCGGCGGCAGGCCGGGTCCGGGCTGACGAGGCTGCACAAACTGGGCTGCGGCGTTACGATGGTATGCCCCGCCTGCCGTGCCAGCTTATAGCCGCTGCCGTCGCTGCCGGTGGCCGGGTAGCTGATGCCGCCGGTGGCAATGAGGGTGTTCTCTGCCCGCAGTGTCTCGCCCCGGTCGGTGACAGCGCCCTTGCAGACGCCGTCCTCCAGCAGCAGCTTTTTAGCGTTGCCGCGTACAAATTCTGCATCCCGGGCATAGTCCCGCAGGGCCGCCAGCACATCGGCGGCGCGGTCGCTTTGGGGAAAGACCCGGCGGCCGCGCTCGGTCTTCAGCGGCACGCCCAGTTCCTCAAACAGCTGCATGGCCGAGGCCGGCGGGAAGGCGTACAGGCTGGAATACAAGAACCGCCCGTTATGCCGCACGTAGGGCAAAAACTCCCGCACGTCGCTGTCGCTGGTGACGTTGCAGCGGCCCTTGCCGGTAATGAGCAGCTTCTGCCCCGGGCCTTTGGGGTTGTGCTCCAGCACCGTCACTGTCAGGCCCTTGGCGCAGGCCGCGCCCGCCGCCATCAGGCCTGCGGCGCCGCCGCCGATGACCAATAGATCCGTCATGCGTTATCCTTTCTCTTTTTTCCAATGGGCCGTCCGTACAAAAACAGCCCGGTAAATGCGTACACCGCCAGCAGCGGGTGCACGGTAGCCAGATACATCGTGCTGGTGCCGATGCCGAAGCTGGACACCTCCACAAAGGCGATCATAGCACAGCGCAGTAGTGCAATGCCGAAGATGCCGAACAGCAGCAGCCACGGAACCACGGTTTCGGCCGTTTGTTTTTTGCGCAGATTCGTAAAAAGATGTATCAACCGGAACAGCACCGCGCACAGCACGCAGACCGTCAGCACCACGCTGTACACGGCGGTCCATGCCTGCATCACTGCAAACACAGCCTTCTGGTAGGGGCTGTAATAGGGGGTGTCCTCCCCTGCCACGGCGGCATTGTTGAAACCGCAGTGCAGGTAGCCGGACCAGGCGGCAATATCATCGGTGGTGCCGATGGACCGTAGGTTTTCATAGGGCTGGCAATCCTTAAAGCCCAGCACATGCCAAAAGCCCTTCCAGGTCTCGGCCAGGGTCGCGCCCACGTACCCGGCCTTGATGGGCTGGCTGGTGGCAACCCGCTTGCCGGTGCGGCTGGGCAGGGTGCCCGCGTCACAGGCGGCGTTGATCTTATCGGCCACGTTCTGCCAGTAAGCATCGGCGGTCTGGGCGCTGTCGTAGATGCCCTCAAACTGGGCGGCGCGGCGGATGGCCCAATAGAAGCTGCCCGCACGGTAGTCGTTCAGGCCGGGGTCGCGGAAGTCGTTCTCCATCTGGGCGTCCTCCTCCAGCCAGTAGGCCAGGGGTTCCAGCTCGGGCACGGCTTCGTAAATTTTGGCGCGGGCATCGGCAGGCACCGACAAGTAGGGCGCGTCGCTGTCGGTATCCACCCGCATCATCGCGCCCATGGCGGCGGCAAAGGAGCCTTCGGAAAAATCCGACAGGGCAAACACGCCGTAGTGGCTGTAATTCAGCCCGCAGAAGGTCAGCACCCCCGCCGCCAGCATGGCATACGGGATAGCCTGCGCCGCGCAGCAGAGCCACCGGCGCTTGCCAACCAGCACCACCAGCACGATGATGGTCGCCGCCCCGGCAAAGGGCAGCAGGAACATCCCCGCGTCCTCGCGGTCGAGATAGGCACAAGCCAGCCCCAAGCCCGCCGCCAGCAGCCAGGGCCACAGCGGCTTTTGTTTCGCAGTGTAAAACACGGCCCGCAGGGCCATGCCCGCCATGCCCGCAAAGAAAACGAGGCACAGTGCCGGGAAGATGTTGTCCCGGTAAACGCGCAGCGTATAGGCCGCCCAACTGGAGGGCAAAAACGCCAGCGCCCCAAACAGCCCCAGCGTCAGCACGCGGCCGCAGCCCGGCTCGGCGTTACGCCACAGCGGCGCAAAGGCAAAGGCCGCCAGCAGCGAAGCTGCGCACCACAGTGCTGCCCCGCTGACCAGATACGGCAGGTGCAGCACATGCAGCAGCGCCAGCCATACCGGGAAGAACATGGCCTTGGAGAGGGTCAGATAATCGTAAGCCCCCAGCCACTCCCCTGCCGTGATGGCCTGCGCCGCGCGGAACATCAGCTCGTCATCCAACGGTGCGCCGCCCACCCAGGTATATGCCTGCTGGAAGCTGGTCAGGCCGCAGCGCAGCAAAACCAGCACGGCCACGCCGCACCAGAAAGCGCGCTTGTTCAGTTGCAGGCGGGGATGCTTCATACATTTTACCTCGATGGTTCGTTATTGTTTTGGTGCCATAAAGTAGTATTCGTCCCGCCGGTCGTAGATGCCGGTGGCAGCAATATCCCAGGTGATATAGTCGGCCTTGTCGCCGTACTGTGCCTGCCAGCTGGCAAAGCGGTCGGCGTCGCCGGTCACATACAGGGTGTCCGGGTCCAGCGTGCCGCTGTCCACGGCGGCGCTGGTTTGGGCCGTCCAGTCGATGGTCACGTTCCACGCGCCGGTGTAGGTGTTCACATCGTACCCGTTGGTGACCATGCCGGGGTGCCATGCCGCGCAGATGACGTTGCGGGCGTGGATGATGTCATCCGCCAGCATCAGCGTGCCGTAGTTATCGCGGCAGTCCACCAGCTCTTGCGGGTAGGGCTGCGGCTTGGCGGCGGTTTCTGCCATAGCAGTGTGCTTTTCAGCGATCATAGCACTCAGGTCAAACAGCTGCACAGCCGCCACCAGCACCAGCACCGCCGGATACAGCGCAGCCTTGCCCACACGGCGCAGCTGCCGCGCCAGCCCCACGATGCAGGCGGTCATCAGCACGTAGTACACAGGGTAGAACATCCGCCCGCTGGCGCGGAAGATGCCGCAGAGTTTCACCAGCCCCTCCGGCAGGGGGATATTCAGCAGTTCCACATCGTCAAAGCAGACGACATTGGTAATGGCGAACAGCGTCATAAACGCCATGCCCAAAATAAGTACAAGATTGCGGCGCAGCAGCCCCGCCAGCGCGGCGCGGCCTGCCTTGCTGCGCACAGCCAACACCACTGCCGCCGCGCACAGCACGCCCAGCAATGCCAGCATGCCAAAGCCCAGATAATTGAAGCCGTCATACTGCCCGTACAGCTGCGGCCGGGCGGGCAGAATCCGGGACCAGGTGTACCCACCCTTGGAGCTGGGGTTGAACAGCGCGTTTAAATTGAAGGAGAACACGCCGTAATTTTCCCGGCTGGCGGAGTAGCCATTGTTCAGCGAACCCAGCACCACGCCCGCCGCATACCCGGCCGCGCAGGTGCCCAAAAACAGCCCGCAGGGGGCCAGCAGTTTGCGGGTGTGCAGGGCGTTTTCCACCGCCAGCAGCAACGCAAAGATGGCCGCCATCGGCAAAAAGTAGGGCGTAATGCCCACGCCCAGTGCCGCCAGCAGCCAGAACACCGGCATAAAGCAGCGTTGCTCCCGCCGGCCACGCAGGTAGGCATACAGCGCAAACAGCACAATGTAATGGGAGGAAAGCGCCACATGGCGGAACGCCCGCTCGATCATGATGGGCGAAAACGCAAACAGCGCCGTGCCCGCCGCAAGCGGCAGCAGATCGTACAGGAACAGCCCCAGCACCAGCGCCGCGGCCATGCCCTGCAAAATAAAGGCGGCCAGCTCATACAGCCCGAACCACTGGAACTGCGCTGGCAGCACCGGGGCCAGCAGCTTAAACAGCATCGACACCCAGGGCAGCGAATCGGTAAAGGAGATGTTTACCCCCGTCCCCGCCGGGTAGGCCAGGGCATCGGCCTGGGCCAGCGGGAACTGCCAGCTGCTGTTGCGGAACCCCAGCCACCCGGCGTAATGCTGGTGGATGTCGGTCTCGTCGTAGCCGTACCAGATCCAGGCATCGTTGGCGGGGTCCAGCGGCGCGGTGCCATACAAACACAAAAACGCCGCCAGTCCCAACAAGGCCCCCAGCAACAGCAGGGCCCAGGTTTTCTGTTTTTTCTGCAATGCCTGCATAGATGCTCCCATTTACTTTTGCAGCTTCTCGATGCTTTCCACAAGGTATTTTTGCTGTTTGAACGTCAATTCCAACAGCAGTGAGAGGTACTTGACCACGATGGCCAGCACGGCAAACAGCCCGGCAAAGCCCACGGTGATCACAAACATGGTGGTAGTCCAGCCCGCCACCGGGTGGCCCGTGGCGAAGATGACCAGCGTATACACCAGTTCCGCCAATGCCAGTGCCAGCATAAACAGGGTAATGCCCACGCTGGCCTTGAATCCGGCATCGGTGTACAGTGCCAGGCTGTCGATGGCCAGGTTGAAGCGGTGGGGCGCACCGGCCCCCACCTTGCCGTCAAATTCCAGGTCGGTCATTTTTAAGCCGCAGGCCGCATAGGCCGCCTTGCGGTAGGGCAGGTGGGCGCTGCTGGCATGCACACGGTTGATGGCCCGCCGGGTGACCAGCCGAAACGCATCGGTGCGCAGCTGGTAATTGCTGTGGGAATTCGCGTTGAAAATGCGGTAAAACAGCCCGCTGCGGGTCGCCTTAGGGCAGACCGAAACGATGTCGCTGCCCTGCAGCGCTGTGCGGTACGCGTCAAAGATCATGGCCGCCGGGTAGCACAGCTCGGTGGAGTCAAACTCGTACACATAGTCGCCGATGCTGGCATCCAGGCCCGCGTTCATGGCGTTTTCCAGGCCGTGGTACAGACTCATATGCAAAATCGTCAGCGGGGCGGCCTGGTCTTTGCCCCAGGCGCGCAGGCGCTCCACGGTGTCATCGGTACAGGCGTCGTCCACCACTACCAGTTCATACTGGGCGAAGTGGCTGTCCAGCTCCGCCGCCACGGCGCGGCAGAACTCCACCGCGCGGGTCCCATCGTTATGCAGGTAGACCACGGCGGAGATAAAGTTTTTTTCCTTATTGTTGATACTACTCACAGTTCCAGCACCTCGTCCAAATCATAGACTGTGTTGATCTTGCCGGACAGCACGCTGACCAGCTTCGGCTCGTCACACATCACACGCACCACCGTGGGGCGGGAGTCGTCCACCTCGCTGGCCTTTAAGATCGGTTTCATGCTGAAAAGGCTGCTGTGGTAGGCGAAGCCATATTCCTCTTTTAAATATTTGCGGGCCAGCTGGCTCATGTAGGGCCAGGCACTAGCGGGCTTGGCCGGGCACTCGTTGCAATTGTACAGGTTGCCCGGCTTGCACACCCCGCCGCACGCCTGCTGGCAGGGGAAGGTCGCCACGCTGTCGTAGCTGGTCTCATGGGGGGTAAAGGTCACGCTGGTCAGGCTGTGCAGACCGGTCTGGCCAAAGGGCATCAGGCTGAAGAACGGCCCGTCCATCACGGTGATGCCGGTGTTCTTCAGGCTTTCGTCCACAGTGCACAAAATGATCTCGCACTTTTCGTACTTAATGCCGAAAGGCGGCAGCCCCAGCATGGCGTGCACATCGTTCACGCCCGCGTAGGTAGCGTTGAGCAGGTAGGGCGCTTCGGCGGTAATGTCCCCCGCCGTCACGCGCCAAACATTGCCCGCCTTCTCGATGCGGTCTGGCTTGTGGCTATAAGCCACTTCCACGTTGGGCAGCCGGGCCAGCTGCTCCAAAAACCAGCGCTTGAGCACTTGGGCGTCGTAGGTGTATTCGGTGGTCAAAAACGCGCCGTCACACAGGCCGTGGTTAAAGTACCGTTCCGGCGGCACATCGTCGCAGCGGATGCCCGCCGCGCGGCAGAACTGTCGGAACTCGGCCGCATTCGTCCAGGAAAAATGGGCGCTGGTGGCGTAGACCTGGTCAAACTCGGTATGCAGGCAAAAGCCATAATCCCGGCAGAACCGCTCAAAATAATGGGCAGATTTGATGGCCGTGGAGTAGCTGCGGGGGTAGTGGTAGCCCATATGCACCCGCGCCTGGTTGATGTAGGTCGCCCGCATAAAGGGCGCAGGGTCACGCTCCAGCACCAGCACCCGCTGCCCTGCCGCGCCGCACTTTTGCGCCGCATACAGCCCATACAGGCCCGCGCCAAGGATGATTTTATCGTAGGTCATGGCGTTTTCCTTCGTTCTGCCGTTTTTATTTCACGGGTTATATTTTCCCGCCAGGGCTTTCAGCAGTACCTGCATCAGGTCGCTGTTGCCTTTAAAGCCGCTGATCTTGGTGGGGGTCTTGCCGGTGGCGGGGTAGGCGCGGGTCACGGGGACCTCGCAGGCCTTCATGCCCAACTGCGTGGCGCGGATGCTCAGATACGCCAGCAGCTCGTACCCCATAAACACGTCCCGCAGGGGGCGCACGGCGGGGTGGGTCAGATACTCGCGGCTGTAGGCGCGGTAGGCGTTGGTGGTATCGGTGAACCACTGGTGCGCCCCCAGGCTGATGAGCGGCGCATGCACCAATCGCACGGCGGCGTAGCGCACCGGCGGGGTGTTGACGGCGTGGCCGCCGCGGATGAAGCGGCTGCCCTGCACAAAGTCATAGCCCGCCTGCAATTTCTCGATGAATTTATGCACGTCCTCGATGGAATCCTTGTTATTGCCATCGATGGTCAGCACGCCCTTGTAGCCGCGGTTCAGGGCAAAGTAGATGCCCATGCGCAGCTGCGCCCCCTGCTTGCCGGGGCCGGTCTTGGTCAGCAGCGTGTTGACGCCGTACAGCTGCAGGGTGTCCAGCTTCATGCTGCCGTCGGTGGAGCCGCCGTCGCAGATGACAATGTCGCACAGGGTGTCCACCCCCGCGGTCTGGGCGCGGCCCAGCTCGGTCAAAATGCGCGCACCCTCGTTGATAACGGGGATCAGCAGGCAGTATTCACTGCGCTTGGGCAGCAGCTCGGCGGCGCGGTAATCAGGCACGCCCTGCAACGCCTTGCGTTCATATTCGATCATTGGAACACCTCCGCCACATAGTCCAGCGTCCGCTTTACGGTATCCAGGTCGGTGCGGGCCATCTCCACCGAAACAAAGCCCCGGTAGCCCACCGCGCCCAGCAGCAGGGCCAGCTCTTTATGCTCGGGGCGCTTCTGGATGGGGGCCAGGCCCGGTTCGCTGATATGCACATGGCTGACGTACTTTAGGTCATCCACAAAATTCTGCAGCTTTTCACCCTGGGCCAGCATGGTGGACAGGTCCAGGTTGACGGCCAGGCCGGGGTTATCCAGCCGCTTGACAAGGCTGAACGCCTCGGCGGTGCCGTTTAAGTAGTTGGTATACATCGGGGGATTAGCCTCGATGGCCAGGCGCACGCCGTACCGCGCGGCCAGGTTGCCCGCCTGCATAAAGAAGGCTTCGGCGGCGGCATCGCTGTCACCCAGGGCGCGCATGCGGTTTTTGGGACAGCCGAACACCAGCGACGGGCAGTTCAGGCTGTGGGCAAACTGGAATGCCTCGGCGGTATAATCCAGCAAGCGCTCGGCGTCCGCCGGGTTAAAAATGTTGCCGGTCTGGCCGTACCAGATACTTTGCATGCTGGGCACCGAGAAGCCCCACTGGTTTTTGAGATACCCGCCAAACAGCAGCGCGCTGGTCAGGTTTTCGTAGGGCATCTCCGGGAAGATGCGGGTCGGCGCGATCTCCAGTCCGGTAAAACCGGCCTGCTGCATGGCGGTGTAGACCGCCTCGTCGTCCTCTTTATGCCAGGCAATGTTGGAGATCGCCAGCTGATAGTTTGCCATCCTCAATCCCTCCACTCACGCAGGAAATGCGTAACATCGTCAAGTTCTTCTTCTTTGGTACACAGGTAGTCCCCGCTGCCGCCCAAAACGGCGGCATAACGGCTGCGCAGGTCGTAGTCAAACGGGGACTTGGGCAGTTCATTGGTCCAATCGGCTTTGCCGGTCACGGCGGTGTAGACCTCGGCGGCCGAGATGGGCGGTGTGCAAAGGTGCAGCATCGTCAGCCCGGCGGCGCGGGCGGTCTCGATGTCCTGCCACAGGCGGCCCAGGTTGTAGAACTGGTAGCGGCTGCGGGAATCGGTGAACGCCAGAGCGTTGAAATCATTGCCCGCGAAAAATTCTTTTAATGCTGTTTTATCGGCGGTACCGTTCAGCTTATAAAAGCCGTTGTCTGCCAGAGTGTAGCCGGTTTTGACAAGGGGCAATTTTTCCGCCAGTTCGTTATATTTCTCCGGTTTCAGCATAGCCGGGGTGATGGTGTGCAGGTCGAACAGGAAGTTTTTCTTAAGGCCCGCGCCGTACAGGGCGGGCAGGCGCACGATGAGGGCATCGTTAAAATCCTCCCGCACCCACTGTTCCAGCTGCAGGCGATTGCGGCCATAGGCAGGCAGGCCGTCGGTATCGGGGGCATCGTCCTCACAGCGGCCGCGGCTGTCGGCAAACACGGCAATGCTGGAAATAAGCACCAGGGATTTTGGTGCAATTTTGCGCAGGTTTTCCCGGGCAGTGCGCATAACTTCCATGTCCGCTTCCGGGTCAGCGTTGGCCAAAAACATGGCCGCCGGCACGCCCGCATAGACGCAAAGGTCCGGCTGTGTGCCGTACTGGGCGGCAATATCGCTGCTATGGCACACCGCGGCAAACGTATGTTTTGCCCGCAGGTTGCCCCCCACAAAGCCCGTAGACCCCACCAGCAGATCCCTGTACATGCGCAATTCCCCTTTTACATATTGATACAGAATATATTATACCGTATCAGGGGCAAAAAAGCAACCAAAGCAAAAGGGAGAGACCGAAGCCTCTCCCTGCACTGTACCTCTATGGCAACACCGCACAATTCCCGCCTAACGGCTTAAGCACCGCTCCGGCGGCT
>OLRJ01003073.1_pt1 | contig 11585 bp, 8 predicted proteins | sample 1672741 | NCBI WGS metagenome assembly OLRJ01 (sample SAMEA3136719, study PRJEB25190) | human gut metagenome | biome: human gut; feature: human-associated habitat; material: faeces | place: Austria | collected 2013
TGAATATACATTGTGAAATCGCGTACGGGGTAACGACCAACCCACAAAATAGCAACTATATTGTCTGGCTGGGCGCAGCTCCGAACTGCTTCTTGTAGGCGCGGGAGAAGGTGGTGTAGTCGGAGAAACCACTTAACTGGGCGGCTTTTAGGACGGGAATGCCTTCGGCAATTTTGGTGCGGGCCAGGAGTAGACGCTTGTTGATGATGTAGTTGTGGATGGTGTAGCCAGTTTCGTCTTTGAATTTTCGCATCATGTGGTACTTGCTCAGATAGTATTTCCGGGCAAGGGTTTCGATGGAGAGGTCTTCGGTAAGGTTGTGGTTGATGTACCGGAGAAGCTCTTCCACCTGGGAGTCGCTGCTGTAGGAGTGGGTGTCGTAGATGTACTGTTTCTCCAGAAAAATGCGGTTTACATATACCATAAACTGGGTGAAAAGGGCGGTGCCAAGAAGGTCACTGCCGAATTTTTCGTCTTTTAGGGCAGCTTCTAATTCATAGAGAAGCTGTTTTAATTTTTCCTGGGTGCCAGAGTCAAGGCGGATCAGGTTGAAGCTTCGGTCGATGGCTTTCTGGAAGCAGCGGAGCAGGTCGGTCGCTGCAATATCGTCCCGGATCCAGAGCACGAAGCGCTCGTAGGGGACGGAGAAGTCAATCTCCGGTTTGTGTATGGCGTGACGGTTCACAAGAAGAATGTCCCAGGGCTTTAGGTAGTAGGATTTTCCCTCAATGTGGTAGGCTGCCTTTCCGGAGAGAAAGACGATTACCTTGTGAAAATCATGGTAATGGTAGGAAAATTCCCGTTTGGTCTGGTCTTTGATGTGAAAAAGCCGGAAGTCCTGCTCCAGATAGCCGGTTTTTTCCGTAGGCTCATTAAAATAGTTCATAGGCAGCAGCTCCTGTTCTTGAAAGATTAAGGCATGCATGGCAGTATAAGGGGACTGCCCGCAATATCCTGCGAAGCAATTATTACACAATTGGTTGACTGCAATATTATAAGCTGTTCTTATTATAGAATAATAACCGCATTTTTTGCAATATATTTCGCAAGTTCTTCTATATACATTGGAAAAATAAACGATATACTGGATATATAAGATGCGTTTTAGGAAAGAAAATCCAAAGCCTCGGGCGTTTTGCCAGGAAATGGATTTTGAAGGTTACTGTGCCGTGAGTGGCGGTAACGATTTCGGTGAGTATATAAATTCAGTGAGAAAGGGATTGAAAACAATGAGAGACAGCATTATCATGACAAAATATCAGGGCTTTGGAAACGATTATCTGGTACTGGATGCGAAGAAAAATCAATTGCAGCTACAGGGCAAAAAAGTAGCCCTTCTTTGCCAGCGTGGATTTGGTCTTGGCGCAGACGGTGTGCTTTACGGCCCAGTTGAGATGAATGGAAAAATGGGAATGCGCATTTTCAATTCCGATGGAAGCGAAGCAGCTATCAGTGGAAACGGTGTCTGTATTTTTGCAAAATATCTTATGGACAATGAGTATGTGACAGAGAAAAAATTTGCCATTGAAACTTTATCCGGAACAATTGAGGTAGAGTGCCTGAACGCCAGAGCCTCAGAATTTCGTGTAAACATGGGCAAGGCCTCTTTCCTTTCTAAAGAAATTCCAGTAACAGGAGAGATCCGCGAGGTGATCGATGAGCCATTTACCTTCAAGCAGAAGGAATACAAGGCGACCTGTCTTACCGTAGGAAATCCACATTGCATTATTTTTATGGACCAGATATCCCCGGAAAAAGTGCGGGAGCTTGGACCATATGTGGAAAATGCAGACGATTTCCCGGAAAGAGTGAACCTACAGATCTGCCGTCAGATCGACAAGGGCAATCTGGATATTGAAATCTGGGAGCGGGGAAGTGGATACACAAAAGCATCTGGTACAGGCAGCTGTGCAGCAGCTATTGCAGCTTACCGAAAAGGTTTGATGGAGAACCGGATCAATGTAAACCAGCCCGGTGGCATGATCCAGATTGACATCCAGGACGATGGAACTATTTTTATGACCGGGACAGTTGGATATATTGCGGAGATCAGTGTGGCGGAGAGCTTTTTCTCATAAAAAGAACATGTCGCCTATTGGTAACGTCATCAGCAAAATATTGGAAAAAGTGAGTAAGGATTCAGGTATAGAAGTAAGAAGACTTCTGCATCTGAATCCTTTTTTTCGCGGGCAACGAGCCAAAGTCCGTGCTTGCACGAGACCTTGGCGACTGCCGCGAAACCTATGAGAAACACGCTCTGCGAGTTTTTCATAGGTGCGGGCAACGAGCCAAAGTCCAGTTCTTCCTTCTTATTGATAAAAAAAGTACAATGTGTCACGGAGAAAAAGATAGACACATCTAACATAAATATGTTAAATTAACAAATGTTAGATAATACTAATATGAGCTGAAGAGGAGAAAGAGAATGACTGACAAAAAGTTATTTAGAAAAATTGCTCCGATTATCATGAGCGTGGTTGTTGCAATGACCAGCTCACCTGTCGGAGTAATGGCAGAAGACTTTACCTCTGGTGATGTTGCCGTTGTAGAGGAATATACCCAGGAGGAAGAAACAGATACTTATGACGAGTATTCTGAAGACGTAGCTTCTGAAGATGCTGCTGAAAGTGGCTTTGATGCAGCAGAGGAAGAGGACGGTTTTGGCGATGGAGAAACAGAAGATGAATTTACTTCTGATTCCGAAGCAGCGCTGTTCTCTGACGGAGAGACAGAGGTGGAAACACAGTCTGTTGAAGGTGTGGAGTATGTTTTAATGAACATCCCATATGAGGCTTTTTACAGATCCCAGCTTAGCAACAACAATGTAATAGTAGATGCTTTTACCTCAGCTACCTTAAATAAATCCAGAACAGCTGGTATGATGAACGGTAATGCAGCTTATCATACAGATGCAGCAGGAACCAATCTTGCTGGTGTAATGTTCCCGGTAAAGATCAGTGATCCATCTGTCCTTGCAAACCTGAAACAGGTTACAGAGGATACTTCCGTAACCATTTCTGTTACAAACAGAGGACAGACCAGCAACAACACCTACACTGGAAAAAATGCACTGATCGAAAGTGCTGATTATTCTTATTATATCTTAACAGAAGCTCCTTCTTATTATAAAGAGCTGACCGTAGATGAGGCTGGAAACTTCTCATTTGGACCAGTTCAGGGAATGGATGCACAGACAGTTTCTATTGCATCTACATTTACAACAGATACATCATATGGCGATTATGAGTTAGATCTGAATGATGACACCTTTGGAAAGTATATCACTTTACAGTCTAGTGATTCAAATGCAGTTCTTGACAGTGTTTACGGCGCTGTGATCAATACAACAGACGGAACTACCTATGCTCTCCGCCATCTTGAAAATATCTGGAGAGGCGGCCATCTGGCATGGAGCACTGGATTTACCACAACAGTTCACGGCGGTCCGGTAAGCTCAGCGCATTACGTATCCATGATGGGCAAAACCATTTCCAGTGTAACCTACTATACAAGCAAGGGAATCATCAATTTTGATATTGAGGATACCTATGTTCCGGTAACAACTGGAATCACAGCAACAGCAGCAGATGTAAAAACCTCTGATACAGCTCTTAAGGTAGAGCTTTCCGCTGCGCTTCCTTCCGATTTTGCAGTTTCTTATACCGTAGACGGCGTAAAGGCTGAAGGAAAAGATGGTGTTGTAACAATTGACAAGCTGAAAATGGGACAGCATGAGGTTGTTGTTTCTGATGCAAACGGAAAATATGCCCCTATCAGCACAGCATTTGAGGCAAAAACAGATGTTAAGCCAGCTGTATATAACGAATATGATCTGAAGCTGACAGCAGCTACAGATATTACAGCTGAGCAGTTTGCAGCATACATCAAAGCAATTTCCAAAGTAAAAGTTGGGAAAAAAGAGTATGCAGCAACCGGAAGAGGAGCTGTGACAGTTGTTAAGGAAGATGGTTCCTTTGATTTTTCCAAGGCGGCTGTAAATGAAGGTGATACAGTAACTGTATATGCAACAGGATATGAAAATGTAACCTTTACTTACAGCGAAAGCGTTTATGCATACGCAGGTCTTACATGGGCTCAGTACTGGGCTGCTGAAAATGTTCTCAATGCAGGAAGCACAGCTTCCTCTGATACTGCAGACAGAAGAGGCGAGAAAGACCTTGGCGCATTTGACGCAGTAACAAGAGCAACTTCTAATCATGGACTTCATAGAGGAAGCTTCCAGACAATTGCAACAATTTATACAGCAGCTGGAAACTCATACAACTTAGCAGGCTGGAAGGATAAATCAACAATGATCCTTACGGACGGAAGTACAGCTTCTTTTGGAAGAGGCACTGTGAATGGAGAAAATATTGATCATTATGTAGTATCTGGACTGAAATACGTTCCTGTAAAAGTGAAGAGAGCAGACTATAGCGCATTTAAAGAAGCTTATACAGTTGTGGAAAATGGCGGAACCTTATTCGGAGGCTTTGGAGAAGATAACTTACAGGCCTATACAGCAACTGCGGCAGTAACCGGAAGTACCAATGGATTAAAGACAGCTGTGAAAGCAGAGGATGGCTCCTTTACTTTCAGCGCAAGAGCAAACGGTTCCGATTCCGGACTGAAGGATACTGCACAGAAAACAGCAGATGGCATTACAGTTACTGTAAAACCTGGAAATGGTTCCTATGGTGAGTTTCTCAGAGTTGACCTTACCGGAAACTATGGTGGTCTTGGTGAGGCCATGCAGGCTGTAAAATGGACCTATTATGGAAATGACAGCACATACAGCACTCCGCTCCAGTCTTATGGAACTAAGTTTGCAGCAGATAACTGGATGCATAGAAAGATGGGAGTACAGCTTGGACTTAGTGATTCCTTAAGATGCCAGCTTCCAGAAGGATATGATGGAACCGGATACTGGACACTGACAGTTTACGGACTTGGCTATGCAGATTACACTGTAAAATTCCAGGCTGCATCTGAAAATATTGCAAAACCTGCAGGCGATGCAGATTCCGCTCCACTGGAAAACATTATCGCAGAAGCAAAAGCTTTAAATGAGGCTGAGTACACTCCTGAGAGCTGGGCTGCTGCAAAAGACAATATTGCAAACGAGCTGGAAGAGTGCGAGGACATGCTTGCCAACATCAGCCAGCAGACAACTTACGGTGTAGAAGAGCAGATCGGACATTTAAGAGAAGCTATTGACAGCCTTGTAAAAGCGGAATTCAAGCTGAGTGCAGAAAAAGCGTCTCTGGATACAGACAAGAACAAAACAACAACACTGAAAGTTACTACCAATATGACAGGTGATGTTACCTGGAAGAGCAGCAATGAAAAAGTGGCAACTGTTGATAAAAACGGTAAAGTAACAGCTGTAAAAGCTGGTACCGCAACTATCACAGCAACACTGGGATTGAAGAGCGCAGCCTGCACCGTTACTGTTAAAGAAGTTGTAAAGCCAACCCCAACTCCAAAACCAGTAGCTCCAACTCCAGCTCCGGTTCTTACAGCAAAAGCACAGGCCGCAACCATTTACGCTGGTGGAACTACAGGAAACACAACTACTATTAATGTAACAAAGAGCGGAATCACAGAAGCTGCTAAATTTACAAGCAGCAACCCAGCAGTAGCAACTGTAGATGCAAACGGAAAAGTAACTGCAAAGAAAGCAGGAAAAGCAACTATCACAGTAACTGCTGGAAAACTTACCGCAAAAGTTGACATCATTGTTGCGAAGGCTGGCGTTACCGCAAAAGCAAATAGCGCAGTGATCTATACAAAGGGACAGAAATCAACAAACCTTACGGTAACAAAGAATGGTATTACCGGAACTGCAAAATATACATCCAGCAACAAGAAGGTTGCAACCGTTTCCTCTAAAGGAAAAGTAACCGCAAAGAAAGCTGGAAAAACAGTGATCACTGTTAAGGTTGGAAAATACACCACAAAAGTTACTGTTCAGGTTAAGAACCCAGCCTTAAAACTTGCTAAATCTTCTGCAACGATCAAGAAAGGCAAGACTGTTACGATTAAGGCAACCACTACTCCAAAAGGAACAGTAAAATACACATCCAGTAACAAGAAAGTTGCAACTGTTTCCACTAAGGGTGTTGTAACAGGTAAGAAGAAAGGTACAGCAACCATTACAGTTACATGCAATGGCGTATCTAAGAAATTCAAAGTAAAAGTAAAATAATGTTACCGTTCACTCCGTGACCAGTAACAAAATAATGGTTGCTGTTTTACATACAACCATTAAATAAGGTAAAAGCAGAAACGGGGGCCGTTTAATAACAGCCCCTGCTTTTGCTTGTAAATGGAAAGTAATTTTACAAAGCAATTTAAGATGTACCAGGCAGGAGACAGCATGAAAAAAACAGACGACAATAAGAATCACTTTGAAAAAAAGAATCTGGTTAAATTAGCCCCGGCTGTGGTAGTGATCGCAGCAGTGGCAGCCGCCGCAGGTGCCCGGAATATGGATGCAAAGACCAGTCAGACAGCAGATGAAAAAAGCATTGTAAAATCAATAGAGGTAGAAAACTGGCTGAAAACAGCTTATACATATGAAGAAGAGGACGAAGACGAAATACTGAAAAGTAATGGAAATCAGTCTTCTTCCAGTAAGAAAAAGAAATCCAAAACAATATTGAAAACAGGTGGAATCAAAAAAGGCTCTGCCAAAACTCTGCCTGTAAAGTCTGCAGAAGCATCTGGACAGGGGCAGGGTACAACCACCACTCCTACCACAGAAGTCCCGAAAGACGGTTATAAAGATGGTACATATCAGGGCAGCGGAACTGGTTTTGGAGGAACTATCACAGTACAGGTAACGGTATCCGGGGGAAAAATTACGGCAATAGATATCATAAGTGCTTCTGGAGAAACAGGCTCTTATTTATCCAATGCTACAGGCGTGATCAGCAGGATCCTTTCCAGCCAGTCTCCCAATGTGGATGCGGTTAGTGGTGCTACTTATTCTTCAAATGGAATTATCCAGGCGGTACAAAATGCTTTAGGAAAAGCAGCAAATAGTAAGAAGAAAGTAACCCCTACTCCAAAGCCAACGAAAAAACCACAGCAGGATACTTCCGTTAATTATAAAGACGGTGTTTATGAGGGACAGGCAGAAGGCTTTGACGGACCTGTAACAGTAAAAGTCACCATAAAAAAAGGAAAAATCAAAAAAATAACAAATACCAATACAGATACTCCGGAATTCTTTAATAAGGCATGGAAAACGATCAAAGCAGATGTGCTTGCAAGACAAAGTCTGTCCGGTGTGGATGCGGTCAGTGGCGCGACGTTTTCTTCCAATGGTATTCTTGGAGCTCTTTCCCAGGCACTTTCCCAGGCGTCTGCAGATTCAGACTCCGGGGAAAATGGAGAAATCACGCCAGTTCCAACACAGACGCCATCCGATGCAGAGCCGACAGTAACCCCACAACCCACAGTTTCACCAGATACACCATCTGATGATCCTTCCAATGATCCGGATACTCCATCTGAAGTGAAGACATTGAAAGATGGCACTTATACGGCCTCTGCCTATGGATATTCAGGCCTTGTTAATATAACCTTGACCGTAAAAGATGGAAAAATTATTGAAATCACAAATACAAATTCAGATACAAGAAGCTTTTTTAATAAAGCTTGGAGAAAGATCCAGCCACAGGTTCTGGAAAAACAGGCTGTAGAAGGAATCGATACGGTTTCCGGTGCAACCTTTTCCTCTACAGGAATCCTGGATGCGTCAAAATCGGCGCTTGAGCAGGCGAAAATTACTGAAGTGGAGCCTACTGTAACTCCCAAGCCTACAAGCACACCAAAACCGACAGAAGCGCCGCAGCCGACAAAAGCACCAGAACCAACCAGCACCCCGGAGCCAACCAGTATTCCAGAGCCTACCAGTACGCCGGCACCAGAGGAGACACCAGAACCAACCAGTGCACCACAGCCAACAGAAGCGCCAGAACCAACCAGTATTCCAGAGCCAACTCCGGCCGGACTTTATAAGGATGGAACCTATACTGGCATTGGGGAGGGCAATGATGGTCCGGACAGTGTGCAGGTAACGGTGACGATTTCCGGTGGCCAGATCGTCAGTGCAACCTATACGTCCTATGATGACGAGGACTATGTGGATGAGGCCTGGAACGGAATTATTGGACAGGTGCTGGGAAGCCAGTCTGTGGACAGTATAGATACCGTATCTGGCTGCACCTATTCCTCCAAGGGAATTATCCAGGCATTTAGAAATGCATTAAACCAGGCAAAAGGAGCATAACCCATGAAATACCAGAGTTTTATTATGAGAGTTTTATGTCTGATCCTGATCATTGGAGCGGTACTTGGCTACAATTCCATGCAGAAAAAGGACAGTGATACAGAAAAAGACCAGCAGATCGCCAGCCTGACCACAAGAGTGGAGGCTTTGGAAAAGCAGCAGGACGAGATCTTAAGTGCAATTGAGGAAGCTGCTAAAGCCCAGGAAGAGGCGAAGAAGAAAGCGGAGGAAGAAGCAAAGAACAAGAAGGACAGTGCTGCGAAAGAGGACGCAGATGCTGCTGATAAAGCTGCAGAAAACCAGGCTGATGCAGATAGTGAAGCGGATTCTTCTGATGAAGCGGAAGAAAGCGAAGACCTTGCATACAAAAACGGAACCTACACAGGAGATGGACAGGGATTTGGAGGAAACATCCAGGTTCAGGTTACCCTTGAAAATGACACCATCACAGACATTCAGGTGGTAAGTGCACCAGGCGAGGATTCCGCATATCTTTCCCAGGGACAGGGCGTGATCAGCACCATTCTGGCTGCCCAGAGCACGGATGTGGACACCATTTCCGGTGCAACCTTCAGCTCCACTGGAATTATCAATGCTGTAAATGATGCACTTGGAAAGGCGGAAAATCAATGAAAAAAAGGCAGAGAAAAATCCGGCTGATCCGCGCCGGAATCCAGCTTCTGTTTTTCATTTTTGCCCCGGCACTTTTTTCCACAGCCTTTGCCGGCGTAAAATCCATTTTCCAGGCGATCGCGGCGCATCAGGCGATCACATGGAACTCTTTTCTGGATGTGACAGCCGTATTGCTTGTGGTGACCTGCCTGTTTGGACGGCACTTTTGCGGATATGCATGTGCATTTGGTTCGCTGGGAGATGCGTTGTATGAGCTGACCGTGTTTGTGAGACAGAAAGTATTTCATAAGAAAGGACGCCATGGTTATTCCGAGAAGATGATCCGCATTCTTCAGAAAGTGAAGTATATCTGGCTGGCAGTTTTGCTGATTTCCATTCTTACCGGTTGGTATGGACAGCTTCAGGGCATGAGCCCATGGGACGTATTTTCCATGCTGACTGCGGGAAGACTGCCTGGAGTTACATATAAGATCGGCATCATCCTGCTGATTCTGATCATGATCGGAATGTGCACCCAGGAACGATTTTTCTGCCAGTTCCTCTGCCCAATGGGCGCAATTTTTGCTATAATGCCTATAGCGCCCTCCGCATTGTTTAACCGTGACCGAAACACCTGTCCGGCGAAATGCGGCGCCTGCAAAAAACGCTGCCCGGCCCACCTTGACATTGACGGCGATACCCCTCTTTCCGGAGAATGTATCTGCTGCCACGCCTGCCAGGGAATCTGTCCGAAGAAAAATATCCGGATCGGGATCCCGAAGGTGAAGGAAGAGAGGGAAGCAGTACAGGAGAATGCAGCAAAAGTTTGAGAACAGTAGATTAAAATAACAGCAGAAAGAACAGGATATGAGTAAGAGAAGAAGAGAAGCGAAATTTCAGAATGAAATTGATTTAAATAAGGTATATTGTGAAAAGAAACCAGTGAAAGGTTTGTTACCTGGTTGTTTGAGTTCGGTTAGTGGGGGAATTCATTTCAGACAGAGAAGCGTGGTTGGAGTTCTATGCAGCAGTCTGCTGCTTACTGGTGCCTCGGGAATAATGCCGGGAAAAGCAACTACAGTTGTTTACGCAGCCGACATAGAAAAATACACAAATGCAGACTTCGCAATGGACACAGTAGTTTCCGAAACCCTTTACACCTCCGGCGAAGACATCAACATCCAGATTGGCGAAAAACTCCGCGAAATGGAAACCACCCTCCTTTCCTGGACAGACGAAAACTCCCAGATTTCCCAGCTGAACAATGCCGACGGAGGGACCGTGGAGGTTGACGCTGATCTTGCCGCAGACCTTGCGAAAATCTGCCAGCTCTCCCAGGATTCAGACGGTGCCTTTGATCCCACCCTCGGAAAGCTCATCCGCCTGTGGGATATCGACGGCGAGAACCCTCACGTACCAGACCAGTCTGAGATCGACGCCCTTCTCCCCGAAGTGGGCTACGGGAAAATCCAGCTGGATGGGAACCAGGTAACCCTCCTGGATGGCTGTACCCTGGATCTTGGAGCAGTTGGAAAAGGCATGGGCTGCGACCTGATCATGGATTACCTGAAAACCCAGCCTGACGTTTCAGGCATGATCCTGAACCTGGGCGGCAGCAGCGTTATGACCTACGGCGAAAAGCCCGACGGCTCTCCCTGGAAAGTTGCCCTCACCGATCCCCGGGATACCGAAGGGGACTACCTTGGAGCCATCACCCTGGATGCCGATCAGTTCCTGTCCACCTCCGGCGATTACGAGAAATATTTCATAGAAGACGGAACCCGCTACCACCACATCCTGGATCCCAAGACCGGATACCCTGTCTGGAATGGCCTCACCTCCGTCACCATCGTCTGCGGCCAGGGCTACCTTGCCGACGGCCTCTCCACCGCCTGCTTCGTCCTGGGTATGGACGCATCCAAGCCCCTCCTGGAGAAATATGGCGCAGAAGCGGTCTTTGTAGACGAAGATAAGAATATATATGTGACAAGTGGTTTGATGGATAAGTTTGAATTGATGAAAGACGGATACACAGTAAACGAAGCATAGGATACGCTTACATAAAAAGAACCCTGGTTGATAGCCAAAACTATCGCCCAGAGTTCTTTTTTTCAACTAACAGCATTTGGACTGGGTATATTCCTAAGCGCGCATCCCCGCGTGGAATATACCCAGTCCAAACGCGTACGGTACTAATACCTCACGGAATCCTCTTTAAAACTTCTTTCGTCAGCACTCCGATCAGCAGTCCCGTCACAACTCCCGACACCATCAGCGCCGGAGCATAATAATACAACAGTCCTATGGTATGCGTGGCAGGAATCGCCACCAGCAGCTGCCCGATATTGTGGGAAACACCGCCAGCCACACTCACGCCCAGGTGTCCGAAGTCCACCTTATTTTTCACAAAAACCATCACGATCAAGCTAAGGGTCGCACCCGCCAGGCTATACATAATACTGGACCCGCTTCCAAACATAAACCCGATAATAAAAATCCTCACAACCGAAACCAGCGCCGCCTCTTTCCAGGTATACCTCTCCAGCACAAAAAGCACCGCCAGGTTTGCCAGCCCCAGCTTCATCCCCGGAATTCCTGCAAAAAAGGGAATCAACGACTCCACATACCCAAAAATAATCGCAATCGCCGCAAACAGCCCAAGATACGCCGTCTT
>OLRJ01003077.1_pt1 | contig 11579 bp, 9 predicted proteins | sample 1672741 | NCBI WGS metagenome assembly OLRJ01 (sample SAMEA3136719, study PRJEB25190) | human gut metagenome | biome: human gut; feature: human-associated habitat; material: faeces | place: Austria | collected 2013
TGGCGCGTGCGCTCGATGGTGATTGGGCACGCGGGGATATTCAGGTTGGTCCGGCACCGGTGACAGCTAGGGCTCAGGTGCAGGACGTTTCCGCTGCCGTTGATACTGACGTGGTTGCTGCGACCACCGCTGAGCCGGTCGTCAAAGAGGGTGATGAATGATGAAGCTTTCGCATGAATCCAAGGTACGCTTGGGCGTTGGCATCGGAGCGTTCGTGCTCATCATCGGACTTGTCTTTGGCATTTCGCGGACATTGATTCATTTTGATGGTCCGTGGGATCTCGACGATGTTGTATCCGACTTGTCAGGTATGGACGATGCGTTTGACGAGGACGATTCCTTGAATAGCGGTAACTATTCCGCTCGGCCTCAACAGCTTTCGAGCGAAACGTTTGATGCCGACGCGTTCACATCGCTTGACTTGGACGTGACGTCGGGGACGGTCGAGGTTAAACGTGTCTCTGGCGGACCGGTACGTGTCATCGAAAGCGGGCACGTTGCAAAGGGGGCGTCTGCTTCCGATGCCGCCACTCAGGATCTGGCCAAGATTGAGGGCTCTACACTCAAGATTAGCCAGTTCGACTGCGATGACGAGCGCGCCCATGACCGTAAGGTCACCATTGAACTGCCGCGTGAGCTTGCCGATAACATGATAGGCATTACGGCAAACGTGGGGTTGGGAGACCTGACGGTCGCGGACATTGCGTGCCACGACTTTGATTTGACGTTGGGCTCGGGAGACGTCGCGTTTGCGGGCACCGTGACCGACACTCTGAATGCCGAGGTCGGTTCGGGCGATGTGACGTTCGAGCTCTACCAGGCCCCCGCGAAGTCGATGGACGTAAGCGTGGACTCGGGCGATGTGGAGATAACGGTTCCGAACTCTACGGGCTTTAAGGCGAGCCTCGCCGTGGGCAGCGGTGACTTCGAGAGCGATTTTCTTCCGCTTGGTTACGACGGCGAGACCATTTTGAATCTTGAATTCGATAACGGTGACAAGTCTGCCACGTATCGATTTGAGATTGGTTCGGGTGACATGTCGTTTGATCCGGAATGACGGGCGGTTTTCGGAGGCCCGTAAACGTAGGCGTGCTGTTTGATGAAGGCGTCGAAGCCGAGGTCGGCTCCGGCGCCTTTGCCTTTACAATGGGGGCATGGAACAGATTATTTTGAACATACTTGAGCGCCTGCGCCGCGGCGAGACCGTCGACGATCAAGTGCTCGTCAAGCTGATACATGCCGAGGCACGCCGCGAGGGCGCCGATAAACGAATGCTTGCGAAGCGCCGCCTGCTGCCGTTTTACCAACGCGTCAAACGCGAGGACAACGAGCGCTGGTCCGCGTGGAATGTTACGCCCGAGCTCGAGCAGTGCCTGATGCAGGTCTTGCGCATGAAGCCGCGTCGCACGGCCTCGGGCGTGGCGACCATCACTGTTATCACCAAGCCCTGGCCGTGCTCGGGCGATTGCCTCTTTTGTCCCAACGACCTGCGCATGCCCAAGAGCTACCTGCATGCCGAGCCCGCATGCGCCCGTGCGGAGCAAAACTGTTTTGATCCGTATCTGCAGGTGAGTGCCCGTCTAACGGCGCTTACGCAGATGGGGCATGCTACCGACAAGATCGAGCTCATCGTGCTCGGCGGCACCTGGAGCGACTATCCGCGCGAGTACCAAATCTGGTTTGTGACTGAGCTCTTCCGCGCCCTCAACGACAACGCCGTGGCGGGTGTGGCGGCAAATCCCATGCTCGCAGACCCGGGCGCGTCCACGCGCGAACGCGCGGCGGAACTGCTGGAACAGACCGATCCGCACGAGGTCCCGCAGGCGGTTCTCGATCGACGCGCGCGATATCGTGACCTTGGCGTCTCGACGGACGCAGAGGCGATTGCGCGCGGGGTCGCATCGTGGCAGCAGCGCATCGATGACATGTCCGATACAGATGCCACGTACAATCGCTGCGTGGCGAAGCTCTACGGTAAAAACTCCCCATGGGGAAGGGCAGCGGAGTTCCAGGTGGGCACGCTCGAGGAGCTCGAGCGCCAGCAGCATATCAACGAGACCGCCACGCATCGCGTGGTGGGGCTTGTGATCGAGACGCGTCCCGACGCGGTGACGCCGCAAGCATTGACGCTCATTCGCCGCCTGGGTGCCACGAAGATCCAGATGGGCGTGCAGAGCTTGAACCAGCACATTCTCGACCTTAACGAGCGCGGCATCAGGCTCGAGCGCATCGCCCAGTCGTTTGACCTGTTGCGCATCTTTGGCTTTAAGATCCATGCCCACGCGATGGCAAATCTTCTGGGCGCCACGCCCGAACAGGACAAGCTCGATTACGTACGCCTTGTGAGTGAAGCTGCATTCCAGCCCGACGAGATCAAGCTCTATCCCTGCGCGCTCATCGAGGGCGCGCGCCTTTGCGCGAAATACGAGGACGGCTCGTGGCGCCCCTACACGGAAGTCGAACTGCTCGATGTCCTCGCCGACGACGTTTTGGCCACGCCGGCATTCACGCGTATCTCCCGCATGATCAGAGACTTCTCTTCGGGGGATATTAAAGTGGGCAACAAGAAGCCCAACCTTCGCCAGTTGGTCGAGCTGCGCCTGGGCCAAGACCAGGCGGCGGCCCGTCGTGTCGAAGAGATTCGCTATCGTGAGATTGCCGGGCGCGAGGTGGCCCTCGACGAGCTCCATCTCGACGTCGTGTCCTATGAGACTGCCAATACAAGCGAGCGCTTCTTGCAATGGGTCGACGATGAAAACCGCATCGCCGGATTCTTGCGGCTCTCCCTGCCCAGCCAGGAGTATGTTCGTAAGCATTCTGCAGAACTTCCCGTGCATTTGGGTGAAGCGATGATTCGCGAGGTACATGTGTATGGTAAGGTGGCGCACCTGCACGCTGCGGGCAACGGGGCTCAGCATATGGGGCTGGGCCGTCGTCTGATCGAGCGAGCATGCGAGATGGCGCGCAGGGCGGGATATGCGCGCATCAACGTGATTTCGGCTATCGGAACCCGGGAGTATTATCGGACTCAGGGATTTGTCGATAACGGCCTCTATCAAACGCGGGAGCTGTAGCTATGGGGAGCTTGCAAAACAAGAGCGTGTCGACGGCGGTTGGCGTGGCGTTGGGCGCGGCGGCGCTTGGAGGCGCGCTGGCTGCAGGTGCGCGTTGCATCCAACTGGTGCGCACGCGCGCGGGTCGTGCCCGTGTCAAGGTGCTCAAGCTCGAAGACGGCTCCGAGGTGCGCGTGCTTGCCCAGGGAGGCGTCTTTCAGTCTGCTACGTATCTGGGAGAGCGCTGGTCGGAGCCGGTGTTTGAGTACATTCGCGCCTTCGATACGATGTTTGAGGCCCTGCCGCAGATGAGGGCATGGTACGCCCATGGTATCGGTCGTGTGCTCATGCTTGGCGGTGGCGGGTTCTCATATCCCAAGGCGTTGCTTGCCACTCGCGACGACGTTTGGATGGATGTGGTCGAGGCCGATCCCGCTATCGTTCAGATGGCGCGTCGGTGGTTCTATCTTGACCGTCTGGAGCAAGAGGTAGGTCCGCGCTTGGGCATTTGTACCGAGGACGCGCGCGTGTATCTCGAGCGCATCTCTATGGAGGGCACTCAGCCTGTGCTTTACGACGTTGTGATCAGCGATGTTTTTGCCGGCGCAGATCCCGTGCGCAGTGTGGCGACGGTGCAGGCGCTTCAGCGGGTGCGGGAACATCTCACCCCGGGCGGCCTGTATATGGCCAATATCGTCTCGCGCGACCACGGTACCGATATCTCGTTTTTGCGCATGCCAGTGTGATACAAACCACCGACGAGGAGTTGGGCGAAGAGGACAACTACCTGCTTATCGCCTCAGACGAGGACTACTCTTTCACAGGTGCCATTGCGTATGACAAGGACTTTCCTGGCGAGCCGCTGTTCGATTAGGCAGTCTTTGCGTACCGAAGTGCAACGGCGCCCGTCGTATTTGCCGCGCTCCCGGCTCTGGGCGCTCGAAGATTTCGCCTTTTCGCACCCTGGGCGAAGCCAACGTTCCCTTAGGTGCCGCTCGCCTTTTGAGGTAGTTAAATCCAGGCGATACGGTATGCTACTGCTGTTAAGTGCTTGCGTTTTTTGTGGGGGTTATCGTGGCGCAGGAGCAGGACCGCTTCCGTCGACATGACGTCGAACTTCATTCTTCGTGCGACATTTCCCGTCGCGCGTTCATAGCAGGTCTTTTGGGCACCCTTGGTTGTGCGGGCGCCGCATCCCTTTCGGGCTGCGCGCTTCCATTTGGCGTCGGTTCCGCATCCGGTCCCTCTGCCGCGGGAGCCATTGAGCCTCAGCTTGCAACGGTTTTTGATGGTGCGCAGTCGACCAAAAGCATTACCCTCATGATGGTGGGCGACATGCTCATCCATACGAGTGTGTGGAACAGCGGCCGCCGATCGGATGGAACGTACAATTACGATCACTTTTTCGCGAACTTGACCGATGAGTTTGCGAATAATGACATCGCAATCGTCAATCAGGAGACGATTCTGGGCGGCACAGAGCATGGCCTCGAAGATTTCCCTAACTTTAATAGCCCCCAGGAACTGGGTGACGCCGAGGCGAAGGCGGGCGTGGACGTAGCGCTTACAGCCACAAACCATGCTCTTGACCAGGGATTTGAAGGCATCAAATGGGATCTTTCCTATTGGCGCGATAAGCATCCCGAGATGGTGGTCCCCGGCGTGGCGGATAGCCAGGAGCTGGCAGACACCATCCATATTATCGAGCGCGGCGGCATCAAAGTCGCGCTGCTCAACTACACCCAGCATACAAACGGCATTCCGCTGCCGGATAGCGCTCCTTGGTGCGTCAAGAAGCTGCACCTGAGCGACCTGCCCGGCGATGTCAAGCGAGCACGCGAGGCGGGCGCCGACTTTGTGATCGCTTTCCCTCACTGGGGTACCGAGTATGTCTATACTCCCGACGAGACCCAGCTTGAGTACGGCCAGATTTTCCTGGATGCCGGCGTCGATGCGATTATCGGCACGCATCCCCACGTGCTCGAGAACGTCGACGTGAGAGACGGTGCCGACGGCAAGAAGGTTCCCGTGTTCTGGTCTTTGGGCAATTTTGTTTCCGGCCAGATCGAAAAGCCACGCATGCTGGGCGGTATGGCCAAGCTCACGCTGGAAAAGACCGGCGATGCTTGCAAGGTTACCGAGTATTCGCTTACGCCTCTGGTCACGCATCGTGCGCCTAATCCGTCTATGAGCGTCTACAAGCTTTCGGACTACACCGAGGAGCTCGCCTTGCAAAATGCGATTCGTAATGCTCCCGGTTGCGGCGATTTTACTCTGCAGTATTGCTATGACCTTGTGGGCCAGATCTTGGGCGAGGGCTTTGATGCGAACGAGGGAATCCTCAAGGGGACGCTCTAACGCCCGGGTGAGACGCTCGGTTCGTTCGGGCCTCTTCGGGTGCATATCGATGCTGGCGTCTTGCCAGTTGAGAGGGCACGGTTGACGCCGTGCCCTCATCACTTGACGGGCCGTTATGCTCCCCAGGAGGCTACGCGACGACGCATACCCTCGATATCCAGCACGCCCTCGGCGAAGCCCTTGCGCACGAGCGATTCGGGCAGGAACTGGTCGTACTTGTTAAAGTACGGAACCTCACCGGGGTAGACAAGCTCTATAGGGTCAAAGTCGCTCTGTGCGGCCTCGGCGCATACCTCATAGAACGTCTCCTCGTCGGCGTCCATGCGGAACTGCAAAAAATAGGGGCGCGAGGGATCGAGGCCCTTGAGGCCTAGCTCTTTTGCGCATTTGATTTTAAGCAGGCGCTCGAGTGCCAGGAATGCATAGCTTCCAAGCCAGGGGAACAGTGCCCAAGTATCGCCGCCCAGGTTGATGAGCGGACGTTCGGTGACGCCTCCAGCACGCGCCACCTGACGTGCCTGCAAGAGGCGTGCGCGGGCATTGCCCATAAGGTATGGATAGGAGCTGGTTTCGCGCAGAACGCGGCGCATGCGTTCGAGCACGTGGGTGTTGATGTCTCCGGGGCAATCGCCAAAATAGGCGGGAACACGGCCTTTGACCTGCGTGCAGTACACAAGGCGGCGCTTGTCGTCCACCTCTTCGACAATCCAACAATGACCGGCAATGGCTATACGCTCGCCTGGCGGTGGCGGGTTGACGATGGTACCGAGCTCGGAGGATTCGCAGCGCACCGTGTACTCCTCGTTTTCCTGGAACACAGCGTAGAACTTGAATGAATTAGTGGTGCGCTCGCCCGTGATGCCCACGATGAGGCCACCGCGTTCCGTTTGTTCAATCTGGTCGGTCTCCAGCAGGTAATGGAGCAGGCAGCGTAGATCGTCGGCGGTCACGCGATGGAAGTACGAGAGCGTGAGCACACGACCCGCGAGCTCTGCGGGCGTGAGTTCACCGCAGGAGGCAAGCGTGGCCATAACCTGGTGATAGAGCAAGCTATAGGGAAGGCGGTCGAGCTGCGGGGGCTCGACCCAGCGCTCTTCCAGGTAGAGTTGCACGAGCGCTATGCCCTGCAGGAGCTTCCAGGGAATAGTTTCGGGCAACATCGAGCGCGGTTCGGGCTGCTCCTCGCGTATCACGAAGTGCATCTCGGGCGGGAGATCGCGTCGGCCGGTGCGACCCATGCGCTGAAGGAACGAGCTTACGGTAAAAGGCGCATCGATCTGGAAAGCGCGCTCTAGGCGGCCGATGTCGATACCCAGCTCAAGCGTGGCGGTGGTGACGGTGGTGAGCGCCAGCTCCTCGTCGCGCATGGCTTCTTCGGCGGATTGACGATATGAAGCCGAGAGGTTGCCGTGATGGATAAGGAATCGATCGGGTTCGTGCATGGCTTCGCAATACTGGCGAAGAAGTGTGCACACGCCCTCGGCTTCCTCGCGTGAGTTCACAAAGACCAGGCACTTGCGCCCGCGCGTATGCTCAAAGATGTATCCGATACCGGGGTCGGCATCTTGCGGGGCGGTATCGCTCGGTGCCATGAGTTCTTGTTGAGCGGCGGGCGGAATGGAGACGTCTGCGGCGTTGTTTCCCGTCGTATCCCGAGCGGTGTCTTGTACATGTGGAGGTTCCTGTCCCGCGGTTTCCTTGCGGGCAGTCGAAGCGGCAAGTCCGTGCGGTTTGGCATCCGGTTCATATGCACGCGCAAGAACGTCTTCTACCGAGGGGGCACCCGCGGGCAGCGTTTCGACCGATATGACCTCGGCGGGTTGAGGGTCTGTCGAGACGGTAAGACGCTCTGTGGCCTGTGGGCCTGTAATGTAAAAGTGGTCCATGGAGAGCCGCCAGGTGCGGCGCGGCTCATCAAAGCGGGGGATGATGGTGCCTCGTCCGGTGCCCGCAGCCAAGAAATTGCCCGTGCGCTCGGGGTCGCCCATCGTGGCGGAAAGGCCGATACGCCGTGGATTGACGCCCGCCATGGCGGAGAGGCGCTCGATGAGGCAGAGTGTCTGACCACCACGGTCGCCACGCAGCAGGGAGTGAACCTCGTCGATCACGATGAATCGCAGGTCGCCAAAGAGGCGCGAGATGGCGGAGTGCTTATGCAGCAGCAATGCTTCGAGGGATTCGGGCGTGATCTGCAGAATGCCGGAGGGGTTTTGCAGAAGCTTGCGCTTGTGCGAAGCGGCGACGTCTCCGTGCCAGTGCCATACCGGGATATCGGCTTGGTCGCACAGGTCGTTTAGGCGATAGAACTGGTCGTTGATAAGAGCCTTGAGCGGGCCGATGTACAGGGCGCCCACGCTTGCCGGCGGGTCTTCGGAAAACAGCGTCAAGATGGGGAAGAATGCCGCTTCGGTTTTACCCGAAGCGGTGCTTGCGGTGAGCAGCACGTTTTCGTTGGTGTTGAATATGGCGTCCGCCGCCGCCACCTGGATGGAGCGGAGGCTCTCCCATCCGTTTGCGTAGATGAAATCCTGCACAAAGGGCGCAAAGCGATCGAATGCATTCATGGTCAAGGTCTCCTTCCCGGTGGCGGGGTTTGCTTGCTACAGCGTGAACTCGGCAAAGGGCGCGGCACCCGCGTCCCCATTGCCGCTGTCGCCCGTGCTGCTCGACGCGGCGGGAGTGCCGGTGCCCGCGATTGCCCCTTCGTCGCGCAGGAGGGCCGCGATGTCGACATCTGGGTTTTGATAGGCAATATCCAGCAGCTCAATGAAATCGCGGATCACCTCGCGCGGTGTAAGGTGCGTGTCTGCTCCCACACGGCCAAACTCGATCTGCAGGAAGGCAGCGAGGTCCTTGTCGGTGATAGTGTCTTCGTAGCCAAAGTAGCCCGCATGGATCTGACCGAGCTTCTCAATCAATACCAGCAGCTCCTCATAGGTGAGGGGGTGCAAGCGAATGATAGGGGCCAACATGTCGCGCATGTCCTCGCGTGCAAAGCGCCCCTGCGTAAGACGGCTGCGAAGGGCCTCATAGCTAAAGACGCCGCGACGGCGATCTTCGATGGAGGTAGGCGTGCCGCCCATGATGATGCCCAGGTGGTGCGCCTTGCCCTGTAGGGTATCGTTGTACATGGTGAGGATCTTCTCGTAGTTGTACTGGCGCGTGATGGCGTTGGGGATCTTGTAGAGGTTCACGAGCTCGTCGATCATGACGATGAGACCCTTGTATCCGGCACCTACGAGGAAACGCGCGAGCAGCTTGACGTAGTCGTACCAATCGTCGTCGGTGATGATGGTCGAGGTGCCCAGATCGGCTTTTGCCTCGGTTTTGGTGCGATATTCGCCGCGCAGCCAGCGGGCGACGCAGCTTTTTACCTCGTCGTCGCCTTCGAGGGTCGCGGTGCGATAGCGCACGAGCATGCGCGCAAAGTCGAATCCGTGGACCATCTCTTCAAGCTCGTCAAGCTGTGCACGCATGTGCGATTCGTCATCGTCACCCGCGTCTTCGCCCGCGCGAATATCGAGCGTCGAGGCGACCCAACGATCCAAGATGAGGTTGAGGGCGCCGCCTTCGGGGCGCGTCTTGGTGGAGAGGTTGCGAATGAGCTCGCGGTAGGTGGCAAGCCCCTGCCCCTGGCCTCCCTGCAGACGCCGCTCGGGGGAGAGGTCAGCGTCGGCAACTACAAAGCCTTCACCCATGGCATGCGTGCGGATGGTCTGCAGCAAGAAGCTCTTGCCGGCGCCGTAGCGTCCAACCAGGAACCGGAAGCTTGCGCCGCCATCGGCAATGAGGGAAAGATCGGTTAAAAGCGCGCGAATCTCGGTCTCGCGACCTACGGTGATGTAGGGCAGGCCGATGCGCGGCACGACGCCGCCTTTGAGCGAGTTGAGAATCACGGCCGCCACGCGTTTGGGTACGCGCGGCACGGTATTGGACAAATCGGTCATGCGAGTATCTCCTCCACGTCTTCGCGGTAGTCTTCGATGATCTGCGGACCGTCTGGTCCGTACTCGATTGCGGTATCTCCAAGCAGGTCGAACAGGGCCTCGTTGATGGTGTCGACCATAATATCTTCGCTTGTGGACACGGCGGATAGCGTGTGCGTGCGGGCGGCTGTGTCCGATGCGAGAAGGGCAGTCAGGTATTGGGTCTGGTTGGCATCGAGGGGGCGCGAGGTGTCGTTGCCTGATGCGGGGCCGGTGACGGTGGGTATGAGGCCTTTCGCAACGGCGCCGAAAGGTGTAGTTGCGGCAGCGCTGGCGAGTGGAGACGCGGCCTTTGTCGAGCACGTGGCGATATCCTGCGCCGTTTCGGGCAGATGGGGCTGCTGCGAAATGTCCGCCGCGGGGCTATCGTTGCGCGCGGGCTCGTCCGCTTTATCTGCAGCCGCCGTTGATTTGTCGAGCATTGCTTCGGCAGGCAATGACTCGACAGGTGACATGCTGTCTGTGGTGGTTTCGTTTGCGCCGATACCCTCGTCACGCTCTTCGTCGATGAGCAGCGCCTCGCGAACTTCGGCTGCGGCGTTTCGAATCTTATGCAGGCGAGAAAGGTCGATAGTAACCTCGACGGGGCGATGCGCGAGTGCCCAGGCATGGCGTTCGGATACCTCGCGTTCGATCATCTTCGCTATGTACTTGGGGACGTCGCTTTCCTTGAGAGGGTGGGCGTAGTCCCAGGCTTCGCGCATGGCGTAATCGACCGCTCGCATAACCGAGCCGAGCTTGGGGTTGCGTGCTCGCCCTCCTCGATACTTTTGACAGCTCCAATAGCCTTTCTGGCAGCGATAACGATGGGCTTCGTCCAGCTCATAGTCGCAATCGGGGTGCTTTTGGGGGTCGAAGAAAACCGCCGAGGCAAACATCGTGTAGGGGAGCGAGATGTTCTCGCCAAACAGACTTTCGATAAGGGGAAGCTTGCGATGCTTGGCGTAGTGCTCCGCCAGACGCAGGTAGACGGCGCACGCCACGTGGCGAAGATCGTCGTAATGGTCCTTGGCGAATTTAGAGTTGGCGATGCGATAGGTTGAGAGCGTGTCGATGGCACGGAAGAGAGGCTCTTCGACTTCGGGGTTCGGCGGCATGAGGATCGGGGCGCCGCCGCGGGAGGGGGTGTTTTGTTGGGGAGCCTGTTGTTCGGCTATGGCCTGTGCGCGTTTGAGCGCGATAAGCGCGTGGTCGAACTCGAGGGTGCGGCTGTCTTCCAAAAGCGATGCCGGCAGGTTGTGATAGACAACATAGTCTGCCAACCAGACGCGGACGTAGCGGTCGAGCTCGGGGGCAAAGGTGCGGTAGGTCTCCCAAAAAGATTTGATGGCCCGAAAGCCGTCTTGCGCGTCGGCGCAACCGATACCGCAGAGCAGCTCGTAGAGGTAGACAAAGGCAAAGGAGAGCGAGGTTTCCTCCACGTTGCCGGCACGTACCTGTGTACGCCAGGTAAAGTAGCCGCGAAGCTGCCGGTCGCTCATGGCGTTGTATGTGGGCGAGTAGGCTTTGAAGGTTCCCTGGTAGGGACAATCGTCTTCGAAATCGGCCATGAGGGTTGCTTGAAGGTAGAAAAACTCATCCTCGCTAAGCCACCGTCCGTGCCCGCCGTTGGCACCTTCTTGCCAGCGCGAAATGGCGCGCATCTCGCGGTAGCGGTCTGGCATATACGAGGACATCTGGCGCCCTGTGAAGATGATGGGTTCGTCGTTGTAGCGCGTCGAAGAGAAATGTGAGCTTTTATGGATGCGCTCGTCGGCATGCAGTTTTGCAATGAGCGCATTGATGTCTCTATCCATGTTTTCGAGTGTCACGGACGCCTCCTCTCTTCGTTTAGGCTAGCTAATCATCATAGCACAGAAGCAAACAGATGTTCGTTTCTGTGAGGAGCTCTGTAAGGAGATGGGTATGGACTTGCAGATAGGCAGAGGCGGCGGGCCGCGGCGACGTCGCACGCGGCGCCCCGACGCCGGGTGCATCCAGCTGCAGGGCCTCGTTCGAGTTCCTGGCAGAGTTGTTGACTTTCTCGACGTCGCGCGGCGCGAATGTGTGGCGGTAATTCGTTCATTTCTGATTGAGTGGCGGCTAAACGTGCATCTAAGACTCATTTTCGACGAAAAGATGCTTCAAAAACGGGTTTGTCAAGAAATCTGTGTAAGTCCCATTTCTCTTACAGGTACCTCTC
>OLRJ01003079.1_pt1 | contig 11564 bp, 7 predicted proteins | sample 1672741 | NCBI WGS metagenome assembly OLRJ01 (sample SAMEA3136719, study PRJEB25190) | human gut metagenome | biome: human gut; feature: human-associated habitat; material: faeces | place: Austria | collected 2013
ATATTCTCAAGGCCGTCTCGCTGGACACGCTCTTTGACATCGCCACGGTGTTGGAGGTCCCGCCCTATAAATTTCTCGTCTTTGAAGACCCCTGATTTCTGTTCCTATCATATCACGCAGGGTGGACACACTGTGTCTATCTTGTCGGATTCTCTATTTTTTTGTCGAATCCAGAAAAGCTCGTCCGTAAATCCTTCAAACCAAAAACTTCTTTTGTGATGTTGCATAAAGCACCGGCCCAGGCATAGGACATTCCGACCAGGCCGGTGCTTTGTGCTAGGACCTTCCGCATGCTTATCATAGCAAATGAAGTGGACAGCCTCTGTCCTTCTCCAAATTTCGTTCCGATTTTCCGCATAAGTTCCGCTTTCGACACCTTGCGCTTCTGATTTTCTCATTGTAAGATGGTCTCAAGATCTTAAGCAGCAAGGAGGCTATGATAATGAGAAAACCCTATCGTGTCGTCAATCTAATCAAAAACCAATTGTATCCTACCTATCAGCTCCACGCCTATCTGTCCAACAAAAAGACCACCCCACAGGATGGCCTGCGCCTAGGGGCTTTGCTGACCTTGGATTGGCTCTGCCGCAGGCTGGGCGCAGATCTTCCGGAAGAGCTGGCGCACGTGCCAGATCCCTCCGCATACCGCTCGGTTCAGAACGACTGCCTGGTTTCCTTCCATCAAAACAGCGGCTATGTGATCGACATCGTTTCTTTGCCGGAGGAGGGGATCTGGACGCTCCAAATCACAGAACCGGATTTAGGCTCTGACCCAGGTCATCCGGATCAGGCCAGGCCCGCTGTCCCCGGCCGTGTTTTTGAGACGAACATTGGGTTTCACATTGTGGGCAATCAATTGGAGTGCGGATTCCAGACCATCGTTTCCGACCTGGAAGGCACACCCACCCCAGCAGAAGTCTATCGTCTGGCGGTGGTCCGCCAGCTCATTGACCATCCAGACTTTGGCCTGCGGCAAATCACGCCGCTTCGCCATGAGGTAACAGAGATCACCACCGTGGAGCAACTGAAACAGCTCACCGATCTCTGGAAAAATCAGGAGAATACTCTGCCTTGCGTCGTGTTCACGCAGGTTCGTTCTGCTCCCAAGATTCCCAAAACAATGCCAGGCCTGCCGTCGATCCTGCCTTACGCTACTTTGGAGCAGCAGTTGTTCCAAGCAGCTCCTCCCCTGCCGGCTGCTCCCACAGCAGACGATCCCCCCTATGATATCGAGACGTTTTCCAAGTACGGCGTGACCCTTTGCCGGACCTACCTTTTGTCGGATGGACTGCTGGATCGTTTTGCAGAGCGGATCGGTCAAACGCTTCTTCCCGGAGACATAATCTGTCTGGAGCCTACTGCGTATGACGGAACTGTGACCCGCTATCCCTTGAAACCAAATAAGGGGCGGCAGGAGGAAACGATGGCTGCGCTTACCGCCAAGATGTACAGTTACCCCAGAGGCAAGTCAATTGACTTTGGAAGCATCGTCTTTCTTTCCGCCGCACGGGAGGATCTGCTTCACCGCACCCAGATCACCATGCAGGAGTCCAAGGATTCCGAAGGACAATGGAAGCAAACGATCCTACAGCTCGAACAAGAATGGAATGCCGCCCTAGACCAAAAAGAAAAACAACTCTCCGATCTACGGGACCAGCTCTCTCGCCAGAAAGCGTATCAGGCACAACAAGAACAGTTGAAAGAAGAAACCCGTCAGAAGCATCAGGATTCCATCGCTTCTCTGCAGCAGCAGCTGCGTACCAAGGACGAAGACATCGCCTATTGGAAGCGAAAGCTCAGCCAGCCCAAGGAACATACACAAATCGCCCCCTGGGTCCAGGCCAATTTCTCGGACCGGCTGCTTCTGCATAGCAAAGCAGTCTCTCTTCTGGAAGATAAGAGCGCCCGTGAGATCGACATTGCGCTCATTTGTGATGCCCTGGACTTTCTGGCCACAGACTACTGGGATTGCCGCTACCAACGCATTTCCAAAGAAGAGCGAAATAACCGATGCTCCGAAAAATATGGGCGCCCCTTCACGATCAAGCCAATCGGGTTTTCCACCGTTCAATACACCCCTGTGCAATATAAGATAAAATACTTCCGCAATGCACAGGGGAAACTGTACGAAAGCCCCTTAGAATACCACCTCTGTGTCGGCAATGACCCGGAAAACCTCCTGCGGATCTACTTCCTGCATGATGATACCCAGCAGAAGATCGTCGTAGGCTCTCTGCCCAGACACTTAAAAACAGTAACCATTCAGTAAATTAAAAAGGGCGGCTCACCGCCGCCCTCATCGTTAATATTCTGTGCTTACTAGAAAATCTGCAACGTGCATACTCTTAATGCCTTGATAATTGCCTCCGGCAAATTCATCGGTTCTCAAAACATACTTCGGATAGTTATCCCGGATTTCCAGCAGTCGTTCGTATTCACGCTTTTCTGTTTTTTCGGATCTAATCTCCTGTGTGACCTGCACATACAATCGGTCATTCTGCTTCTGCGCCATAAAATCGACCTCACCATCCGGCGTTTTCCCGATCGTCACGGTATATCCTCGTCTGCAAAGTTCCAGATACACCACATTTTCCAGACTGGAAGCGACGCTGTCTGGTGTATAGCCCAGCACGCTGTAACGCAAGGCGGTATCGGCAAGATAAAACTTCTCCTGCGTTTTCAGAATTTCCTTTCCGCGCAGATCGTATCGAGAACAACGATGAAGGAGATATGCTTTCTCCAGCTTTTCCAGATAGCTGTACACCGTTTCATTGTCGATAGAACGATGCTCTGATTTCAGATAATCAGAAATGGATTTTGCCGAGAATGAATTTCCCACATTCGCAAACGTGTACCGAACCACCCGTTCCAGCTGGTCGATCTTACGAATCTGGTTTCTCTTTACGATATCCGAAAAAATCGTGGAATTATAGATATCCCGGACAATCGTATAAACCTCATCCTGTGAATACTCTCGCAGGTGTGTTGCAGGGAATCCACCCAAGCGGATATAGTCTGCCAGTTCAGCATGGATATCCTTTGGCTGTGTGTACTGCTTTTTAAATTCCAGATATTCCTGAAAAGAAAGCGTATAGATCCGGAAGGAAATGTATCGTCCGGTCAGGTAAGTCGCTATTTCCGAAGACATCATTCTGGAATTGGAGCCTGTCACATAAAGGTCAACATCATAATCCGTTGCCAGGGAGTTTACTACTTTCTCCCAGCCTTCGATTTCCTGAACCTCATCCAGAAAGAGATACGTTCTCCCGGTTGGATCAAGCTTTTCTTTGACAGCTTTGAACATATCCTTCGCTGTCATATCCTCATACTCCATGGAATCGAAACGCATACTGACAATCCGCTCAGACGGAATGCCATGCTCCTGTTGCAGCTTCTCCATGATCATTTTAAGAACTGTGGATTTTCCGCAGCGGCGAACACCCGTCATCACTTTTACAAAAGGTGTATCGGTGTATGCCATAATCTTATCGACGTAGATCGGTCTGTTTATCATAGGAACCACCTCCATGGTTCCATGATACCGCAGCTGCATTAAAAAATCAATAGGAGTTGCGATTATAAACCGCAACTCCTATTGATTTTCGTCAATTTTTCGGATTATTTTGCAAAAAAATCTGCCAAGAGCAAAACGCTCTTGGCAGCGAAAATCTTATTCTATTTCATCCGAACCAAACACCGTTTCTTATAGAACGCAATCCCATAGCAAAGAGCCGAGTCATAGTCATCCTCAAACTCTTTCGCATACTGCCGGTCTTCAATCTGTTGAAGGGCCGCTGCGCAGTCCTTAGACATTGCATCCTGTGTGCGGGAATACTTCGCCTCAAAAATCGCGACGCGATCTCCCTCCGGGTCAAGGACGACCACATCGCTGCGGCCTTCTCCATGTTCCTTATTGGAGTCCACCTCATACCCTGCTCCGGCAAAAATACCGGCTAGAAACACATGGTAAAAGTCTTCTTTGTAGTCATGGTAGCTGATGGTTTTGCGGAGGAGCTTGTTCATCTGTTCTGTGAGAACCTCCGCTTTACCAGACCAAACGGCATCGAATAGCGCCTTTCGGTTCCAAGTCTGAGCACTCTCGTCAAACCACTTTTGGATGGTCGTCTCAAAAATTTCCCGGACTTCCGCATTGGGAATGATCAAAGCAGAGGCGTCCTCTGGCAATGGGGCAGGAAGATCCTCCTCCCGAACTCGTGTCAAGTAACCGGTCAGATATAGGATACTCCACAAGTTTTCTTCCGAGGAGTGTAGGTAATCATAGGTCAGATCTTCTTCGACCTTCTGAAGGATATACCCGCCGGATAAAAGAGTCTCTAGTTTTTGAGAAATTTTCGCCCCTCGATAGTCAATAAACGACCGGATGATCGAGTTGTCGCTGGTATTTTTCCAGTAGCTGGCGGGCTTGGCCTTGGGGTTGCGCTGGAGGTCCCGCAGATAGTTCATCACGTCCCACGGGCAGTAGACGTCCAGGTCTCCGAAGTGATACCCGTCGTACCAGTTCTTGATGTCAGCAGCATGTTCCAGACAGTCTGCATCTTTGAGAATCTGATCTATGTCTGCCTGGGTGAATCCGAAAGATTCGTTCAAGTGAGAAGACGAGATTGTATCAGAGACAAAGTTGTTGGTGCCGGTGAAGATGCTTTCCTTGGCGATGCGCAGGCAGCCGGTGATCACAGCAAAACGCAGGGCATCGTTGTCTTTCAGCGCTGTGCTCATCATGCCTCGAATCACTTCCAGCATCTCGGTATAGTAGCCGTTGGCGCTGGCTTTGGCAATAGGCACATCATACTCATCCAACAATAAAATGACTGGTTTGCCGTAATAAGCCCGCATCATTTTCATTAGGACAAGAAAAGCGCCTTGAACATCCGTCAGCGAAGCCGTCTGATCATTCAATCTCCGAAAAATTCTCTTCTGCTCCTCGGTCACTTTTTCGCTTTCTGTCAGGTAAGCGTGATCGTCGCAAAACTGCGCCAATGTAAACTTGAGCAAGTTAAACGCATGGTCAAATACGGTCCCATCTACTTCTTTGAAAGATAGGAACAGCACTGGCCATTGGTTCATCCACTGACTGCAAAGTTCTGTATTTTGAGAGATTTTCAATCCGCAGAACCGTTCTATATTATCCTGCTGCATATCAAAGAAGTTGGCCAACATGCTCATGGCCATGGTCTTCCCAAATCGGCGGGGACGAGTAATCAGTGTGACCTCAGCGATATTATCCAGCAATTCAGCGATCAGATTCGTTTTATCTACATAGTAGTAGCCCCGATCCCGAATTTTGTCAAACTCCGAGATCCCAACTGGAATGTTCAACTTTTTCATTCATGAGGCCCCTTCCTTTTTATCCGAACAAGGCACCGTTTCTTATAAAACGCGATCCCATAGCAGAGAACCGAGTCATAGTCCTCCTCAAATTCTTTCGCATACTGCCGGTCTTCGATTTGTTGCAGAGCCTCGGCGCAGCTCTTTTGCAAACCACCAAGCGTTTTGGCATACTTCGCCTCGAAGAGAACGACCTGCGGTCTGTCTGGGTGATACATGACGATATCGCTGCGCCCCTCGCCGTGTTCCCGGTTGGACTCTACCGCGCAGCCGGAACCGGCCAAGATACCGGTCAGGAACGCATGGTAAAAGTCTTCCTTATAATCATGGTAACTGATGGTCTTGTAGAGCAATTTATTGATCTCTGCGGTCAGCGTTTCCGCGTTACCAGACCACATGGCATCGAACAAGGCAGTCAAATTCCAAGTCTGAGCACTCTCGTCAAACCACTTTTGGATGGTCGTCTCGAAAATTTCCCGGACTTCCGCATTGGGAATGATCAGGGCGGAGGTGTCCTCTGGCAACGGGGCCGGAAGATCGTCCTCCCGGACCTGTGTCAAGTAACCAGTCAGATAGAGAATGCTCCACAAGTTTTCTTCCGAAGAGTGTAGGTAATCATAGGTCAGATCTTCTTCGACCTTCTGAAGAATATACCCGCCGGACAAAAGCGCCTCTAGCTTTTGAGAAATTTTCGCCCCTCGATAGTCGATAAACGACCGAATGATGGAGTTGTCGCTGGTATTTTTCCAGTAGCTGGCGGGCTTGGCTTTCGGATTCCGTTGAAGGTCCCGCAGGTAGTTCATCACGTCCCACGGGCAGTAGACGTCCAGGCCTCCGAAGTGATACCCGTCGTACCAGTTCTTAATGTCAGCAGCATGTTCCTGACAGTCCGCATCTTTGAGCAGCCGATCCACGTCTGTCTGTGTAAAGCCAAAATATTCGTTCAAATGCGAGGACGAGATCGTATCGGAGACAAAGTTGTTGGTACCGGTAAAAATGCTCTCCTTGGCGATCCGCAAACAGCCGGTGACAACAGCAAAACGCAGGGCGTCGTTGTCCTTCAGCGCCTGCATCAGGCCCTTCACCACGTCCAGCATCTCTGCATAGTATCCCTTGGCGCTGGCCTTGGCAATGGGGACATCGTATTCATCCAGCAGCAGGATCACCGGCTTGCCATAATGGGCGGCCATGGCACGCGTGAGGGTCACAAAGCTGTTTTTCAGCTCCACCTGCGTTGCGGTGCCCGCCTCGATCCGCTTGAGGAGATTCTTATCGTATGGGGCAACACGCGCACTTTCCTGTAAATAACCATGCGTGACACAAATCTCAGCAATGACGGTGCAAAGCATCTCATAGGCGCTGCCAAAGTCCAAGCCATCGACTCGCTTGAACGAGAGAAACAGCACCGGCCACTGGTTCATCCATTCGCGGCACAGTGCGGTATTTTGGGCGATCTCCAATCCCTCAAACATCGCCTGACTGTCCTTGCGGATGTCAAAAAAGTTGGCCAGCATACTCATGCCCATGGTCTTTCCAAACCGGCGGGGGCGGGTGATCAGAGTAACTTCCGCTGTCTCTTTCTCCAGCAGGTCAGCAATAAGCCCCGTCTTGTCCACATAGTAATAGTGGTACTTCCGGATCTTCGCAAAGTCAGAAATCCCGACTGGGATCTTCAGATCAGTCATACCCGCGGCCCCCTTCCCATCGCTCCAGTTTGGTTTTATGATACCATGAAACCCCCGTGTTTACAAGCCTACAAGAAACGTGGTCAAGCCCGTCTGGAACTACCCACACACAGCAAAACCCCCAGGGACGAATCCCTGGGGGCCTTGCGTTAGGTGTGAATCTTAGCTGAATCAGGATTCAGGAGAGATTACTTCACAGCGTAATCCACAACATCGCCGTTCTCAGCAATGACGCGGATGGTGTCGCCAGCTGCCAGGTTGGAACCAGCTGCAATCACGACAACCTTACCAGCACCAGCAACGCCGATGCCGTTAGCTTCAGCAGTACCAGCCTTGACAGCAGTCTTAGCAATAGTATCGCTCTTCAGCTCAACAACACGATCAACGTTATCGATAGCAACGTTGGTCAGAGAGGTGCCCTTGCTCAGAGTGATATCACCCTCAGTGGTGTTGATGTTCAGGTTGTTCTGAGTATCAACCAGGATGAACTCGACCTCGTCCTTAGCGGTGTTCAGAACGACGTAAGCGTTCTTCACGAAGTAGCCGTGGACCTCGTTGGCCTCGGTGATGCTGCCGGAAGTGGAACCCTTCTTCGCATCGGTGTCAACGAACATCTGAACAGTGTCAGAGGTCAGGTCATAGTCAGTGCCATTGATGGAGACGTACTTCTTGCCGTCCTGATAGCCAGTCACAGCAACAGCGCCCAGATACTCAGAGCTGGTGGGAGCCACATTCAGAGGACGGACCTCGGAAATGACACCGTCACCAGTGGTCTTATAAGAGATAGGAGTCTGCTTAGCAAAGGCCACACCAACATCCTGAGAAGAGCTGTTGGTGTAGTTCTTAACCTGGGTAGCTTCATCAACGTCAGTCTTCGTGGAGAAGCCACCGTTGACATACTCATAGTAAGAATCAGCCTTCACAGTGACCTCGGAGGTGCCGTTCCAGATGGTCATGGAAACGTAGTAATCATCGCCTTCCTTAACCACAGCGGAGTCAGCGGTCACGAAGCCGTACTGAACATCGCCAGAGCTGGGAGCTGCGGCGCGGTTGTTCATCACAACGACACCGACGTTAGCATAAACAATGCCGCCGTCCTTCTTGCCGTACAGAACAGACTTGGTAGTATCGATAGAAGAAATGCTCTTCCAGGTGCCCAGAGCCTTACCGGTGATCACCTTAGCGTCGTCGCCATTAGCGGGAACCACGAAGATGGTAGCGGTATCAGCGAAACGCATGGTGCTGGTAGCGGAAGCCTTGGTTGCATTGTTATAAGCCTTACCGTCATCGACCAAAGCAACACCGTTCAAAGTGCCGTCGTACTTGGAGATGTCGATAGCCTTGAGCTTGTACTCGCCGTTGGACTTAGTGGTGAAGGTGTACAGGGTATTTTCAGCAGCCTCATTTGCAGTGGAGGCATGCTTAACATCCTGGGAGTTCACCTGAGCAACGGTGATCTGCTTCTCGGTGCCATCAGAGAACAGAGCCTTGACCTTCTGGGTGCCAGCGTCGATACCAGTATCCTTAGCATCGTCAGCCTTGGTGACCAGGATGACCTTGTCGTTGGAGATGACGCCGTCGCTCTCCTCAGCGTGGCAGACGAAACCGTTGACCACAGCCAGGGTGAACTCGTCGTTCAGGGAGTAGTTGTCTTCCTGAGCGCCGTCGATGGTCTTGTACCAAGTGCCGTCGACCTTGACGTCGGTGCCCTTGATGGCCTCGATCTTACCGGTGATCATCTCAGCCTTGGTGATGGAGTACTTTTCGTCCTTGGTGTTAGCCTTGTCGACGATCACAACATAATCGTCCTTCTTGATGCCGTCAGCGATATTCTCGTCAGCATACTTATAGGACTTACCAGCGGTGATGGAGCTGGAGCCAGCATAGGTGACCTTAGCCACGGTGACGGGCAGGTAAACGACCACGTCGACCTTACCGTCGTTGTCGTTGTCGATGACGTTGACAGTGTAGTAGGGCTTCAGAGTGGAGTTCACGGCCTTGCTGTTGAACAGATCGACTTTACCACCGTTGAAAGCCTGAGCCTTCAGGGAGGAGACAGCCTCGTCCGTCTTGTACTTGGTGCCGTCGACCTTGATCTCCTTGGTGTCGGAGTACTCAATGTCGTCCATGATGCCCTTAGCCAGGATCTTGGAGTCCTTGGGCACGATGCCGAAGACCTTGATGTCGTTGGTCTTCTTGTCCTTGGTGTAGACGACCTTGACGTTCATACCGAACAGGTCGGAGAAATCAGAAGCGGACTGGAAGGTGGGAGCTGCAGTAGTTACCACACCCTGCGCATTCTTAACATCCTCACCGATGGTATACTTATACTCCTTATCGGTGTCATTCCACTCGATGTGGGTCAGAATACCGGTAGCCGTCTTGGACTCATACTTGTCCTCCAGCAGGGTGATCTTCACGAAACCCTCAGTACCCTGGACCAGCTTATCCTGAACGGTGATCTGAGAGGTCAGCTGACCCTTGGAATCGGTGATCAGGGTGGTCTTGTACTCGACCTCGTAAGCGTTCAGTGCGTTCCAGATCATCTGGGCGGCGTTGTCACGGGTCAGAGCGGCGTTGACGTCGATGTTCTCCAGGTCCTCATACAGGCCCTTCTGGGAAGCACGGACGTTGACGTTGGTAGCCCAAGCGTTGCCGGTGAAGCCCTCGTTGTCAGCGTTGTAACCCAGAGCCACCAGCAGCATCTTAGCCATCTGGGTAGCGGTCACGTTGCCGGCAGGAGCGAACTTACCGCCGCCGACGCCGGAGACGATGCCCTGTGCATAGCAGGACTCGATGTAGCCCTCAGCCCAAGCGGAGTTGGGGTTGGTGCGCACATCAGAGAAAGTGGGGGTAGCGTTGGTGCCGACGTTGGGCTCCTTGCCACCGTTCAGAGCGACGCAGATCATCTTAGTGACCTCGGCGCGGGTGATGTTCCCTTCGGGCTTAAAAGTACCGTCAGGATAGCCGCCGATGATATTGAGTGCGGTGCACATATCAACGGCCTCGGTGTTCTTGATCTTGGACTGATCAGAGAACGCCGCCCCGGCCCCTACGACCATGACGGACAGCATCATAGCCACGCAGAGAACCAGGGACAGAACCTTCTTCTGTGCCTCCAAGCAGATTTTGGCTTTTATTTTTCGACACGAATTGCTAAATTTCGCGCCATGTGGTAGAATAAATTTCACTGCACTTGAAAGGAAATTTTGCCTATGGATCGCCGTTCCAAAACCTACCTCATCCTCGCCACCGTGGTCGCGCTTTTGGCCATCTGTGTCGCCGTCTGGGCGCTCTTTTTCCGCGCACCGGAGGCCCCGACCGACCCTGAAATTTCACCGGTGGCGGACGAACATCTCACCCCCACAGACGACGGGGACGACGAGAAAATGCCCCAAGCCGAGGGCGGCGGCGCGGTGAACATCACCTATTCTAATGAGGTCACGATCTCCCTGGCCGACGCGACAGCCGCCGTCCAGATCACCAACCCCACCCGCTCCAACCAGAGTATGCTCATCCAGTTGATGATCCAGGATGTAAAAGTCGGTCAGTCCGGCACCATCCCGCCGGGAAACCAGTTCACCGTTATCCCCCTGAACGAAGCTGTCAAACTGAAAGCAGGCAACTACGACGGCATGTTCCACTTGCTTTTCTTTGACACGGAGACAAACGAGCAGGCGAGCTTGGAAACAAATATTCCCGTTCAAATAACTGCGATGAAATAAGAGAACCCTCCAGGATACACTACCTGGAGGGTTTATTACACAAATTTTTATTGTTCTAACGAAACAGAGATGTTACCAATATTTGTGAGCGTTTCCTGTTTTTCACTCAATGTACCTGTAGGCATAAATGTTACTGTTTCGGTAGGAGCATCTGAGACGGCAGTGACACGGCTTGCATCAGCAAGCTGAATGTGATCCTTAGAAAAATTTCCTCCTCCATTATGTTCTGCCTGGAATGTTTCTTCTGGGTTAAAATCAAGACGAGCAACTACGCTAGCATTCGAGTGATTTGTAAGTCGAATTTCATTCGCTGCAAGTCCATTGTTACTTTTTCCTTCTGGGACTGTCCATTTAGTAGATGGCGTTCCTACAGATACATGTTGTGTCGGGTCCCATGTTAACTTATTGCTCTTTGCGTAAATAAACTCCATACTACCCCATTCAATGTCAACACTGTAGACCGTTGATGCAGGACCAGCATCTCCTTCATCAACGTACTTTCCCATTACAGGAATGGATTGTGACAAAGTCGCTGTCTCTGTCAGAGTACTTTTTCCCTCCGCCAACGCCGGCACGGCCAGGGCGGCGAGCATGACGGCTACCAAGGGGATCGCGACGAACTTTTTCATAAACTCTCTCCTTCTCATTCTCACACCTCCGCAGGCGGGTCCTGCGGTTTCTTTTATTCTACTAGACCTTTGACGAAAATACAAGAAAAATGTCGAAAAGTTGGTGAGAATTTTTGCGGAGACGACAGAAGAAGGTTCTGTCCCTGGTTCTCTGCGTGGCTATGATGCTGTCCGTCATG
>OLRJ01003084.1_pt1 | contig 11552 bp, 9 predicted proteins | sample 1672741 | NCBI WGS metagenome assembly OLRJ01 (sample SAMEA3136719, study PRJEB25190) | human gut metagenome | biome: human gut; feature: human-associated habitat; material: faeces | place: Austria | collected 2013
TATGCCGGCGGTTATTTTTTCCATCGTAATCGGAACAGGAATCGGTCTTGCGATTCACCTTGGGGAAAAAATTAACGCCGGTGCAGGTGCGATGCAGAGAGTAATCAGCAAATTTATCAAGAATTCAAATTCAGAGCTGTCGGAAGATGAATTTATGAATACGCTGGTTACAATTATCGTGTTGTTCTGTGCCAGTGGAACCGGAATTTATGGTTCTATCGTATCCGGAATGAGCGGGGATCATTCTGTGCTGATTTCCAAATCCATTCTGGATTTATTTACAGCGGCCATTTTTGCGTGCAGTTTGGGAATGGTTGTGTGTATGATCGCGATTCCGCAGGTGATTATTTTCCTCATTCTGTTCTTTGCGGCAACAGCTATTTTCCCGCTGACAACACCAGGGATGATCAATGACTTTAAAGCTTGCGGTGGATTTCTGATGCTTGCAACAGGATTCCGTATGGTGAAACTGAAAAACTTCCCGACAGCGGATATGATACCGGCTATGGTGTTGATTATGCCGATGTCATGGTTCTGGGTGACTTATGTACTTCCGTTAGTATCCTGATATGTATCAGCTGAAAATTTGTCACAGACATAATTCCAGAATGATTTTCCGGCAGGGGAGAGCTGACGATAGTCATTACAGGCGAGTGGAAGCTACCGTACGATGGGAATGATCGTGATTCCGTGCAGTATGAAAACTCTGGCGGGAATCGTAAGCGGGTACAGTGATAACCTTGTTCTGCGGGCAGCAGATGTAACTTTGAAAGAACGACGGAAACTGGTTCTTGTGACAAGGGAAGCGCCGCTTGGAACCGTTCATCTCAGAAATATGTATGAAGCCAGCCAGCTTGGTGCGGTCATCATTCCGCCAGTGCTTAGTTATTATAATCATCCAAAGACAATAGAGGACTGCAACAGGCATATTGTGGGGAAAATACTGGATCAGTTTGATTTGGAAGGACAGGAGTTCCATCGGTGGATGGAAAAGTGATTGGGTAGATGAAATGAGCAGGAAAGGAAGATGCGAAAGTATGTTAAAACAGGCACAGGAAAAAAGAAAAACAGAATTACATAAAAATTTCCTGAATTGTGAGATTGCAGTATATTGTCAGCAGTTGGATTATGGATATGAAATAAGAATTCTGGGCGGTCAGCGCTCTCATGTAGGAGCTGTTACTGTGTCAGATGAACAGGGAGACTTGCAGACTATCGTATTACCCGGACACAAAGAAGATGTCATTACCAGAAAATGGGCTGAGCAGATATGGGAACTTGTCAAACAACCGGTGTCTGTGCTAGCAGGAGTACATTATGATAATCTGGAAAAGGAACAGTTGATGGAAGTAATCCGGATATTAGATCAACTGCTTGAAAACTTAGAACAAGAACTGCGATTGCAGAATACAAAATGTAGCCAAAACGTATAAGAGAAACATAGAAATACAATGGTGCTATAATTTTTCAGATAACGAAATCAGGAGTTTATGTCGGACTGGAAAAAGCCTGTGAAAAAGCAATGAACCAGATTCGGGAGCTGCGTTATGATGAACGGCTTCGTAATGAGGACAGAAATGATATTCTGGCATATGGAATTGCTTTTTGTAAGAAGAAATGCAAGGTAGTTGTCGAAAATTTATAAGGAATGAGGTAATCTTAAAAAGATGATATCTGAAAAGGGAAAGGGATAGGTGATATATTCTTGCGCATCAGTTCTTTGCAGGCTGATGCGCATATTTTGTCTGCTTTGCTACAGCTCTAACGTAGCTCAGCAATCCTGCTGACTGCCACGTAAATCTCCTGAATTTTATACCAGGTTCTTCTTCCCACGATTCCATCCTGGGTCAGGCCGAAGATCCCCTGAAAGATCCGAACAGCTTCTGCTGTCGCCGGTCCATAGATTCCGTCTACAGCCACTCTGGGAATCAATGGATAATTATTGGAAATGGCATTGAGCTGTTCCTGAATCTGCAACACGGCATCTCCTGTAGAGCCAAGTGCCAGTACATATCCCGGCCAGGATGCCGGAATTCCTGCCACCTGTTCAGCCTGATTGATATACATAGAGTCTCCGTAATAATACCGAAGTATCTCAATTGCGGAATATCCCTGATCACCCAGTGCTTTGGAACCCCACTGACTCATCCACTGGGGACAGGTCACTCTGCTGCCATCACAATATTGGGTCAGAATCGGCTGTTTCACATTCGGCCTGGACAGATAATTTTCAAAAATCTCATCTACAATCTCGGAAATACTTTCAAAGATATTTCTTCCATAGATCCACTTATGATCAAATGCAGTGGACGACGTAATCGTAAAGTCAAAGCCTTTATTTCTGTACGCCGCAGTCACCGGTCATTCGTGGTTATCTCTCCTGTATTTATCATAAATGTTTTAAACTAATTGAATCTTCACACTCTCTTTATAGTTTCTCAAAGGTGCCTGTCCACATACATGAACGGTTCCTGTTCCAGATTTTCCCGTTGCTTTTGTCTTAACCCAGAAAGCTGCTGCTCCTCCCATAAATGGAATATGTTCCGGTCCGATCAGTTCCAGATCACCTTCTGTCATTATCGACAATACCCCCTGATGGCAATGCATACGGTTTCCATTTTCATCTTCTGCATATACAACGATTCTGGTTTCATCTACCCTGTCATTGTTCAGTTCCAGATCATCTGCAATCGCATGATATCTGGAAAGACGTGGATTATTGGAATAGATTCTTTCTGCCACCGGTTTTCCATCAATATAGCCAACAATTTTTGTTCCTTCCCAACGATGCTGCCAGAATTCTCCATTTTCCGTCACTTCAATTGGTGGATGAGCCAGACCCGGGAACTTCATACTTGGATAATAAGCACGGGTGATATCTTTGGAAAATGTCACTTCAATATAATCACAATTAGTCAGTACATAAAATGGTACCGGCTCACAACGTTCTCCACGACCGACTGCCGAACATGGTTCTAAGATAATCTCCTGCTCTGGTGATTTCTGGCTGGCATATGCATAGGCCGCCCATTTCGGTACACGGAACATATCCAGCACCCCGTGATAGCAGACTTTATTCATGGAGTTGTGATCATTGTGTGTGTTGTAATCACACATACACCATCCAAGTGCCCCCAGATATCCTCTGGTCGTTTTTACTTTACTCATCACTCTTGCATGACGAATAGCGAACTGTTCGCGCCGTTCTTCACTGTCTCCTGGTTTGGTCGGAAGAATCGCTCCGGTATGTTCACTTATCAGGTACGGTACAAAATCCGGACGTTCTGCAGCCTGCTGGGAGGTCAGAATCTGGAATTCGCCCTTATCATCTTCTGTATAATCATTATAACTGTAAATATCTTCAATCAAATGACTTCCTGTTTCCCAGCGAACACCGGTGGTCGGTCTGGAAGAATCCATTTCTTTACAACGGCGATTTGTCTCCTCATACAGTTCATCACAGTCTGTCGTTTCGTTTAGTCTGGTTCCCCAGATAACAATACCTGGATGATTATAATGTCCCAGCACCATGTTTTCCAGATCCTGGAACACAACCTTTTTAAATTCCTCTCCACCAATAAATCCCCATCCCGGGATCTCTTCAAAAACCATAAGCCCAATGCGATCGCAACAGCTCAGGAAATATTCTGACTGCATATAGTGAGAACAGCGAACGATATTTAATCCCATAAACTCCTTTAACAGCTTTGCATCCTTTTCCTGAGCCCGCTTTCCGAGGGCGTAGCCCACATATGGGAAAGACTGATGACGATTCAGACCGTTTAAAATTACTTTTTCCCCATTCAGATAAAATCCCTCTGGTGTCACTTTTACTGTGCGAAAACCAGTATGCGTCTCAAATCGATCCACTTCTTTTCCGTCTTCTGTGAAAAGAACTGTCTCAATCCGATAAAGCTTTGGATCATTCAATGTCCATCTCTTTACCTGTGGAAGAGCCTTTTCCGCCAGATGCACAGAGGCAGCTCCCTGCGGTACCGTCACTTTCTGCTCATCCTGCCAGAATACCTGTGTACTGTCATCTTCATAAACACTGGTCTTTACTGACATTACTTTTTCTTCTCCGTGATTGGTTACGAGAAGTTCCGGTGCCAGTGTTACCGTATCTTCCTCATCGTTCATTTCATATCGGACCAGTTCCTGTCTGATATAAATATCTTCCTGAATAAACAGTCGCACATCCCGGTAAATTCCACCATAAATCAGATAGTCCACGGTAGATCCATTTGGCGGAATATCTTCTCTCTCATTCGAATCTACCATCAGAACCATACGGTTTTCTTCGGCTTTTACATAATCCGTCACATCAAACAATGCCATAGAATATGCTCCTTTATGATTACCTGCAAGTTTTCCATTCAGGTACAGATCATAATAAGCAGATACTCCTTCAAAAGACAACAGGATGCGTTTCCCCTCGATCTGTTCTGTTGTCAGTTCAAAATATTTCACATAAGTGGATACCATACAGGTCATATACTGGTCAAAGCAGTCATATGGAATCTCCTGCACCGTATGTGGAATATGTACTTTTTCATATCCCTCTTCCTGCGGTGTATTCACACAGTCAGGATCAAATCCCTGGCGAAATTTCCAGTTTAAATTCAATAATTCTCCACGATACATCGGTCGTTTTCCTTTCTACGATCAGTCTTTGATAGATCCTGCTGCAATATCAGCGGTAAATTGTTTGCTGCAAAGCAGGAAAATGATAAACAATGGTAAGGTAGCCAGCATAACTCCGCACATGACCATACCATAATCTGTACTGTTATAAGCCCCCTGTAACTGCGCCAGCGCTACCTGAAGCGTATTTTTACTGGCATTGCTGGTTACAATCAACGGCCACAGATAGTCATTCCAGCTGTCCATGAAAATATAAATAAATAAAAACGCGCTTCCCGGCATGATAATCGGAAATCCTACATGACGGTACAGACCAAATGTACTGCATCCGTCAATCCGCGCAGAATTAAGCAGATCGTCATGAATTGCTCCACAGCAATACTGATTCATCCAATAAATACCAAATGCTGGAATCAGTCCAGGAATGATCAGGGCCTTAAGCGTAGACAGCCAGCCAATTTTGTTCATAATTACCAGCTGTGGAATCATATTCAGCTGTGGTGGGATCATCATAGTGAACATACACAGACCAAATAGAAATTTTCTCCCCGGAAATTCAAATTTGGCAAAATAAAATGATGCCATGGAACAGAAAAATACGCCACCAACCGTTTTCACTAATGACACAATGATCGTATTTTTCATTGCCAGTCCAAACTTAATGTTGGAGAACAGATTATGTACATTATTCATAAACTGTCCGCCAAACACAAGCACCGGCGGATATTTCATAAATGCACTGGATGAATTTGTTGCCATTACGACCAGCCAGTAAAATGGGAAAAGTGATAAAAATGCTCCAAAAATAAGTAACATATACATAATCACCAGAGACGGTTTTATTTTTGTCTTTAATCCGGATGTCTGCATGATTAGTCTACCTCCCTTCTGGTCAACGCCCAGTTCAGGATGGAGAAAGCTCCGATAATGATAACCAGTGCCCAGGATATTGCAGAGCCATAACCAAACTGTCTGTTCTTAAATGCCTGATTATACAGATATAGCACTACTGTCAAGCCGCTTTTTCCGATACCTCCTGCATCTCCTGCCATCATCTGTGCTTCTGCAAACAACTGCCAGCCACCAATGGTGGACGTGATAATGACAAATTGAATGACCGGATTTAACAGTGGAAGCGTAATATGTTTGAAAATCTGGAATGTGCTTGCCCCGTCCAGACTTGCAGCTTCATAGAGTGTGGTCGGAATTTTCTGAAGTCCGGCAATGAGAATTATTGCATTATATCCGGTCCAGCGCCAGATTACGATCATGGCAATAGCAAACTGCACACCAAGATTGACCGACATCCACTGAATCGGATCAAATCCAAGCTTACTAATCACAAAATTCAAAATACCGTATTTGTTACCGAAAATATTTGCAAATACAATGGCAATCGCTACTGTGGATGTAATATTCGGCAGATAATAAATCGTCTGGAACAGCGTTTTTCCTTTCAGAAAATTGCTGTTCAATATAAATGCAATGATAATTGCAAGGATTACCATCGGTATCGTAGAAAGACACCAGATAATCAGCGTGTTTTTAATTGATAATAAAAATGTGCTATCCTTAAGCAAATACTGGTAATATGCTATTCCCACATACTTCATTTCTCCGGTACCATTCCATTTATGGAAGGAAAGGAAAAAAGAATAAAGAATTGGGAATAATCCAAAAATTCCATAAATAATAAAGAAAGGACTGATCAGCAGATAAATCATTCTGTTTTTGTAAATCTCCCTGCTAAGGTGCCGTTTCACTTTGTTCGTCTTTGTTTTCATTCTTATCCCCACTGTCCATCTGAAAATACATTTTCCAAAGAGAAAGCTGCCGTAAAAATTATCATTCGAAACCTACTTTCGAAGATAATGTACAGCAGCTCCCTTTTATTCAGAATTCATACTTTTCTAGAAAAGATTCTCCATATCGTACATATCTCTTGCTTCATCTACTGCATCCTGATAAGCCTGTTCCGGATCTTTGTCCTGATCCTGTACCAGAAGCAGCTGCTGTTCAAATACATCCTGATATGAGCTGTAGTTTGGCGGGTAGTAAAGGTCATTGATGTTCTTTGCAGCTTCTACAAAGTATTTGTTTACAACTTCATCACCGAAGAAAGATTCCTCGTACATGAGACTGTCATCATCCAGCGCTGAAATCAGTGATGGGAACAGTCCCAGTTTTTCCAGTGAACTGAGCTGATTCTGCTTATTGGTTAACCATGTGATGACTTTATATGCAGTCTCTACATCTTCACAGTTCTTTGTGATACCGATTGCGGAACCGCCTACATTTCCAGGGCCGCCTGGTGCGGAAGTAACTCTCCAGTCTCCTGCTGTATCCGGCGCAGCATTTTCGATCTCTGGCTTCATCCATACAGCACCAACGAACGCTGCAATATCACCATTATTCATAGCTGCAGCCCATTCCGGTGACCATTCACTGTCGCCACCATATACATATGGTTTTGCATCTGCTGCTGTCATGAACGCATCTTTGATATTATCCTGATCTGCAACAAAGTTACCGTCTTTATCAATCAGATGGGTGGTCTGCTGACCAAGTGTTGCCACAAAAATATGTCCAAGGAAGTCAAACATCTTTACCTCCGGCGTAGCTGCCTGAAGCTTTTCTGCTGCTGCATAAGCATCTTCCCAGTTTCCCATCATGGCTGCCACTTCATCCGGGTCAGTCGGAAGTCCTGCTGCTTCAAATAAAGCTGCATTATAGAACATACAGGTTGGTCCGATATCCATTGGAAGCGCAATCAGCTTGCCATCTGGTGTCTCTGCCTTTTTCCATTTCCATTCTACATACTGATCTTCAATATCTGCTGCATTACAAGGAGCATCATACAGATTTACGAATTCATCCGGATACTGGAGCAGATTCGCAATCCAGTCATCCATGGCCAGAAGATCCGGCAGTTCACCACCACTGGCAATCGTAGTATTGATCTTCTCTTCGATATCATCTGCGGAATACAGCTGTGCATCAATCTTAACTCCAGGAAATTCTTCAGAAACCTGTTCCAATAAATCTTCCTGAATGCTGTTCTTCCAGTACCAAAGGGTCAGTACTGTCTCATCATCACTACTACTGTCATCTGCATATGCTGTCATCACTCCACCGGTGCAGCTCATGATCATTGCTGTTGCCAGCGTTGCTGCCATCCATTTTTTCTTCATCATTTCCTTCTCCTCTTATGTCATTTCGCTTTAGTATTGTAAAGTTGCCATATTCTTATTGTACGAGCTATCAGTTTGGTTGACAAGTCCTTTTTTATATTTATTCACCTGGATGAATTTTAAACCGAATATGTATTTCTGTATCTTTAACGTCTATACGTTCAATCAATTTATTCACAAGTACGCGTTTTACAGGTGTTTTTGCATGTAAGAATATCTCCTGCCATGTTGGAATCTTCTGTTTCAATTCTTCCAATCCCTGCATAGATACTATCATATCCTCCAACTCTTTTTCTTTCTTCTGAATCTCACTTCTCTGCTGCTCTCCCTTCTCCTTTTCCTTTTTTATCAGATTCATCAGTTCACCAAGACTCAAAGGATATTCATCAGTTATAGCATTCGGAATCTTTTCTTCCATTATCGCAATCTTCCGTTCCAGTTCTTTCATTGCCTTTTTCTCTCTGTTCAGTTCTTCCCTCTTCCTTTTCCTCTCCTGATTCTGACTATCTCTAATCTGTACAAAAGCATCTTCCTGCTCCTGTAGTTTTCCTATATACCCAGCAATAGCTTTAAATACAATTGGCTCTATTTTGTTTGCCTGTAATTTGCTCTGTTTCTCATGTGGAATTCCCTGCCAGATTCCCTGACACTTATATGCCGGTACTCTGCTGGCTCTCCGCTCTCCGGTTTCTTTCATTGTCCAGTAATTATATTTCGTTCCATTTGTCATCTTTTCTCCACAATATCCATAATACAGGACATCTATCAGAGCAAGCATTCCGTCATTTCTGGTTATTACCTTGGCATCTTTATTTTCTTCACACTTTTGATACTTTACCCTTCTTTTTTCGCGTTGTTCCTGCACACGCGTCCATAATTCCTGATCTACTATTATAATTTCCTGATTTGGTTTTTCGGCCAGAATCCATTCTGCTCTGTCCAACCTTCTGTATCGTCCATTCAGTTTTTCTCTCCGTTTGTATGCCGTATATCCTGCATATACCGGATTCGTCAGAATTGATGTGATCGTTCCTGTTTTCCATTTTTCTCCTTTCATTTTGTTTTGGTACTTTATATCTGCATTTAAAATCTGCGCAATTTTTTGGGATCCAAATTCTTTGTTCGCTGCCAGTTCGTAAATATATCGGACAATTTCTGCTTCTTCTTCTACAATAACCAGATGATGTAAAACTCTGCCATGCTTACTGATTTCTCCCGATATTTCCAAGATATATCCATATGGCGCTTTGCCTCCCATAAATTTGCCGCTCTGGACAAGTTTCTGTGCCGTATCTTTTACTCTTTTTCCGGTATCGGAACTACTTTTCTGTGCATTTCCATAACGTAGAGCCAGCATCATCTGTCCCATAATATCATCCGATTCCGGTGAAATGCCTCCGTCCACTGCTGTATAAATATCTACTCCATAGCCTTTTAAAGCCATTACATAAGACCCGATCTCCCACATTCTTCTTCCGATTCGATCATCCTTATATGCCACCAGAATATCGTATTGTCCGGATGCCGCATCTCTCAAAGCTTCCTGCAATACATCTCTGTCTGAAACAGCATTGCTGTATCCACTGTTACTTCCCTCGAAATATTCTTTTTCATCCAGCATCCAGTCTTCCTGCTTCTGTATGTATTCTTTTACGATTCGCCTTTGTACACTCAAATCTCCATCTGCCTCTAACTGCTGATTGGAACTTACACGCAAAAGCATTCTGACCTTTTTCAATGGCATGATACTCCTCTTTCCATTTATTTAGTCTGTATTTTCCTTATCGTATCACGCAATTCTCCAGATAAAATATCTCTTACCTCTTTCCGTATTTTCTCACCATCCTCTGTTCTCTTTGGGAATTCAAAACACAACTTTATTCCGGATGTGATGCTAACTTCTATCTGCTCATACTCCGTATTTTGCATCGCAAAGTTCACCCCTAAATGACTGATAATTCCGGTACCATTCTGTGTAAACGCGATTCAGTGTAAAAGACATAATCGCCAGTACATTGGCTATGATCGTCTCTTTCGGCCAGGTCGGATAAATCTCACTGGATGCCACATTTTTAATGTAATCCTTATACCGAACATAATAATCTCCTGCCGTGGTATCTCTTGGACTTCCATCATGCACTACTACGTATTCCGGAATAACCACACGACGCAATACAATTTCTCCTGACTGATTCACCGGTTTAATCTCAGCTTCTGCTATTTTCGGCGGATAATTTCCATACAGCGTATGCGGCGGTATGGCAGTGACTTCCGGCGGTCGTCTCTGCTCCAGCGGACGCAGCCGAATATTCTGCAATGACAGTTCCCCTGACATTACCTCTGAGCCGCTGATCGTCACCGGTTCATATCCTTCTGCCGATACTTTTATCGTATATTCTGAATAAGGCTGAGTTTCTCCCGGTTGCATACTGTATTCCAGCGGCGGAGCCTTCAATTCCAGCGTACCCGTATTGCCATTTTGATCCGTGCGCACCTCTTCCAGAATCTGATCCGGCTCCCCGGTATAAGAAATATCCACTGTTGCATTTTCAACAGGAACGGTACGAAGTGCCGATTCCACATTAATCTTCATTTCTCCCCGATCCGGCCGGTCATTCTGTAATATCTGCATATCTGACTTTTTCATAGCAACCTCATATATCTTCTCATGGTATGCTATGCTGGCTTGTCGGAAAAAGTTCCTTTCAACAATATTAAAAAAGAGACACTATATCTGAATCTATAGCGTCCCTTTATGTTTATCTCTCTTATTTATTAATATCCTGCACCATTGTCTGTCTGTTTCATAATCTTAACCAGGCGGCTGGTTCCCAGGCGGTCTGCGCCCAGGCGCATAAATTCTTCTGCATCATCAAAAGAAGAAATTCCTCCTGCCGCTTTTACCTTTACGCCTTCTCCCACATGTTCTTTCATCAGCTTCACATCTGCAAACGTAGCTCCGGCTGTGGAGAATCCTGTGGAGGTCTTGATAAATTCTGCACCTGCTTTGGTCACCAGTTCACACATCTTGATCTTCTCATCCTCTGTCAGAAGACAGGTCTCAATGATGACTTTCAGAATCTTTCCGTCACATGCCTCGTGAATTTTGCGGATCTCTTTTTCCACTTCCTCATATCTTCCGTCTTTCAAAAACCCGATATTGATCACCATGTCGATTTCACTGGCGCCATTTTCAATGGCATTTTTTGCTTCAAATACCTTCGTCTCTGTAGTACTGTAGCCATTCGGGAATCCGATAACCGTACAGATCGGCAATCTGCCCTGTACATATTCTGCGGCCTGCTTTACGTATGCTGCCGGAATACATGCAGATGCAGTATGATATTTCATGGCATCATCCAGGATCTCTCTGATCTGTGCCCAGGTTGCTGTCTGCGCCAGCAGAGTATGGTCTACAATTTTTAATACATCACTTGTGTTCATCTTTTTATCCTCATATTTTTATTGCTTTCTAAGATTCTTTCAGCATTTATAATACTCCTTTTTATGTTTTGTTGTAAAGTTTTTATTTGCATAAGGATTCTCATATTAATTTGTATTACCTATTTAAATAGGAAGAAACACAATTTCTGCCATTTTTTTAACAAAAATGCTAAAAAAATATTGAAATATTGTGTTAAAAAAGGTAGAATTAAAATTGGCTAAATTTTTGGGTTAACTTTAAAATATTCTCATAAAGATGGAGGGCAAACAAGA
>OLRJ01003087.1_pt1 | contig 11532 bp, 11 predicted proteins | sample 1672741 | NCBI WGS metagenome assembly OLRJ01 (sample SAMEA3136719, study PRJEB25190) | human gut metagenome | biome: human gut; feature: human-associated habitat; material: faeces | place: Austria | collected 2013
CGTCCGGCCGAAGCCTCATCCAAACCGGCGCCGGCCCCGCCTGGCGGGCGCCCCACCGACGCCCCGCTCTCCGGCTCGGCTGCAATTGCAAGGCCGGTAAATCAAAAAACAGGGGCTGCCCGCGAGCAGCTCCTGTTTTTATCTTCATCTAGGATTCCTTCCCTTCGTGAAACCTTATTTTACCAGGGTATAGGTAACTTTTACGGTCTCGCCGTCGTCCGGAAGGTTTGCCGGCTTGTATTCGATCATCATCGGGGTGTCGAATCCGGAAGTGATTCCCATGTAGCATCCGCCGAAGCAGGTGATGCATCCGGTCTTTTCGCTGCGCTGGTTTTCCAGGTTTCCGGAGAATCCGATTTCGTAGCTTCCGTCATATGCCTTGCCCTTGTAGGTCGGATCGGTGATGACATCCTTCAGGTCGTAGTCCTTGCCGCCCCAGGAAACGGTCACCTTGAACTTCGCGAAATCGGAGTGGCCGGTGCCTTTCTTCAGCAGGTCCTCGATGGACTGATCTTCGCCGAACTCGGTATCCGTGTCGTTCCAAACCTTCTCGCCGGCAACTTCTGTCAGTGCCTTGTAGAAATCATCGGTGGTTACGGCGGTGTTCAGGATGGACTTCTTTGCCATGGAGCCGTCCTTGTTTACGATGAACCAGTGCTTCGGGCTCTTTACCGCGCCGTTTACCACGCAGTCGATGGATACGGTTCCGGCATCCTTATCGACGGTCGCCTCGGTGCTTGCTTTCTCGGACGCTTCTTTCGACTTCTCGGACTTGCTGCCGCAAGCGCTCAGTGAGAACATTGCAATCAGCGCGATGAGAAGAATCGGTAAAAACTTTTTCATCTTTTTCATATTATCCCTCCAAAGTTATTCCTTAAAAGATTCACAGTTAACTTTCATCAATATAATATAACGAGAGAAAGAAGTCAAGACGACCCCCTGGCGAAGGGAGAGGAGTTGACGCCATAGAGGCGGATGAACCAATTGACAACCTTTTTGGTATGTGATAAATTTAAAGATAACTTAAAAAGGTTTTACGCGATTCAGGTGCCGGCCGTTTCCGATGAAAATGGGAAACCGGGGCCGGTGAAAAGGGAATCCGGTGAGAATCCGGAGCGAAGCCGTCACTGTGTTAGGGAGTGAATCCGCAGCATCACTGGAAATGTCCGGGAAGAGCGGAAGAGCGATGATCGAAGTCAGGAGACCTGCCTGAGTCGGGGATAGGGATTTGCGGTACTCGAATCCGATTCCGGGCAGAACAGCGAAGCACTCTTCCAAAGCAGGGACTACAAACGCTTTGAAGAGCGGCTTTTTCGGTATGTTCTTTTGGAAACGCCCCCGGAGACAGAGGAGGGAAGGGCTGCATGTTCGGCAGCCTTTTTGTGTATCCAAATCACTGAGGGAAAAGGAGATTTAAGATGAAAAAGAAAATGTTGTGGGTGCTTCTGGCCGCAATAACCTGTGCGCTGGCACTGACGGGATGCGGAAAATCCGATCAGGACAAGGCGGATGAAGTGGCGGAGAAAATCGATGCCATCTATGTGCAGAACTGGACGGAAGACACGGAAAAGCAATGCAAAGAAGCCAAAGATGCCTGGGATGCGCTGACTGAGGATCAGAAGAAACTGGTGAAGGGAGAGAATGCGGACCCGGATTATTTTGGCAAGGACACGGGGGATGCGTCCAAGGACGATCCGCTGAATGAGAACAAGATCGGAGACAAGGAAATCCTGGTGGTCAGCTTCGGAACCTCCTTTAACGACAGCCGTGCCAAGGATGTAGGCGGCGTGGAGAAGGCCATTCAGAAGGCGTATCCGGACTGGTCCGTTCGCCGGGCATTTACCGCACAGATTATCATCAACCACGTGCTGGCCAGAGACGGCGAGAGCATCGATAACGTGAATCAGGCGCTGGAGCGGGCGGTACGAAACGATGTAAAGGAGCTGGTGATTCAGCCGACCCACCTGATGCACGGTGCGGAATACGACGAGCTGATGGATTCCGTGAAAGAGTATAAGGGCAAGATCAAATCCATCAAGGTTGCGGAGCCGCTTCTGGGTGAAGTGGGCAAGGATGCTTCCAGCGTAAACGCCGATAAAGCGGCCGTTGCGCAGTACATTACGGCGGAGGCGGTAAAAAAAGCCGGATTCGGAAGCCCGGAGGATGCCGCAGCGTCCGGCACGGCGTTCGTGTTCATGGGGCACGGAACCTCCCACACCGCAAAGATTTCCTACAGCCAGATGCAGAAGCAGATGGAGGATCTGGGATATTCCAACGTATTTATCGGAACGGTAGAAGGAGAACCGGAAGATACATCCGCCGAAGCGGTAATCAAAAAGGTGAAGAAGGCCGGATACAAGAAGGTCATTCTCCGTCCGCTGATGGTAGTAGCCGGAGATCACGCCAACAACGATATGGCGGGTGAGGAAGAAGATTCCTGGAAGAGCCAATTCGATGCATCCGGTGCGTTCAAATCCGTCACCTGTCAGATTGAGGGTCTGGGCCGGATTGACAGCGTGCAGCAGCTGTACGTGAAACATGTGGCGGAGGCCATGAACAAGTAGCATAAACCGTATTGAAATTTACAATAATTCACATGCGTCGAATCGATAATTAGAATGAGGAGAACCATATATTAATGAAGAGAATTGAAATGACAAAGAAGAGCAAGTTATGGCTGATTGCAGCGCTGTCCGCCATCATGATTTTCACCCTGGCAGCCTGCGGCGGCTCCGACAAGAATTCCTCCGGCCTGGAGGACGGTACCTACACCGCGGAGTTCACCACGGACAGCCGCATGTTCCACGTAAATGAGACCAAAGACGGCAAGGGCACCCTGACGGTAAAGGACGGAAAGATGACCATTCACGTGACTCTGGCCTCCACCCATATCGTGAACCTGTATCCGGGAACCGCAGCAGAAGCTAAGAAGCAGGATAAGGACGACTTGCTGCAGCCGACGACGGAGAAAGTGAAGTACGACGACGGAACCACCGAGGAAGCCTACGCCTTCGACGTTCCGGTGCCGGAAATCGACAAGGAATTCGACTGCGCCCTGATCGGCACAAAGGGAAAGTGGTACGATCACAAGGTAAAGGTCACCAATCCGGTGAAAGAAGATAAATAGAGATGAATAGGATGCAGTTGAGACGAGGTTTTCCCGGAATTCGGGGGCTGGTTCTTCTGCTGATTCTTGCCGCAATGCTTTCCGGATGCAGCTTGTCCGGTTCCGGCAGCGAGAAGGCACAATCCTGTGAAGTGACGATGACAGGGGGTTCCGGGCGCGCCAGCGTGGAATCCCCTGCTGACGTTACGGAGAAGAACGGTACGCACCGGGTGAAACTGGTGTGGAGCAGCTCCTACTACGACTACATGGTGGTGGACGGTCGGAAGTACATGAACGAGGCGAAGGCGGGGGGAAATTCTGTTTTTACCATCCCCTTCCAGGAATACGATGAAGCGTTCGAGGTAATCGGGGACACCACCGCCATGAGCGAGCCTCACGAGATCAAATACCGGATTACGGTGCACGCCCCGGGAACGTCCTCCGGCAAAAACAAATCCGCCGAGGCAAAGGCTGCCGGCTCCGATGGGGTGAAGCGGGGGAACATCACCGAAGCGCCGGAAATTTCCGGCCTGAAGTACCGGGGCCGGGAAAAGCTGGAAGCGGCCAAAGAATTTACCCTGGACCGGTACGAAAAGGACGGAAAGACCTACACCCTGCTCACCTTGGGGGCCAAAGATCTGTTCCTCCTGATTCCGGAAGGGGCGAAGGCGCCGAAGAATTTGTCCAAGAACATCACGCCGCTGTCGCTGCCGCTGCAGAACACCTATGTGGTGTCCACGGCGGCCATGGATCCCATCCGTCAGGTTGGCGGCTTGACCGGCGTAGGGTACACGGGAACCCGGGCAAACGGATGGCACGTGAAGGGAATCGCCAAGATGGTGCAGTCCGGGAAGATTCAATACGCCGGCCGGTACAGCGCGCCGGACTACGAACTTCTTCGGGGAAAGGGATGCGATCTGGCCATCGAAAATACCATGATCTACCATTCGCCGGCGGCAAAGGAGAAGCTGGAATCCCTGGGCATTCCGGTGATGGTGGAGCGGTCCAGCTACGAGAAGAGCCCGCTGGGCCGGCTGGAATGGGTGAAGCTGTACGGAGCGCTGTACGGCAAATCCCAAGCCGCGGAAGCTTTTTTTGAAAAGGAAGCGGCCCGCGTCCGCAAGGTGTCGGAGAAGGAGAGCACCGGCAAAACCGTGGCGGTGTTCGCCGTGAACTCCGGCGGAAGCGTAACGGTACGAGCATCGGGGGATTACCTCTCCGCCATGATCCGTCAGTCCGGGGGAAAATACCTGGCGGCGGAAAAGGCGCCGGAGGAGTCCATGCGGTCCACCTTGAACATTCAGATGGAGGATTTTTACCGCATCGCTAAGAGTGCGGATGTGCTGATCTACAACAGCACCATCGAGGAACCCATCGGCACCGTGGCGCAGCTGAAGAAGAAATCTCCGCTGCTGAAGAAATTCAAAGCGGTTCGGGAAGGACGGGTCTACTGCCTGCCGCCGGGATTCTTCCAGAACAGCACCAAAGCCGCGGATTTTATGGAAGACATGAATCAGGTGCTGAAGGGGGAGGACCGTTCCCTCAAGGTGCTGAAGAAACTGAAGAAATAACGGAAAGGAGTCTGCGTGAAAAGGGGTAAAACATCCGGAACGAGGTACGTTTCGGCTCTGGCGGGATTGGCCGTTCTGCTGTTTTTACTGGCAGTGCTGAATCTCTGCCTGGGGAGCACCGCCATCTCCCTCCGGGAAATCGGGCATCTCCTAAGGGGAAGCGGGGAGAGCACCGCATATGACATCGTGTACAATATTCGCCTGCCGCGGATTCTCGCCGGAATCCTGCTGGGAGGCGCCCTTTCCATATCCGGATATCTGCTGCAGATTTTTTTCGCCAACCCCATCGCCGGTCCCTACGTGCTGGGCATTTCCTCCGGGGCGAAGCTGACGGTGGCGCTGGCCATGGTCTTTCTGCTGGGGAAGGGAATCACTCTCAGCGCTTTGGGAATGACGCTGACCGCCTTTCTGGGATCCCTGCTGGTGATGGGATTCGTATTGCTGCTTTCGGGAAAAATAAAGAACATGTCCCTGCTGGTGGTGGCCGGGGTAATGGTGGGGTACATCTGCTCTGCGGTGACGGATTTCGTGGTTACCTTTGCGGACGATTCCAACATCGTGAACCTGCACAACTGGTCCATGGGCAGCCTGTCGGGCATCCAATGGCCCGGAGTGCGCTTGTCTGCCACCTTGATTATGCTGGGAGTTCTTTCGGCCTTCTTCCTGTCCAAGCCCATGGGAGCCTACCGGCTGGGGGAAACCTACGCCCGGAGCATGGGAGTGAACATCCGGGGACTGCGCATCGCCCTGATTCTGATTTCCAGCCTGCTCTCCGGAGTGGTGACTGCTTTTGCGGGACCCATTTCCTTTGTGGGAATCGCGGTGCCCCATCTGATCCGGGGATGGATCCGTTCCGATGAACCCATCCGGATGATTCCCGCCTGCTTCCTGGGAGGCAGCGTGGTGACTCTGATGTGCGACGGCATCGCCCGCACCCTGTTCGCACCCACGGAGCTGAGCATCAGCTCGGTGACGGCCGTATTCCTGGTGCCGGTGGTGCTCACCATGATGGTACGGCGAAAGGGGGGACGCCCATGAGTACGGAGCTGAAGACCCGCATTCTGGATGCGGGATACGACGGGAAGGTCGTCGTGGAAAATGTAAACCTTCAGGTGAAGCCCGGAGAAGTACTGGCCCTGATCGGCCCCAACGGGGCGGGAAAATCCACCCTGCTTCGCACGGTGACCTCCCAGCTTCCGGAAATTCACGGCACGGTATTTCTCAGTGAGAAGCGAATTCAGGAAATCGAACGGGAGGAACTGGCCCGGAAGATGGCGCTGGTTACCACGGAGCGGCCTCGGCCGGAATGGATGACTTGCCGGGAGATGGTGGCTGCGGGCCGCTACCCGTACACCGGGAAGTTGGGCATCCTTTCGGACGCCGATTGGCAGATTGCGGAGGAAGCCCTTCGGACCGTGCAAGGGGAAGCCTTTGGGGATGCGGATTACAACCGAATCAGCGACGGGCAGCGGCAGCGGATTATGCTGGCCCGGGCCCTGTGTCAGGAGCCGGAAGTCCTGGTTCTGGATGAACCCACGTCTTTTCTGGACATCCAGTTCAAGATGGATCTTCTCTCGGTGATTCGGCGAATTGCGAAGCAGAAGAAAATCGGAGTGATTCTCTCCATGCACGAGCTGGAGTTCGTTCCGGCCGTGGCGGACCGAGTGGCATGCATCGGCAGCGGCCGGGTGGCCTGCCTCGGGACACCGGAAGAGGTGATTACCGGGAGGAATCTGGAACAGTTCTTTGGGCTGCAAAAGGATGCCGGGGAAGAAGTGGCCCGGGGAATTCACGAATACGCACAAGCACTTCGGAAATGGATTAAATAGATGGCAAAAGTAATTATGGTACAGGGCACCATGTCCAACGCGGGGAAAAGCCTGCTGGCCGGCGGGCTGTGCCGGGTATTCCGGCAGGACGGCTTTCGGGTGGCGCCTTTTAAATCCCAGAATATGGCGCTGAATTCCTTTGTGACGAAGGAGGGCCTGGAGATGGGACGAGCTCAGGTGATGCAGGCGGAATGCGCCGGCATCGAGCCCTCGGTATACATGAATCCCATTTTGTTAAAACCTACCAATGACATCGGATCTCAGGTTATCGTCAACGGGGAGGTGCTTCGGGACATGCCGGCCCGGGAATATTTTCGCTACAAAACCCGGCTCATTCCGGACATCCGGAAGGCCTTTCAAAAGCTGGCCGCGGAGAACGACATCATCGTCATCGAGGGCGCCGGAAGCCCGGCGGAAATCAACCTCAAGGAAAACGATATCGTGAACATGGGACTGGCGAATATGGTGGACGCACCGGTAATCCTGGTGGGAGATATCGACCGGGGCGGCGTGTTCGCCCAGCTTTACGGAACGGTGATGCTGCTGCCACCGCAGGAACAGCAGCGAATCAAAGGCATGATTATCAACAAGTTCCGAGGGGATGTCACCCTTCTGGATTCCGGCATCCAAATGCTGGAGGAGAAGACGGGCATCCCGGTGATCGGCACGGTGCCCTACTGCCCCCTGAACATCGACGACGAGGACAGCCTCAGCACCCGATTCCAGGGAACGGCGCCGAGCTTGGTGAACATCGGGGTCCTTCGGCTGCCGCGCATTTCTAATTTTACGGATATATCGCCTTTTGAAATGGTGCCGGGGGTAGGCATTCGCTACATTACGCGGCCGGAAGAGCTGGCGGGATTGGACATGGTGATCCTGCCCGGAACGAAGAATACCATCGGAGATCTGCGCTGGCTTTGGGAGACGGGGCTGGCGGAGGCGGTTCAACGGATGGCGGCGCGGGTGCCGGTGTTGGGCATTTGCGGCGGATACCAGATGCTGGGACGGATGGTTTCGGACCCGGATTCGGTGGAAGAGGGGGGAAGTCTAAAGGGACTGGGCCTTCTCCCCGGAGAGACGGTACTGAAACGGCAGAAGAACCGGCGGCAGGTGAGGGGACGACTTTCCCTTCGCACCGGAATTCTGGGCATGCCGGAGGATACGGAATACCGGGGATACGAGATTCACATGGGGGAGACCCGAAACGAGGGCGGCGAGGTGCTGACCTGCCGGGCGGACGGTGAAGTGAACGGCCTTCAGCAGGGAAATGTGTACGGAACCTACGTTCACGGAATTTTCGATACCGGCAATGTGGCGGAGCAGATCTGCCGGACGTTGGCGGCAAAAAAAGGCGTGGTTTTACCGGAGAATTCCGGGGAGAGCTTTCGGCAGCGCCGGGAGAAGGAGTACGACCGACTGGCGGATCTGGTGCGGGAAAACCTGGATATGGAGAGGATTTACGGCATGCTGCGGGAGGCGGCGTGGCGCGACGAATAGGAAGGAAACGGGAGAGATGAAGGAGATTCAGTTGGAATACGTGCTTCCGGGGAATATTGAGAAGCGGAGTTTTGAGATTATCCGGGAGGAGCTTCGGGAGCGGGGCATTTGCCTTCCCGCGGATCAGGATCCGGTGACGCGCCGGGTGATTCACACTACGGCGGATTTCGACTACGCGGAAACCATGACCTACTCTCCGGATGCGCTGGAGACCGCCTACCGGGTGCTGCGGTCCGGCGGGGATATCGTGACGGATACCAATATGACCCGGTCGGGCATCAACAAGAAATTTCTCCGCATGCTGGGAGGCGAAGTGCACTGTTTTATGGCGGAGCCGGATGTGGCGGCGGAAGCCAAGGCGCGGGGCGTGACCCGGGCGACAGTGAGCATGGAGCGGGCCTCGAAGCTGACCAAGCCCCTGATCGTGGCGGTGGGAAATGCGCCCACGGCGCTGGTATCCCTGCATGAAATCATGGAGAACACGGACTGGCGGCCGGAGCTGATTATCGGCGTGCCGGTGGGTTTCGTGAACGTGGTGCCGGCCAAGGAGCTGATCCTCCGGTCCGGCGTGCCCTGCATCATCAATCGGGGCCGGAAGGGGGGCAGCAATGTGGCGGCGGCCATCTGCAATGCTCTGCTGTATCAGATTCGGGACGGAAAAGTGCCGGAAAGGAAATAGACCATGGATTCAAAGAAGGAGCTTCGAAAGGGGTTCACCACCGGGAGCTGCGGAGCCGCGGCGGCAAAAGCGGCGCTGTACATGCTTCTCACCGGCAGCGTGAAGGACGAAATTGAAATCATCACCCCCGGAGGCGCGGTGTTCCGGACCGAGATAAAAGATATTTTTCGGGAAGAAAACCGGGTACGGTGCGCCGTAGTAAAGGACGGCGGGGACGATCCGGATGTGACCACGGGACTTCACGTGACGGCGGAGGTGCGTGCCGAAGAGCGGGCCGACGGCGCCTTGGAAATCCGAATTGAGGGCGGCCCGGGTGTGGGCCGAGTGACCCTTCCCGGTCTGGATCAGCCCGTAGGCAATGCGGCCATCAACCGGGTGCCTCGGCAGATGATTGAAAAGGAGCTTTCGGAAGTGGCGGAGCTGTTGGATTTTCGGGGCCGGATCCGGGTGATTCTCTCCGTGCCCGGCGGCGAGGCGGCCGCGGAACGGACCTTCAACCCGCGGCTGGGCATTGAAGGCGGAATCTCCATCCTGGGCACTACGGGAATTGTGGAACCCATGAGCACCCGGGCGATTCTGGACACCATTCGGGTGGAGCTGAACCAGCGGAAGGCGCTGGGCGACCGGATTGCCGCCGTCTCTCCGGGAAATTACGGACTGAATTTCATGAAGGAAAGCTACGGCTACGACCTGAACCGCAGCGTGAAGTGCAGCAACTACGTGGGGGATACGGTGGACATGGTCCGGGAGATGGACTTTCGGGGCATGCTCCTCACCGGTCACATCGGCAAGCTGATTAAGGTGAGCGGCGGTATCATGAATACCCATTCCAAGGAAGGGGATGCCCGGATGGAGCTGCTGGCCGCCGGAGTGATTCGCGCCGGCGGAAGCATGGACACCCTGCGGGGCATTTTGAACTGCCGAGTGACGGAGGAGGCGCTGGGCATCATTCAGGCGGAATCGCCGGCGCTGCTTCGGAAAAGCATGGAATCGGTGATGGACCGGATTCTGTACTATCTGAGGAAACGGGCCGGAGAGGAACTTCCGGTGGAGTGCATACTGTATTCCAATGAATTCGGCTTGCTGGCGGCGTCGCCGGGAGCGATGGATATGCTGGAGAAATTAAGGAAAGGATAAGGGAACGATGGTATATTTCGTTGGTGCCGGCTGCGGTGCGGCGGATTTGATAACGGTGCGGGGAATGCGGCTGATTCAGCGGGCGGATGTGCTGATCTACGCCGGGTCGCTGGTGAATCCGGAGCTTCTGGAATATGCGGATTCCGGCTGTGAGATCCACAACAGCGCCGAGATGACCTTGGATGACATCATTTCGGTGATGGCGCAGGCAGAGGAAGCGGGAAAGACGGTGGTGCGGCTGCATACCGGAGAACCCAGCATTTACGGCGCGGTACAGGAGCAGATGCGGCAGCTGGATGCCCGGAACATCAAGTATGAAAGCTGTCCCGGCGTCAGCGCCTGCTTCGGGGCGGCGGCATCGCTGAACCTGGAATACACCCAACCGCAGGTGTCCCAGTCCCTGATCATCACCCGGATGGAGGGGCGAACCAAGGTGCCGGAAAGGGAACAGATCGAATCCTTTGCGGCCCACCGCACCAGCATGGCCATCTATCTCAGCACCGGAATGATGGCGGAACTGTCCCGGCGGCTGACGGCGGGCGGATATCCGAAGGACACGCCGGCGGCCATCGTGTACAAAGCCACCTGGCCGGAGGAAGAGAAGTACATCTGCACCGTGGAGACCCTGGCGAAGACCGCCGAGGAACACGGCATCCGAAACCTGGCGGTGGTCCTGGTGGGCGATGTGATTGCCAAAAGCGGCTATGCGGATTCCCGGCTGTATGCGCCGGAATTCGAAACCGCCTACCGGAAGGCGGTGCAGCCATGATGGGGAAGCGATATATTCGAATCGCCTGCTTTACCCCTCGGGGCCGGGAGCTGGCGGAGCGCTTGATGGCGAACTGGACGGAGTACATCCCCCTCTGGCGCCGCCGGGAGGAATCCCCGGAAGAATGGGCGGCGGAGGGCTTTCGCATGCATCAGCCACTGCTCTTCGTGGGGGCGGCGGGGATTGCCATCCGCACGGTGGCTCCTCTGGTGAAGGACAAGCTGCAGGACAGCCCGGTGCTGGTGATGGACGAGGGGGGCCGGCACATCATACCCCTTCTGTCCGGACACATGGGCGGCGCCAACGCCCTGGCCCGGGACATCGGTGCGCATATCGGGGCGGATCCGGCCATCACCACCGCAACGGATGTGAACGGATGTTTTGCCATCGATGATTTCGCCCGGCGGAACGGGCTTCGCATCGGGAACCGGGAAGCCATCCGCCGGGTGTCCGGGAAGCTGCTTTCGGGCAAAAAAATCCTTCTTCGAAGTACCGTGCCGGCGGAATTTTCCGGGAGGGTGCCGGAGAACGTGGTGCTTCGGCAACGGAGCGACGGGGCGGCCGAAGATACCGGCATCCCGGATGGGATTATCGGCTTTCCGGAGACGGAGGCGCCGAAAGAATGTCTGACCCTGATTCCCCGGAAACTGGTGGTTGGAATGGGCTGCCGAAAAGGGGTGCCCTTTGAGAGGCTGAAGGAGTTCTTGGAACGCGTGCTGGAAGAAGAAGGGCTGCAGCCGGAAGACATTCGGTGCATCGCCTCCGTGGACCGGAAAGCCGGGGAACCCGGGCTGATTCAGCTTGCGCAGTACTGCCGGGTTCCCTACCGCTTATTCACCCCAGCGGAGCTGGAGCGGGTCTCCGGCGAATTCCCGGAGTCGGAATTCGTCCGGAGAACCGTCGGCACGGGGAACGTGTGTCACCGTGCCGCGGCCGCCGCGGCC